>LNAP01000723.1_pt1 | contig 26426 bp, 16 predicted proteins | sample 602601 | NCBI WGS metagenome assembly LNAP01 (sample SAMN02440304, study PRJNA202911) | soil metagenome | biome: Subtropical and temperate rainforests or woodlands; isolation source: soil samples (1 kg each in a 20% v/v slurry with milli Q water) were... ... | reverse complement strand
ATGGGCCTGACGCAGTCATGTAGTACCCGGGCCGGTTGCGGCCAAACGATCGCCATTGATCGACAGGGCATCCCACACGCTGCAACGCGGCGGGTTGACTGAACGTATGCAGTGGTTGTGCCAGAAGGATTTTTAGCCAGTGTAACGGGCGCGGTTGGTGGGTTAGACGCGGATAGGCGATGACGCCTATACCGAGTCACATGGAGCCAAAACAGTGCGACCCACACCACAGGCGCCCCAACGTGACGCGATTTTCAGCACTGCACGACTCCTTGGAACGGCTTAATCGCGAGCGTTTGATCTGCTGTTGATCTGCTGTTGATCTGGCTTGTGATCCACCCGCCCCGTTCACCGCAAGGCCGAGTGGAGTCGTTGCGTAGGGGGTTGAGCGGCAGGAGCCGCGAAAGGCGTGGGGCCAGGGATGGCCCTGCACGCCGACCCCTGGAGCGGCGACGTAGCGTAGGGGACCCGCAGCGCAGCGGAGGGCCAAGGTAGGGGCAAGCCTTTTTGGTTTCTTTTTTGGCGACTGAAAAAAGAAACTCGCGCGTAAGGCGCGAAACAAAACGTTCAGCACTCGCGGTAACGAAGGCCCTCACACATATAAAAGGCAAAAGCTGGTGCGCACACCGTACGCGGACCGGCACACCCTACAAGGCGGCCACGCCTACGACGTGACGAACCTACAGGGTGGCCCATCCATTGCTACACACACGCAACGGCCATCAACGACGATGGCCCTCACATTCAGGCAAAGGCGCCATGCAGCTCCCGTTGAAAAACGGTAGAGCCGCATGGCGCCTTTGTCGTTTCTGCAGGTGAACAAGGCAATGGCCGACGCACTGATAGCCACAAAAACAGTCCGCAGCGTGTGCCCGTATTGCGGGGTCGGTTGCGGCATTGTCATGCAGGTGGAGAACAACCTGATCGTTAAGGTCTCTGGCGATAAAACCCACCCCGCCAACGCCGGCCGCCTGTGTACCAAGGGCACGACCTGCGGCCAGGCGGTGGCCAACAGCGGGCGTATGGAACACGCGTTTATGCGCCAGCAGCGCGACCGCGATCCGGTGCGCGTGGGTGTCGATCAGGCTATTGAGGCGGCCGCCAGCCGCCTGCGCGAGATCATTGCTGAGAACGGGCCGGATGCCGTGGCGTTGTATGTGTCCGGGCAGATGTCGCTGGAGGCGCAGTACCTGGCGAATAAATTGGCCAAGGGCTTTATCCGCACCCGGCATATCGAGTCCAACTCGCGGCTGTGTATGGCCAGCGCCGGCAGCGGTTACAAACTCTCGTTGGGCGCCGATGGCCCGCCCGGTTCTTACGATGATTTCGACAGCAGCGATGTGTTTGTGGTGATCGGCGCCAATATGGCCGACTGTCATCCGATTCTGTTCTTGCGCCTGCTCGACCGGGTAAAGGCCGGCGCCAAGCTGGTGGTGATCGACCCTCGGCGCAGCGCCACCGCCGAAAAGGCCGATCTGTTTTTGCAGATCCGCCCCGGCACCGATCTGGCCTTACTCAACGGTTTGCTGCACCTGTTGGTCAAAAACGGCCATACCGACCCGGCGTTTATCAGCGCGTTTACCGAAGGTTGGGAGGTGATGGCGGACTTCCTCGAGCAGTACACGCCCGCTTATGTCGCGCAAATCACCGGCCTCGCCGAAGCCGATATTCGCCAGACCGCGCTGTGGATTGGCCAGGCAGAAAACTGGATGAGTTGCTGGACCATGGGCTTGAACCAGAGCGTGCATGGCACCTGGCACACCAATGCCCTGTGCAATCTGCACCTGGCCACTGGCGCTATTTGCCGCCCCGGTAGCGGGCCGTTTTCCCTCACCGGCCAACCCAATGCCATGGGCGGCCGCGAGATGGGTTATATGGGCCCAGGTCTGCCCGGCCAACGCTCGGCGCTGGTGGCCGAGGACCGCGCGTTTATCGAGCAACTGTGGGGCATGGCCAGCGGCAGTCTGCGCGAGGAGCCAGGCGATGGCACGGTGGCGATGTTTGAGCAAATGCGTGCCGGCAGCATCAAGGCCTGCTGGGTTATCTGCACCAACCCGGTGGCCAGCGTGCCCAATCGCCAGAACGTTATCGACGCGCTAGAAACCGCTGAGCTGGTGATTACCCAAGACGCCTACCTGGACACCGAAACCAATCGCTATGCCGATATCCTCCTGCCCGGCGCGCTCTGGGCCGAAGCCGAAGGGGTGATGATCAACTCCGAACGCAACCTGACCCTGATGCAGCAAGCCGTGCAGGCCCCTGGCGACACCCTGCCCGACTGGCAATTGATCGCCCGCGTGGCCTGCGCCATGGGTTATGCCGAGGCGTTCAACTACAGCAGCGCTGAGCAAGTGTTCGAGGAAATCAAACGCGCCGCCAACCCGAAAACCGGCTACAGCATTGCCGGCGCCAGCTACGCCCGCCTGCAACAAGCGCCACTGCAATGGCCGTGCGCCGCGCCCAGCAGCGCCACGCGCAACCCCATTCGCTACAAGCAAATGAGCGGCCCGGTGTTTGCCACCGAGAGCGGCAAAGCACAGTTCTTTGCCCGCCCCTACTTGCCCGCCAGCGAGCTGCCGGATGACGACTTCCCGCTGGTGCTCAATACCGGGCGCCTGCAACACCAATGGCACACGCTAACCAAGACCGGCAAAGTGCCGACGCTAAAGAAGCTCAACCCCGGCCCGTTTGTGGAAATCCACCCGCGTGATGCCGAGCGTTTGGGCATTAGCGAGCGCGGCAACGTGGAAATTCGCTCACGCCGTGGTCGTGCCGTATTGCCCGCCGTGATTAGCGACCGAGTGCGGCCGGGCAACTGCTTTGCGCCGTTTCACTGGAACGATGTATTTGGCGAACACCTGGCCATCAATGCCGTCACCAGCGATGCCGTCGACCCGATCTCCCTGCAACCGGCGTTTAAGTTTTGCGCGGTTGCCCTGCACCCCCTCGCCACGCCGAGCGCCGCTGTCCCCGCGCCAGCCATGGAAAACACCCCGGCCCACGACAACTTGGCCTGGCTGGTGCTCTGGGCCTCGCAAACCGGCAATAGCGAAACCCTCGCCAGCGCCTGCGCCGAGCACCTAGGCAACGCCGGCCAGCGCACGCGCCTACAAGCCATGGACGACGCGCAACTCGATGACCTGCGTGGCGCCGCTGGCGTGCTGCTGGTGACCAGCACTTTTGGCGATGGCGACCCGCCGGACAACGCCAGCGCCTTTTGGCACAGCCTGCAACGCGCCGAAGCCCAGGCATTGGCCAATAGCCGCTTTAGCGTGCTGGCCCTGGGCGACTCCAGTTACGCGCAGTTCTGTGGCTTTGGCCGCAAGCTCGACGAGCGCTTGGCCGAGCTGGGCGCCGAACGGATGCAGCCACGGTTGGATTGCGAGCCGGATTACCACGGGCCGGCGCAGCAGTGGTTAAGCGCGCTGTGTAAACGCCTGGCGCCAGACAGTAACGCGGCGCCTCTGCTGCGCCCAACGCCAGTGGAAAGCAGCACCTATAACCGTGCCAACCCCCTGCGTACCCGGCTGCTACACAACACGGTGCTCAATAGCCCCGGCGCCGACAAGGAAACCCGCCATCTGGTGTTTGACCTGAGCGGCCACGACTTCCCCTACCAGGCCGGCGACGCCCTTGGCGTTTGGCCGAGCAACGATCCGCTGCTGGTCAATGAGCTGCTCAGCACCCTGCATCTGGACGGCGACAGCGCGGTCGAGCTGGTTAACCAAGCGCCCATGTCACTGCGCGAGGCCCTGAGCGAACACCTGGAAATCGCCCGCATCAGCCCCGACCTGCTACGCCGCGTGGCGGCACACAATGGACTGGAAGAACTGCTGCACGACGGTAATGGCGAATCCCTGCACGACTGGCTGTGGGGCCGCCAGGTGCCGACCCTGCTGCGCGAATTTCCCATCGCCCTGGATGTTCAGCAACTGGTGCGTTTACTCAAGCCATTGCAGCCACGCCTGTACTCCATCAGCTCCAGCCCCACGCTGACGCCAAACGAAGTGCATCTGACCATGGCCACCGTGCGTTACAGCCACCAAGGTCAGGCACGCGGCGGCGTGTGCTCAACCTTTCTTGCTGACCGTGCCGGCGCCAGTAGCGTGCGGATTTTTCTGCAACGCTCCACCCACTTCCGCCCGCCACAAGAACCTGACACGCCACTGATCATGATCGGCCCCGGCACCGGTATCGCGCCGTTTCGCGCCTTTCTACAACAGCGTCAGGCCCAAGGTGGCGGCGGCAAAAACTGGCTGTTCTTTGGCGAACAACGCGCCAGCAGCGACTTCTACTACCACGACGAACTGCGCAGTTGGCAACGCAGCGGCCTGCTCACGCGCCTGGACACCGCGTTCTCCCGCGACCAGAAAGAGAAAATCTACGTACAACAGCGCATGCTCGAAGCCGGCGCCGAACTGTGGAGGTGGCTGCAACAAGGCGCCTATGTGTGCGTGTGCGGGGATGCCAGCCGCATGGCCAAAGACGTGGATGCGGCGCTGAAAAAGATCGTGCAAGTGCACGGCAAAATGAGCGCCGGGGCGGCGGCCTTGTATGTGAGTGGCATGAGCAAGGAGCGGCGCTATTTGCGCGATGTGTATTAGCCGCGAGATTCTGGAACCCCGCGCAGGCGGGGGTCCAGAGTCCCTCAGTAAAACACCTATCGCCACCCGGCACAGCATTTGCTCTCCCTACAGCAACGGCCGTATTCAAAAGGCCGCAACAGACATGACAATGGCGTCGTGCTCGACCCGCTTTACGCTGGGGAGACACGGCGCTTTTTTTTGCCAAACGAGTTTGGGAAACCGCCATGAGCGATTGCAACAACCCCAGCGACGCCCTCCACGCCCTGGCCTGGGTGGCCGGCAGCGATGCGCCGGAAAAGAATGTGCTCAACCTCGGCTTTATGCCGCTGAGCGACTGCGCCTCGGTGGTGGTCGCCGCCACGCAAGGCTTCGCCCAACCCTATGGCCTGACCCTCAACCTGAAACGGCAAAGCTCCTGGGCCGGCCTGAGCGACAAACTGCTCAGCGGCGAACTGGATGCCGCCCACAGCCTGTACGGCATGGTTTACGCCATTCAATTAGGCATCAGCGGCGCGCCGGCTACTGATATGGCGGTGCTGATGGGCCTGAACCAGAACGGCCAAAGCATCAACCTGTCGCAGCCGCTAAAAGACGCTGGCGTGACCACCGGCAGTGCACTGCAGCAACACGCGCACCAGGGCGGCGCAAAACTGACCTTCGCCCAGACCTTTCCCACCGGCACCCACGCCATGTGGTTGTACTACTGGCTGGCCAGCCAAGGCATTCACCCACTACAAGACGTCAACAGCGTGGTGGTGCCGCCGCCGCAAATGCTGGCGCACCTGCAAGCCGGGCGTATTGATGGTTTTTGCGTGGGCGAACCCTGGGGTGCCCATGCCATTGCCGAGGGCCAGGGTTTTACCGTTAGCACCAGCCAGGCGCTGTGGCCGGACCACCCGGAGAAGGTGCTGGCTTGCACGCGCGAATTTGTCGAGCAATACCCCAACACCGCCCGCGCCTTGGTGATGGCGGTGCTGGAAGCCAGCCGCTTTATCGAAGAAAGCCCGGAGAACCGCCGCAGCACCGCGCAGCTGTTAAGCGCCAGCGAGTTTCTTGATGCGCCGCTGACCAGCATCGAGCCGCGTTTGCTCGGCCGCTACAGCGATGGCCTGGGCAACAGCTGGCAAGACGAACACCCGTTGCGCGTACATAACAAAGGCGCAGCGAACTACCCGTACCTTTCCGATGGCATGTGGTTTATCACCCAATTCCGCCGCTGGGGCTTGCTGCGCGAAGAGCCGGATTATCTGGCCGTAGCGCAACAGGTGCAGCAGCTTGAGCTATACAGCCGCGCCGCTGGCAGCCTGGAAATCGCCATCCCCGGCTCGCCGCTACGCAGCAGCCAATTGCTCGATGGCAGCGTGTGGGACGGCAGCAACCCGGCCGCCTATGCCCGCAGTTTTGCCCTGCATGCCCTCAATGATCAGTAACCGGAGACGACCGCCATGCTGCGTATCCTGCTGATCAACGACACCTCGAAAAAGGTCGGGCGCCTGCGCGCGGCCTTGAGCGAAGCCGGCTTTGAAGTGATCGACGAATCCGGCCTGACCATCGACCTACCGGCGCGGGTCGAAGCCGTGCGCCCGGACGTGGTGCTGATCGACACCGAATCGCCCAGCCGCGATGTGATGGAACAAGTGGTGCTGCTCAGCCGCGACCAGCCACGGCCGATTGTGATGTTTACCGACGAGCACGACCCGGGCGTGATGCGCCAGGCGATCAAGTCGGGCGTTAGCGCCTATATCGTCGAAGGCATTCACGCCGCGCGCCTGCAACCGATCATGGACGTGGCCATGGCGCGCTTTGAAAGCGACCAGGTACTGCGCGCACAACTGCACGCCCGCGACCAGCAACTGGCCGAACGCAAACGGGTGGAACTGGCCAAGGGTCTGCTGATGAAAATGAAAGACTGCAACGAAGAAGAGGCCTACACCCTGATGCGCCGCCAAGCCATGAGCCGGCAGCAAAAGCTGATTCAGGTGGCCGAGCAGATTATTGCCATGAGCGAGATGTTGAACTGAGCGACGCAACGTCACAGGCTACTGAACTATCTCCGTCGCCCCCGCGCAGGCGGGGGCCCAGAGTCGTCCGGCAGACCGCATACGTCGCAACACTCTGGGTCCCCGCCTGCGCGGGGACGACGGGTGTGTCAGCTTATATCTGCGTCATTGCCGCACAGTCGGCGGTCCGACAATTTCCAATCCAGTATTTCGCGCAAACTCGCCTTCGTGCGCACAGCACGGAGCGCGATTGTTGATCTGAGCAACCTGCTGAACCCAGCGTCGCCCCCGCGCAGGCGGGGGCCCAGAGTCGTCCGGTAGACCGCCTACGTCGCAACACTCTGGGTCCCGGCCTGCGCGGGGATGACGGGTGTATTTCCAGCATTTCGCGCACGTACACCTTGGTGCGCACAGCGCACCCTGCGCGCCATAACGCAGCACGGCATTACCATCCCCGCCCCCCGCTCTAAGCAAAACCCTCGTTGCAGAGCCTTGCCGCCCACTTGGCACACAACCTGCTCATGCATTCATACAGGTAGCCAACGGCGGTTGCCCCACCCCGACAAAGACGTCGCTATTCCCTAGGCCAAGTGCCCAGCGGAGTGCGGCGTTTTTTGCGTTTTGGCCTCGGAAACGAGGTGGTGGTGTAGCCGTTCTGGCTGCCCACCTGCAATCACTAACTTTTGCAGATGAGGTGTTGGATGACTAACAACAGTTTCTGGAAAGCCGGGCACACCCCTACGCTGTTTGCGGCGTTTTTGTATTTCGACTTGAGCTTTATGGTTTGGTACCTGCTCGGGCCCATGGCGGTGCAAATCGCTACCGACCTGCAACTGACTACCCAGCAACGCGGCTTTATGGTTGCAACGCCGATTCTGGCCGGCGCGCTGTTGCGCTTTTTGATGGGCATGCTCGCCGATCAGGTTTCGCCAAAAACCGCCGGCATTATCGGCCAGATCATTGTGATCAGCGCCCTCGCCGTGGCCTGGCAATTAGGTATCCACAGCTACGAGCAAGCGCTGCTACTGGGCGTGTTTCTCGGTATGGCGGGCGCCTCGTTTGCCGTGGCGCTGCCGTTGGCTTCGCAGTGGTACCCGGCCGAGCACCAAGGCAAGGCGATGGGCATTGCCGGTGCGGGTAATTCCGGCACGGTGATCGCGGCATTGGCGGCACCGGTGTTGGCGGCTGCCTTTGGCTGGACCAATGTCTTTGGCCTGGCGCTGATCCCCTTGGTGCTGACCTTGATCGCCTTTAGCCTGTTGGCCCGCAACGCGCCCAACCGTGCCAAGCCCAAGTCCATGGCCGACTATTTCAAGGCCTTGGGCGACCGTGATAGCTGGTGGTTTATGTTTTTCTACAGCGTCACCTTTGGTGGCTTTATTGGCCTGGCCAGCGCCCTGCCCGGCTACTTCCACGACCAATACGATCTGAACCCGGTGACTGCCGGCTACTACACCGCCGCCTGCGTATTTGGTGGCAGCTTGATGCGCCCGTTGGGCGGCGCGCTGGCAGACCGTTTCGGCGGCATTCGCACCTTGCTGGGTATGTATGCGCTGGCCGCCATTTGCATTGCGGCGGTGGGCTTCCATCTCTCCAGCTCGGTGGCCGCCTTGGCGCTGTTTGTCGCGGCGATGCTCGGCCTGGGTGCTGGCAATGGCGCGGTGTTCCAATTGGTACCGCAGCGTTTCCGTAAAGAGATCGGCGTAATGACCGGCCTGATCGGCATGGCCGGTGGCATCGGTGGCTTCCTGCTGGCCGCCGGCCTGGGCGCGATCAAGCAAAACACCGGCGACTACCAATTGGGCCTGTGGCTGTTCGCCAGCCTGGGGCTGATCGCCTGGTTTGGTCTGCACGGGGTTAAACGCCGCTGGAGAACCACCTGGGGTTCGGCTGCCTTTACCGCTGCGCGCGTTTAAGGACCGAGCATGGGCCTGCAATTGAGCTACGCCGAAGCCAGCGCCAGCGGGCCACGGGCGGAAAACCAGGATGCGATTCGCCTTGTGACGCCCGCTCCCGCCTTGGCCGCCAGCAAAGGCTATTTGTTTGCCTTGGCCGACGGCGTCAGTCAATGCGCCGACGGCGGCTTGGCGGCGCGCTCGACCTTGCAGGCCCTGGCCCTGGATTACTACGCCACCCCAGAAACCTGGGGCGTGGCGCAAGCCCTGGACCGTTTGCTGTTGGCGCAAAACCGCTGGCTGCATGCCAACGGTGGCGACCAGCCGCTGCTGACCACACTCAGTGCCTTGGTGGTGCGCGGCAAGCACTTTACCCTCGCCCATATCGGCGACTGCCGGGTGTACCGCTGGTTTGCCGGGCAGTTGCAGCGCATCAGTGAAGACCACGTCTGGGGCCAACCGGGCATGCAGCATGTGCTCAAGCGCGCCATGGGGCTGGAGCAGCATCTGGTGGTTGATTATCTAGACGGCGAACTGCGCCAGGGCGAGAGTTTTCTGCTGCTCAGCGATGGCATTTGGGCGACCCTGAGCGACGCCTCGATTGCTGGCATTTTGCGCGACGAAAGTCAGCTGCAAGCAGCCAGTCAGGCCTTGGTTAGCGCGGCCCATAAAGCCGGCAGCCAGGACAATGCCAGCGCCGTGCTGGTACGTGTCGATACCCTGGGTGAAACCGGCCTCGGCGATGTAGTGGGCCATGTTGAACAATGGCCCGTGCCACCGGCCTTAAAGCCTGGGCAAATATTTGAAGGCTGGCAGGTGGACGCCGTTTTGGCTGAAAGCCGTCAGTCCCTGCTGTACCGCGTACACGACGCGCAGCAACAACCCTGGCTGCTGAAAACCCTGCCAGCCAGCGGGGCAAACGACAGCGTGGCCGGGCAAGCCTTGTTGCAGGAAGAATGGTTTCTGCGCCGGGTGGCCGGTCGCTACTTTCCCGAGCTGCACCACGCCAATGGGCGTCAGCACCTGTACTACGTGATGCGCGAACACCCTGGCAGCACCTTGGCCGAACACTTCAAGCTGCACGGCAACCTCAGCCTTAACCAATGGCAAGATATCGCCGCGCGCCTGCTGCGGGCGCTGGGCATGCTGCACCGGCGCAATATCTTGCACCGCGATATCAAACCGGAAAACTTGCTGCTTAGCAGTGATGGCGAACTGCGGCTGCTGGATTTTGGCCTCGCCTACTGCCCCGGCCTGTCCCGCCAAGACGCGGGCGAGCTGCCCGGCACCCCGAGTTTTATCGCCCCGGAAGCCTATGCCGGCGCTACACCAAGCGTGGCGCAGGATCTCTACAGCGCCGCAGTCACGCTCTACTACCTGCTCACCGGCCACTACCCCCATGGCGAAATCGAAGCCTTTCAGCGCCCGCGCTTTGGCACGCCAGTAGCCGCCAGCCGCTACCGCCCGGACCTGCCGGAATGGCTGGTGCACAACCTGGACAAAGCCCTGGCCACCGACCCAGCGCAGCGTTTTGAAACGGCCGAAGAATGGCTACTGGTATTGCAGCAGGGCGAACAACAACCCCGTGTTCGCCCACGCGCATTGTTGGAGCGTGAACCGTTGAAAGTCTGGCGCGGTTTGGCGCTGCTTTCGTTGCTGGCCAATGTGGCGCTGCTGGCATGGCTATTACACAAATGACTGACCTGAGAAGGAACACCCCATGAGCGCAAAAGTCTGGCTGGTTGGCGCCGGCCCCGGTGACCCGGAACTGTTGACCCTCAAAGCCGTGCGCGCCCTTAACGCCGCGCAGGTGGTGATGATCGACGACCTGGTTAACCCAGCCGTGCTGGAACATTGCCCAGGGGCAAAAATCATCCCCGTGGGCAAGCGCGGTGGTTGCCGTTCCACCCCACAGGAATTTATCCATCGCCTGATGCTGCGTTACGCCCGCCAAGGCTTTTGCGTGGTGCGCCTTAAAGGTGGCGACCCGTGCATTTTTGGCCGCGGCAGCGAAGAAGCCGATTGGCTTAAAGCCCATGGCATTGAAGTGGAACTGGTCAACGGCATTACCGCAGGCCTGGCCGGCGCCACGCAGTGCGGCATACCGCTGACCCTGCGCGGCGTCGCCCGTGGCGTAACCCTGGTCACCGCCCACACCCAGGACGACAGCAGCCTCAACTGGCAAGCGTTGGCGCAAACCGGCACCACCCTGGTGGTTTACATGGGCGTGGCGAAAATTGAAGAGGTGCAGCGCGAACTGCTGGCCGGTGGCCTGCCGGCCAACACACCAGTGGCCATGATCGAAAATGCCTCGCTACCCCACCAACGCGAATGCCGCAGTGAACTGGCGGGTATGCAGCAAGCCGCCCACGCCTTCCAACTCAAAGCGCCGGCGGTGTTGGTGATTGGTGAAGTGGCTGCGGCCATGCAGCACGCATCGGGCGAACAACAGGCGTGGGCGTAGACGGCGTTTCCTCGGCGATTCTGGGCCCCCGCCTGCGCGGGGGCGACGGGGTTTTCTGAACTGCCGCCGTCGTCACCGCGTAAAGCGCCGCGCCTTGCTGATGCCGCTCAGCCTAAGAGGCCATCAACTCGGCAACCGTCGCCGCCAACGCCTCCAGCGCAAACGGTTTGGTCAGCACTTCCATGCCTGGCTCCAGCTGGCCATGCCAAAACGCGGCGTGCTCGGCGTAACCGGTGATAAACAAGGTTTTCAGCGCTGGACGCAGCTCGCGCGCCGCATCGGCCATTTGCCGCCCGTTCATGCCACCGGGTAAGCCGACGTCGGTAATCAGCATGTCGATGTGCACATCCGAGCGCAGCACCTTAAGCCCGGCCAGGCTATCGGCGGCTTCGATCAAGGTGTAGCCCAGATCGCCCAGCACTTCGGTCAGCAGCAGGCGAACCGTCGGCTCGTCGTCGACGATAAGAATGGTCGCGCCAGCCTGGGCGTCGACAGTCGGGGAGTTATTGGCAGCGGCTTCGTCCGCCGCCGCCTCGCCGAAGTAGCGCGGCAGATAAATACTCACGGTGGTGCCCTGGCCAACCTCGGAGTAAATACGCACCTGCCCGCCAGATTGCTGAGCAAAACCGTAAATCATCGACAGGCCAAGCCCAGTGCCCTGGCCAATGGGTTTGGTGGTAAAGAACGGCTCAAAGGCCCTGGCGATAATCTCCGGCGACATGCCGACGCCGTTGTCGGTAACCGACAGCGACAAGTAGCTACCCTCAGGAATTTCCAGCGCACTGGCCGCCGCCCCCTCGACTTGCCGGTTCGCCGTGGCAATGGTGATGCGCCCACCGTTGGGCATCGCATCACGGGCGTTGATACACAGATTAAGCAGTGAGTTCTCCAGCTGGCTGGCATCCACCAGCGCGGGCCACAGCCCACTGGCGCTAACGGTTTCGACCACAATGCTGGGGCCTGCGGTGCGCTGGATCAGCTCGCTCATGCCCTCCACCAAGGCGTTGACGTCGGTGGGTCGCGGGTCGAGGGTCTGACGCCGGGAGAAGGCCAGTAAGCGGTGGGTTAACGACGCCGCGCGTTTGGCCGCACTTTGGGCCGAGGTGATAAATTTTTCCGCCTCCTGCCAGCGCCCCTGGGCAAACCGTTTGCCCATCATTTCCAGCGCGCCAGAAATCCCCGCCAGCAGGTTATTGAAGTCATGGGCAAGGCCGCCCGTGAGCTGGCCGACCGCCTCCATTTTTTGCGATTGGCGCAGTTTTTCCTCAGCCTGCATCAGCTCGCGGGTGCGCTCGGCAACGCGCTGCTCGAGGGTGTCGTTAAACGCACGTAAGGCTGTGATCGCGCGGTCACGCTCGGCCTCAACCGCACGGCGGCCTTCAACGTCAATCAGCACACCGGGAAAGCTCAGTGGCGTGCCATCTTCGCCATGCTCAACACGGCCGTTTGCCTCAATCCAGTAATACTTACCGTCGGCGCGGCGCACCCGGTATTGGTGCGCATAGGCGCCGCCACGGGCCACCACTTCGTCGATTGCGGCGATCAGCCCGTCGCGGTCTTCCGGGTGCACGGTGGCGATAACTTGTTCCAGGCTAAGGCCATTGCGCCCCAGCGCTGGGTCCAGGCCAAAGGCGCGGGCAAAGGGTTCATCAACGGTGAAGCTGTCGGTGGGCAAGTCCCAGTGCCAGGTGCCAAAAATTGCCCCTGCGGACAGCGCCAGTTGCACGCGTTCGCCATTCTCGCGCGCCGCCGCCTCGCTCGCCCGTAGGCGTGCCTCGGCATGTTTACGCTGGGTGACATCGCTGAAAATAATCGCGATTTGCCGCTCGGCAGGCTCGCCGATTCGCGCCGCACGCACGTCAAACCAACGCTCAAAGCCCTTGGCATAGCTTTCAAAATTCGCCGGTTCGCCGGTTTTGGCTACATGCCCGTAGGTCTCAAACCAGAAACGCTCCAGGTCGGGGGCAAACTCGGAAACCCACTTGCCCTGCAGGTTAACCCCGGCCTCGCGCGTGAAGGCCTGGTTGGCCTCGACAAAGCGGTAGTCAATCGGGCGGTCATCGGCATCGTACTTAACCTGCACAATGGCAAAGGCCATCTCGCTGGTTTCCAGAATGGTGCGAAAGCGTTCCTCACTTTTCTGCAGGGCCGCTTGCGCCTTGCGCCGTTGGGTGAGGTCGAGCATCGCGCCGATCATGCGCAAGGCCTGGCCCTCGGCGCTGCGGATAACGTGCCCGCGGTCGAGCACCTCGGCATAGGAACCATCGGCGCGCAGAAAGCGGTACTCATCGGTCCACGCGCTGCCGTCACCGTCAATCACGGCGTGGATGGAGGCCTCTACGCGGGCGCGGTCATGGGGGTGAATATGGGCCATCCACCAGTCGCCGGTATTTTCAATGCTGGCCAGCGGGTGACCATAGGCCTGCTCCAGCGCGTCGTTCCACAGCACGTGGTTGGCCGTCAGATCCCAGTCCCAAATGGCATCGTTGGTCGCCTTGGCGGCGAGCCGGTAACGCTCCTGGGTTTCTTCCAGCACGCGATCAGCCGCTGGCGGTGGCACAACAACAGCGTGATTCAGCATGGTGAGGCGAGAGACCTCAGCTTCAAGCTCTTCTCGGGTTAGGTTTTTCAGGACCGCGCGCTCGCACTTCAGTGTGGATGTTGCTTAGCGTTCGGACGCCAGCGGGTGTGCGCGCAATAAAAGCAGAAACCGGGAAAATTTGCACTGACGTCCCCCTACTCGAACCGCTTAAGCCACACCCAAGCGCTATCGCTCGAGCGCGCAAAAATTGGCATTGAACATTCCCACCTTTGCACTCTCTACCAATGGCTGGTCGTACGCGGCTCATCCACTCGCACCCGTATCGCCCGCTGAGAACTAGAAATACGTCATCAAACCGGCAACAATGCCGCACTTCGCACAACGTAGTACGCGCATCTAACGACGCTGGTTGAGATCAGCAGAGGGCTAAGGTTTGGATCAGTTAAAACGCCTAGAAAGTGGAATCAACGGCCTGGATACGCTGTTGAAGGGCGGCTTTGTCGCGGGCGCGTCCTACATCATTCAAGGGCGCCCGGGCTCCGGAAAGACCATTCTGGCCAACCAGTTGGGCTTCAATCACGTCGGTAATGGCGGCCGTGTTCTATTTGCCACCTTACTGGCCGAACCCCATGACCGGCTGTTTCACTTTCTCTCCACGCTGAGTTTTTTTGACAAGACGCAGATTGGCGAGAACATGCAATTTGTCAGCGCCTTCGACACCCTGGAAAATGATGGGTTGGACGAAGTGGTCAAGCTGCTGCGCCGCGAGATCAGTCGGCAAAAAGCCACGGTGATGATTCTCGACGGTCTGTTGAATGCGCGCTCCAAGGCCGAGCTGCCAATCGACACGAAAAAATTTATTTCCGAGCTGCAAGGCCACGCCGCCTTTGCTGGCTGCACCGTGCTGTTTCTGACCAGCTCGCAGCTGGACGACGGCAGCCCGGAACACACCATGGTCGACGGCGTGATTGAGGTGGGCGAAGAGTCCATCGGCCCGCGGACCGTGCGGCGTATCAAGCTGCGCAAAACCCGTGGCAGCGGCTCGCTTTCGGGCGTACACGAATTTGAAATTACCGAAAACGGTATTGTCGTGTACCCCCGTCTGGAGAGCTTGTTCACCCATCCCTCGCGTCCCGACAGTGACCAACTGACGTACGTGAACAGCGGCATAGAATCGCTCGACGACTTTATCGGCGGCGGTCTGGCAGCCTCTTCCGTAACCCTGGTTGCCGGGCCTTCGGGGGCGGGCAAAACCTCGCTAGGCATTCAGTTTGTGGGCCAAAGCACGCCAGAAGAGCCGGGGCTGTATTTCGGTTTCTACGAATCACCGCAACGCCTCACACTCAAAGCCGCCGCCCTAGGCCATGACTTCAAAGCCAAGCAGGCCAGTGGTGCGCTGCATGTGATTTGGAACCCCACCACGGCCGGGCTGATTGATCGCCTGGGTTACGAGCTGCTGGATGTGGTCGACAAAAACCAGATCAAGCGCGTGTTTATCGACAGCCTTGGCGGCATGGCCAGAGTCGCAGCGGACAAGACGCGGGTCATGGACTTTTTCTCCGCACTGACCGGTGAGTTGCGCTCACGCGGCGTAACGGTAGTTGCCACCTGGGAAATCCAGAATTTGCTCGGTAGCCAAGTTGACGCCCCGGGGCCAAATCTTTCCAGCGTCGTCGACAACCTGTTGCTCGTCCGGTTTGAACAAAATGGCTCTGAACTTCAACGCCAGCTATCCATTCTGAAAATAAGAGACAGCGCTTATGACCCTTCTCTGTTGGAAGTCGTAATCGGAAATTCTGGAATATCAGTGAAGAAGGCCTGACACATGCGCTGGGCGAGAATATCAACGCCAGGGTCGACGAATCCCCGGCTCGTCATCCAAGTGCTCCGCAAAGCGGGAGCGCTATGAAGACCGTGCTGATTCTCGACGACGAGTACCTGATTGCGGACATTTTGAGCTTCGCACTGGAGGACGAAGGTATCCTCACGGTCACCGCCGGGCGCGGGCAAAAGGCGCTGGAGATTCTTGATCGCGAGCGCCCCGACCTGATCCTCACCGACTTTATGATGCCGGGCATGACCGGCATCGAATTCGCTGAAGCCGTGCGAGCGCGTGAGTCCAACCAAAACGTGCCGATGATCCTCATGAGTGGCGCGCAGGCGCATTTGGGCGCTGAGCGCCCGGATCTGTTTGTTGAGGTATTGGCTAAACCATTCGATATCGATGCGGTGCTAAAAAAGGTCAAGGCGCTACTGGATATGGATAACTAAACCCACCTCTGCCCCTCGCTTCACAACTTCCGCACCGGCCCGCGACTGGCACTGCAGACGCGGGCGCAGACGCGGGCGCTCGCTGACCACTACTTACTTGGCAAAACCGCGCGGCAAACGATTGCGGCCAGGCAGTTGCTGCAAACGCTGCTGCCATTCGGCCCGCGGTGACAAACGCGTGGCAGGCTTTGCCGCAACGGCGGCAGCACGCACAGCGGGCGCTGGAACGGCGGCGGGCTTAACGGACGGCAAAGCAAGCACCTTGGCGCCTGCGGCGGGCTGGGTTTCAGTGGCGACTGCCGTCGGCTTGTTTTCCTGCTCCGCTGGCGTCGCTTTGGCAGCCTTGGCCGCCGCGCGCAGTTCAGCCAGGCTAGGGGTTTTACGCACCGGCTCAGCCGCGCCCTTCTCCACCGAACGCAGGCAAAGCTTGCATGAAACCTGAGAGAGATCCTGGGTGCTGGTTAAGCTCGCCCCAGTGCGTCCACATGCAACCGCCTCCTGGGACGCGCAGTAATGAATGGCCAACGTGATAGCTCCTGCGTTTACGGGCGGCGGATTTTACACGCTCGGTCGGTTTATGCGGCAAAAAATGGCCGAAAAAGTCTTAGCTATCAGTGTTTTGCGGCGCGAACACGACAGTCTTCGCACGTATACCACCCGCACTCCTCCCGTAGGGTGTGCTATGCGCACCATGCGGTTACGGCGCTTGCTCGCGGTGCGCACAGCACACCCTACGGAGGTTGAGCGCCAGTTGCGGTTATAGTGCTCGCCCGCTGGTTTCGGAGCTTGCGTCGATGAAACACCCTCTAGTGATTGCCGCCCTCGCCTGCCTGCTGGGCAGCCCTGTCGCGTTTAGCGCCGCGCTTGACCCCAACGCTGCCGCCCCTGCGCCCTGGCCGGTGCAGCAGGTTGAGTGGCGCGCGGTGTTGGCCGAGATCAAGTCGCCGGTGGCCAATCTTGAAGCCCGCGCCAGCCGTGAGGCGGGTTTACTGCATGGCAGTGCCGAGGTGGCTGCCGAGGGCTTGGTCGATCGCATCGCTGGTAACGACAACTACGCATTGCAGCCTTTGCAGCCCTTTGTCGCGAGCATGGGCAGTTCGGCCACCCTCTCCACCTTTGTCGATACCCAGCGCAATCAAGCGGTGCGCCAGAACGGCACCTTGGTCAATCAGCCGCAGCCACTGCGCGTCGGTTACTCGATAGTGCTCACACCAAGCCTGCCGCTGGGCACGCCCGAGGGTGTGGTGATCAGTGAAGTGGTGGTGGCGCAAACCCTGGCCGATGGCAATGCGGTGCATCAGGCCAATGCCTATAACAAGGCAGGCCTGCGCGAAGGGGATTTTCAGACGTTGGTGTGGACTACTGGCAAGCGCCAGTTTTTGTTGGTGCTGCGGTGTAAGGGAATTTCGCCGTTGTAGAGGCGTGTTGGGCTTCGCTCAACCGCAACCTACGGTTAGGGTTTGTTGGTTGCGGTTGAGCGAAGCCCAACAAAAGCGGCAAAGCTTAGAAACTAAAATCCACCTTGCTCCACAACGTGCGCCCAGGCTCGTTGATCGCCTTATCGGCGGGGAAACCAAAGCCGGCGTCACCCGCCAGGTTCAGGTGTTCGGCATAGGCCTTGTTAAACAGGTTGTCGACGCCGGTGCTGACCTTGAAATGCTGGTTCAAGCGGTAGGCCGCATTCAACGAAAACACGCCAAAGCCGCTGCTCTCGCCCAAGTCCTGCCCCACCACATTGCCCTTGCCCTCAGCGATACGCCCTTGGCTGGCGACCACCCTCCACAACGCCCCGGCACTAAACGCATCACGCTGATAGGTCAGGCCCAGGCGCGTTTCCAGCGGTGGCATTTGCGGCAAGGCTTCACCGTCAGAACTGTTCTTGCCCCAGGCATAGGCCAAGGTGGCATCGGTTTTCCAGTTACTGTTCAGTTGATAAGCCGCGCCCACCTCACCACCCATGATTCGCGCGTCGATGTTTTGCACTTGGGTGCTGTCGCCCATCATGCCGGGGCTATAGGTGAACAGCAGGTAATCACGTACTTGGCCAACGTAGCCCGAGGCCCAAGCCTGCAGTTTTTCCCCGCCGTATTGCAGGCCAAAGTCCAGTTGCGTGGTCTTTTCCGGCTTGCTGCCAGCGAAGGCATTAACGCTGCCGTTCGGCCCGGTGGTGGCGGAAAACAGCTCCCAGTAATCCGGGAAGCGCTGGGCATGGCCAAGGCCGGCGTACAGCGTGGTGGGCGAATCGGCCAGGTCATATTCGTAACGGGCAAAGCCGCTGGGCAAGGTGTCGCCACGGGTTTTATCCGCCGTGGGGTTGGCCATATTCATCATGCCGGTGGTTTGCCGGTAGTCAGTGGCCTCGGCCCGGTCTACGCGCGCGCCGCTTATTAAGCGAGTGCGTTCAGCGGCGTTCCAGGTCAATTCGGCAAAGGCGCCGTAGTTATGGAACACCGCATCCTTACTCCAAGGGAACTGATCAGCGTCGGTATAGCGGCCGCTCATCATCGAGTAGCTGGAGCTGCGCTCGCGGTGCTCACTGCGCAACGCATCGACGCCGGTGACCAGCTCGACATCGGTCCACACCCAAGTCGCCGCCAGGCGCCCACCCAGGGTGCGACGGTCAACCTGCGCGGCCATCGGCATCGGCATGCTGCTGGTCAGGTCGGGCGTGCGCAGACGGAAGTTGTCCATCACATGGTCGGCGTAGTTGTAGTAAACCTGCGCTTCAACCTTGCTCAGCACGTCGCCGATATTGCTCTTTTCAATGCGCAGGCCGAGGCTTTCACGCAGAAATTGGCTGCCGTCCATACCCCGCCCCGCGTAGCGCGCTTCGCCATTGCCCTTGCCGGCGGTGAGTTCGATCAGGGTGTCGGCATCTGGCGTCCAACCCAGCGCCACATCGGTATTCCACTTGTTCCAGCGCGATGGCACGGTGTCGTTATTACCGTCCTGATAGTCGTCCGCCTGAGCCTGATTACCCACCAAGCGCAAATAGCCCAAGTCGCTGCCCACAGCGCCATCTAGCACCTTGTCAAAACGCCCGTTGGAACCGGCGAGCAGGCTGCCATCCAGGCGGCCACCCAGCTGGGAAAACGTTTCCGGCTCGCGCTCAAACAACACCGTACCGGCCGAGGCACCTGGCCCCCACAGCACGGTCTGCGGGCCTTTGATCACGGTGAGTTTGTCGAAGGTTTCCGGCGAAATATACGACGTCGGCGCATCCATCCGCGCCGGACAGGCGCCCAGCATCAGGCCGCCATTGGTACGAATATTCAGCCGCGAACCAAACATGCCGCGCAGCACTGGGTCGCCGTTACTGCCGCCATTGCGCACCACGGAAAAGCCGGGAATGGTCTTTAGGTAATCCGCGCCATCGCTGGCCGGAACGGGCTGGCGGGCGTCCTTGGGATTGGTCACCACGGTCAGCGGCGAGCTTTGCTGCACGGCGGTGATGATGGTCGATTGCAGTTCGATGGCTTGCTGCTGATGGGCTGCATGTTCATCGACCAATGGGTCGGTAGCTTCCTGGGTGGCGGCGATACCAGTCAGCGGCGCCAGAGCGGCGAGTAAACAAACCTTTTTCAAAGGCATGGTGAAATCCTTGCGTACAACGTGAGCGTCAGATTCCCTCTGCCAACCGGCGCACTGCGCACAGCCGTTGGCCGTGGTCGGCCTGGGGAATTCAGTTAGAAGCGCGGCCAGAAAATAGCCGCCAGACGATCAAACGAAGGGCGAAGCGCGAGGATTGAGCGAGGGCCAGCTATAGCGTGGTGGTGCTTGCGGCCAGGAATTGGCCACGCGGGGCGTGATGGCTGGGGCTGGGCTGAAGTTCAGCGACCAACCCGCGGTATTGATCGCCACGGCCCCAGCAAAAGACGAACACAGCGGACAACTGACCTGATCAAGATGCGGCGCCTGCTGGTCGGTGCCACTGGCATCAATGGCCGGCCCCCCCTCGCCGTTGATGGAGCAAAAGCCGCCGCCCAAGCCGCTAAGGCTCAAGCCGCTCATTTGCCCATGGTGAATCCCGCAGGCAAACAGACTGAACAGCACGCTGGCATACAACAGCCAGGCGGTCAGTGAGCGGGTGCGCGGGGTGGTGGTCAGATTCATGGGCGGCGACTCTAGCATTGCGTGTTGCCGGGCGACAGCCGGACAAACGCGGTCGATTGCCACAGCGAGCAAACCTCTTTTTGTTTAGCCCATTACCTACAACCTGGCGAGTCGATTGCTGGGGTATAGCGCCGTCGCACGCTAAATTTTCTGGCCGATGAGCCGTTCTTTTCACAAGCGATCACGCCTGCGCTCATTCCAGGAAATGCGATGACTGTCCCTTCTACTGCGGCGCCCGGCGCCATTGCCGAGCTGTTTAGCCTGCTTAAACCTTACTGGCTGGTGGTCACTACCTGCATTGCCCTGGGCATGCTCGGCGGCCTGAGCATTACCGCGCTGCTGGCCACTATCAACGGCCTGCTACATGCCAGCGAAGGCTTAAGCCAAGAGGTGATCGTCACCTTTACCGGCCTGTGCCTGCTGGCGTTGCTCTGCTCCCTGGCCTCGGACTTGGGCACCAACTACGTCGGCCAGCATGTGATTGCCCAACTGCGCCGCGACCTCGGGGAAAAGGTGCTGTCCGCGCCCATTGAGCAGATTGAGCGTTATCGCAGCCATCGTCTGATACCGGTGCTGACCCAGGATGTCGACACCATCAGCGAGTTCGCCTTCTCCTTTGCGCCTTTAGCGATTTCCCTCACCGTCACCTTTGGCTGCCTGGGTTACCTGGCTTTTCTGTCGTGGCCGATGTTTCTGGTTACCGCCATGGCCATCGTGCTCGGCACCGGCGTGCAATATGTGGCGCGGGTAAAAGGCATCAAAGGTTTTTATGCCGCGCGCGAAGCCGAGGACGAGCTCCAAAAGCACTACAACGGCATCGCCTCGGGCGCCAAGGAGCTGCGCATTCACCGGCCGCGTCGCCACCATATGTTTACCGCGCGTATCCAGCGCACAGCGGACTACATTCGCGACACACACATCCGCTCCATCACCGTATTTGTGCTGGCGAAAAGTCTCGGTTCGATGCTGTTTTTTGTCGTCATCGGCATGCTCTTGGCCTTGCAACAATATTGGCTGCACAGCCCGGCGTCGGTGATTAGCGGCTTTGTTTTGGTGCTGCTCTACATGAAAGGGCCGCTGGAACACCTGGTGACTACCCTGCCGATTATCAGCCGCGCGCAGATCGCTTTTCGCCGCATTGCCGAGCTGTCGGCGCAGTTTTCCTCGCCAGAACCCCATCTGCTGCTTAGCGCCCAAGAAGCACCAAACACCCAAGCACACTGCCTGGAACTGCGTAATGTGCGCTACGCCTTCCCACCCGTTGAAGGCGCCACGCCCTTCGCCTTGGGGCCGCTAAACCTGAAAATTGGCCAGGGTGAAATCCTGTTTATTGTTGGCGAAAACGGCTGCGGCAAAACCACATTAATCAAGCTATTGCTCGGCCTCTATGCGCCACAAAGCGGGCAGATTTTGCTGAACGGCGCGCCGGTTACCGCTGAAAACCGCGACGACTATCGCCAGCTATTCACCACCGTTTTCGCTGACTACTACCTGTTCGACGAGCTGCTGCAAAACCCTGATGGCATCCCCGACGACGCCAATCGTTACCTGCAACGCCTGGAAATTGCCCACAAGGTGCAGGTGCGCGACGGTGCCTTTAGTACCACCGACCTCTCCACCGGCCAACGCAAACGCCTTGCCTTGGTTAGCGCCTGGCTGGACAAGCGCCCGGTGCTGGTGTTTGACGAATGGGCCGCCGATCAAGACCCAACGTTCCGGCGCATTTTCTACACCGAATTGCTGCCGGACCTGAAGCGCCTGGGCAAGACCATCATCGTCATCAGCCACGATGATCGTTACTTCGACAGCGCCGACCAACTGCTGCGGTTGCACAACGGCCAACGGCTCGCCGAGCCGGTCGAGAAAGAAATTTCTGCGTTTGTTGAATAATTTTTTCCGGTTTTTCTCTTGCCGAACGTTACATAACTGCGAATAACTCTCAAAAGACAACTGCCAGCATTTAGAGACCAATAATGTCAAACATCCCACTCTCTCCTTTGGCCGCCGCAATGCGCAAAAAAACCCGCGCCTTACTCTCTCCCACCCTGCTGGCCCTGGCCCTGAGCAGCCCCCTGTTGGCGATGGCTCAGCCGGTGGCCCTGGATATTCCAGCGCAAAGCCTGGTGGGGGCGCTAAATGCCCTGGCACAACAAGCCAACCTGCAACTGCTGTACAGCCCGGACGCCATCAAAAACCTGCGCACCCCGGCCCTGAAAGGCAACCTGGAACCAACCCAGGCACTCAACCTGCTACTGCAAAACAGCGGCCTGACTTACGAGCTCAACGGCAACAGCGTCACCTTGCGCCCGGTTACCAGCAACGACGCCGCCCTGGAACTGGCGCCCACCGACATCAACGCCCGCGGCGCCATTGCCACCACTGAAGACTCCGGCAGCTACACCTCCAACGTCGCCACCATCGGCAAGGGGGAGCACAAACTCAAAGATATCCCCCAGTCGGTATCCATCGTCACGCGTAAGGCGATGGATGATCAGAACCTCGCCACACTGGATGAAGTGCTGGAAAAATCCACCGGTATCACCACCTTTCAGAGCCCCTCGGGCGGCAAGTACGTGTACTCGCGCGGTTTTGAAGTGGATACCTACCAGTACGATGGGGTGCCGATGGATCGGCGGTATTACGCGGTAGGCAGCAGCTTTATCTCCGATACGTTTTTCTACGACCGGGTAGAAATTCTGCGCGGTGCCAATGGTCTGTTGCAGGGCACTGGCACACCCAGCGCGGCGATTAACCTGGTGCGTAAAAAGCCCAAAGCCGAGCCGTTTGTATCAGTGACGGCCAGTGCCGGTAGCTGGGATACCTACCGGCAAACCGTCGACGCCGGTGCGCCGCTAACTCCGGATGGTTCGCTGCGCGGCCGTGTGGCGGTAGGACACGAAGACCGCGATTTTTTCTACGACGATGCCGATAGCAAAAAAAACCTGCTCTATGGCGTGCTGGAATACGACCTCACCCCCAACACCGTTATCAGCGTGGGTGCCAGCGTTGAAGACACCCACGCCAAGCCCTTCTTTGGTGGTTTGCCGCGCAACAGTGATGGCAGCGCCATTTCTGCAAGTCGGGACACTTACACCGGCGCCGACTGGAACAAGTGGGACAGCAAAACCGTCAGCTACTTCTCTGACCTTACCCACGACTTCAACGACGATTGGCGTTTGAAGGCGGCTGCTACCTGGACCCGTGAAACCAACTACATGCTCTACAGCTTTGGTCGCGGCGCCATTACCGCGCCCTATAGCAACGGCAATGGCATGCTCAATCGTGCTTACGAGTACGACTTCGAAAACATCAACAAAGCCGCAGACATCAACCTCACCGGCAAATGGCGTGCGTTCGAAAAAGAACATGAAATTGTCGTGGGCGCCAACGCCAGTGACTTGCGTACCGATGACCTGCAAGGCGGGCAAACGACGCTGGGCGCTATGAACCTCTATGACCCCGTATCGCCGCGACGTCCAACCTATAACGAGCTCTACGTTACCTCGAACTACGCCGCAGTAACCGACGCGAAAATCCAGCAAAGCGGCATCTACAGCGTATTGCGTTACAAGCTGTTGGATCCGTTGACCCTGGTGCTGGGCGCCCGGGTCAGCAACTACAAGTACGAGTACAACTATGACCCGATAGGGGCCAATGCACGCCTGGAGAGCCATCCCAGAGCCAAGGAAACCGGTGAAGTGACGCCCTATGGCGGCCTGATCTACGAGCTGACACCTGAGTGGTCTGCTTACGTGAGCTACGCGGACATTTTCAAACCGCAGACCGAATTAACCAGCGACAACGGCACCCTTAAACCCATCGTTGGTAGTAACTACGAATTGGGTCTTAAGGGCGAACTGTTTGAAGGGCGCCTGAACACCAGCTTCGCCATTTTCCGCATCGATCAGGAAAACCGCGCCCAATACAACTACCAATCCCAGTGCGGCATTGACGAAGAAACCAACTGCTACGAAAGCACCGGCAAGGTCCGCTCCGAAGGCTTCGATGCCGAAATCAGCGGTGAAGTAGCCACCGGCCTGCAACTGTTCGCCGGGTATACCTACGTCCACACCGAATACCTCGACGTAATCTACGACGACGAAAAAGGCAGCACCGGCTTTAGCTATACGCCCAAGCATATGTTCCGCACCTGGGCCGAATACACCCTGCCAGACCAGTTCAAACAATGGACCGTGGGCGCCGGTGGCACCGTGCAGAGCGCCAATTACCACAGCAACTACGACGGTATGAACGGCATCGATAAAATCGAGCAAGCCGGCTACGCCGTGTGGAATGCCCGCGTCGGCTACCAGATCAACAAGAACTTCAACGTCTCCATCAACGGCAATAACCTGGCCGACAAGAAGTACTACTCAACCATTGGTTGGTTGAACGCCGACAACCACTACGGCGACCCCCGCAACTACACCTTGACGCTAAAAGCTGATTTCTAATCAGTTGCTCAGTCATAAAAAACGCCGGATTCTTCCGGCGTTTTTTATTGCATAACACGCTGTGCACCTGGCGTTAGTTGCCCTCTTCCAGCGGTTCGTCACCAAGCAAGCGCGAACCTCGCTCTTCAGAATCTGTACGCCCAATCTGCGAGGCATCGCCAGGGCGCTGCGCAGGTTGCAATACGTCATCACGCAGCTCAGCTTCCGTCTCCATATTCCGCCCTTGGCGCAGAACGAGCGTCGGCGAATCACTCGACACTGCGGAAGAGTGTTGCGCGCTGTGCTCGCGGGTGAGCGCGGCTTGGTCTTGAACTATCGAGGGCTGCTGAGTTTCCTGATAGATGGCCATTTTCAAACTATTGGCCTTCACCTTCTTATCATTAGTCACAAGGCGGGTTAAGGCATTGTAATCAATCCCCTCACGTGCAGCGAACTGCGCCATGGTCTCATTAGAGGTTAAAGCAATCCAACGCATCGCCACCTCCGGCTCTCTGTCATCTAATGACATTCTAAAGGGAAGTGAATTTAAACTATTAATATCTGCGGAAAGTTGGATATTTTTAGATGCTAGATATGCTTTAAATCCTGCAAAATTCAACGTAGGGGAACGATCATTTTTAACGTACTCCTTGTAGAGGTTCGCAAACGGGCCCCAGTTATATCGGCCTTCCTTTCCAACGAGACGTTGTTTTTTGGCCTCGCGCGGCGGTTGAGCGAGTTGCGCATCGATATTGCCAACGCCAGGCTCTGGCGCATTCGTAGCTGGAGTAGATTGCGACGCTGACACCGTTTCGCTGGCCCTAGATGCGGCGGTCTTGGCATACGGGCCCTTTTTCCACTCACCAGCGGCGGAAATCAGTCTGCTCAAATTAGACCGCGCAACACCTTTAGCATTGACAAAGTCTTTAAGAGTCGGTCGCTGCTCTTTTGGAATACTAATAAACTCTTTGGCCAACTCATAATTTCTTTCCGTTGCTCTTTTACGCGAGCCAAGGGTGGGTTTTACTGTTGACTCTTCGCCTTTATCAGCACTTTCAACAACACCGGCATTATCTTGTGCTGGAATAGTGAAGAGGTCAGACACGGCCAAAATACTTTGATCGCTCGGCGTCAGATCGCCCCGTATCCAACTGATATCAATGGCACTGGGTGGGCCTTTAACAGCCGGCGATTCAGTAAGTCCCTGCTCGGGCACTACTGGGGTTTTGCTTTCCACGCCCTGCCCTGCGAATTCTGCAGCCGCGCCGCTAACTTCCTCACCCCGGGTAGGGCTACCTCCTCCCGGCTCAAGACTTATAAGCGGCGGGGTACTAATATTAATATACTCATCGGCATTAAATGGCAGCAACTCAGTCAATTTACGATGAAGTTCTTCTGAGCCTGGGTGCAATATTCCGGTTGGCGAAATCCAGCCCCGAACAGAATCTTTTTTAACACCAAATAGCTCGGCAAACCCTCTTAAACCAACTGCCGATCTCTGTTCAGGCGTTAGCTGTGAGTAACGTATTGCTACCGCTCTAGGGCTGGTTCCGTCGAGGGTTGCTTGCAGATTGGAAAAAAATTTTTCAAACCCAATATCAATGGGCAGCCCTTTGCTTTTGACGTAGCGCCGTGCATCTTCTTTATCGCGCATTTCCACTGCCTGTAATGCCCATTCCTCTATTGCAAGGCGGTGTGTCGGGCCTTTCATAACTTCTTCCGACAGAGGCACTTCCACTACTGGCCGACGTCTATTAACTTCTCTGTACAGGTCAAAATCCTTCACATTTCGCTCTCTGGCAAGATCGCTAAGCTTGACGGAGCTCTGTTCTACTCCCGTTAATGCCAGAAAGTCCTCTGCTGCTTGATAGACATCACCCTTCTCGCCCGTTTTAATTTTTCTTTCGAAATCAGCAAATCAGCCCTGTCGCCAAACACCTCCAAGGTGCCGTTGATAGAGCTGGGCCGGTTGCCGGTGACCTCCGTCAGAATCGCCGTTGCCGTGCGCTGCAAGTTCGGGTTCAGCAACACCATGCCGCCCAACTGACTCACGCCATTAGCCCGGCTGTTGTTAAAAATCACCCCAGGCTGCGGCACATCAAATTGGCTAAAGCGGTTGTGG
>LNAP01001331.1_pt1 | contig 26430 bp, 32 predicted proteins | sample 602601 | NCBI WGS metagenome assembly LNAP01 (sample SAMN02440304, study PRJNA202911) | soil metagenome | biome: Subtropical and temperate rainforests or woodlands; isolation source: soil samples (1 kg each in a 20% v/v slurry with milli Q water) were... ... | reverse complement strand
GTTGGCCACGCCCAGCGCCTGGACAGCCGTATCAGGCTGCAACAGCAAAGGCTCTTGGCTACCGCGAACCACCATTTGCCCTTGGCTCGCGTTGGCCACGCCCAGCGCGTTATCGAAGCGGGCACCGAGCAAGAGCGTGTAATGGCTGCGTTCGTTCTTGGTCGCGTCGACCAGGGCCTTGATGCGCTGGAACAATTGCGGGGACAGAATCGAACCCTCGCCCGGGCGGTTTTCGTTCGCCCAGGTCGTCAGCTCAAAGCTGTACGGCACAGCGCCCGGTATTTGCGTCCACTCCTTGTAATCCGCTGTCACCCCGACCGCCTTCAGTACCCGCCGGATCGCACCGACCGTGCCCTTGCGTTTGTGAACTGGAATCGACTCACGAATAAGGGCGCGCTGTTGTTCTTCGGTTTCGGCAGCCTCCCAGCCTTCGACCGACATCGCCCAGGCGAGCCAAGGTAGGACGTCCACCGGGCAACGGGCGGAATCGGCAATGCCGCGAATAGCTGAGGGGTCTAAGCCAAGGGCGAGCGCGGCAGCTGTGGCGCGCTCAAGCGGCGTGCTGTTCGATGGCAGGAGCTGGGTCATACGGGCACCACCTGATTCAGCGTGATGCCAATGCATTCGGGATGGTGGCGCTTATCGCAAAGGATGTCCGCCGTGGGCTCGGTCAGCACGACACGCTTCACGCCAGTGACGTGCAACGCACCGTAGATCGCGGAAAGGGCAAGCTCACCCTCGAGTTTGCGAGCGGTAGCGATAGCGGCATTCAAGCTCCCCCGGGCAGCCTTGCCGACCACATCCCGGTCAGGACCCCTTTCGAGTTCCAGGGTGGCGACGATTCGGTAGGGAACTGGTTGCCCCAGTTGTGATCTGGGACGGTCGGTAATCGGCCGCACGTCTTCATCCGAAAGTGCGGACGTGACCATGGTCAACAGTGTTTCGGGCTGAACTGGGCTGTTGGCTATCGGCAGAATCGCGAGCGACACATCACCGGGAAGCGGGTTTGTCAGGCCTGCGTCATAGTCGCAGATCAGCACGATAGCCCCGGCTGGCAGTTGTGCACGAACGGCGGCCGAAATGTCAGCGGCCCTGAATGTAGGGGAGTCGACCGACACATCACCGACGCTGGCCGAGGCGGTCAGTGCATGGAACTCATAGGCACCTTTGCTGCCGGCGGAGGACAAGGCATCCAGCGAGCGTTGGGTGCGATAGCGCAGACGCTCGTCCGACTCATAGACAGCGGCTGTTGGGGGCTTTGCGTCAGGATCGGCGGGTGTAATGAGCAGAGGTTCAACGCCGTAGTCTGCTGCGCGGTTGATCAAATCATTGCCTGTTGCGTACGCGAGCAGGCTGGCCAGGGCGGCATCATTGATCCGCTGACGCAGAATGGTTTCGCGGTACGCACTTTCTTGAAGCAGCTTGGTGATCGGCTCGGATTCCAGTGCCAGTCGAGCGGCAATGGCGGCTTGCTGATCCTCTGGCCAGAGGCTGATGGCATATGCCTTGCGCTCAGCGAGGATCTGCTCAAAGTCCAGTGGCTCGACGACCTGCGGTGGCGGCATCTGGCTGAGGTCAATGATCGTTGAGGAACTCATACGCTGGCCCCCATTTGCAGGGGGATGCTGAGGCTTAACGGTTCATTGCTATCGACCAGAGTGCCGTCCAGGTCGAGCACCGTGTTGCCTTGGAGGGTACTGCCGAGAAATTGCACGCGACTCAATCGAATGCGTGGCTCCCAGCTCATCAGAGCCATGGCGGTGGCGGCGTACACCCGGATGCGCGTGGTGTCATTGAACGGCTGATCAACCAGCTCTGGCAGTAGGCTGCCGTATTCGCGGCGCATCACCCGAGTGCCGAGACGGGTGGTCAGAATGTCTGCGATCGATTGACTGATGTGAGCAACATCGCCCAGTACACCGCCGGTTTCTCTATTCATAGTGGCCTCCCGGACTGGTCTGGGCCTGCCTTCACGCCTTCGTGCAGGTGCTTGACCAGGCTGATTCCTGCGGCGACGACGTCCTCTGATACGGTGACCTGGCCAGTGACGTTCTGATTGCCGGTTTGGGTGTAGTCGCCTTCATGGGTGATGGGTCCAACGATGTGGAGACCACCCTTGCTGATGATTTCGGACGTACCAGGCTCAGGGAGAACGGCACGCAGATGGTGAGCCACGCTGTCGTATTCGATCACCGCGCCGTCGCGGAAAGTGCGGCGCTGCAGTCCGGCGCGCTCGCCGTTGGCAGGATGTTCGGTGCTGAAAATACCGGTGAGGGCCACGCCATTGGCGAGCTGCCCTGATGGGCTGAACAGCACCACTTGCTCACCTTCGGTGGGCGGGTCCCAGTCCTGGTCGGCGCCTGCCCGGACGGCAATCCACGGCAACCACGTGGTGAGTAGTTCGCCGGTTTTGACGCGCACACGCGGGGGCTTCATCTGAACTTCGGCGATGAGGCCGAATCGGATGAGGTTTTCAATCATGCGGGCAAGGTCGGCGTAATTGTTCATGCCACCGATGGTGGCGCTACGCGTGAGTGGGTGCAGCTATGCCGCGTTGTATTCTGCCGCGCTACAAGTCAACTGCATGAATCTAAGGCTTTGATTTCTTCGCAGGTCGTGGGTGCCGTGCTGGAATCTTTTCAGCAACGCTCAGAGCAGCCTTATTGGTCAGGACGGTTCGGTGTATGAACTGTTCTAGTGTTGTGAGGAGCGTTTGGAATTCCTGTTGATCTGGTGACCAAGCCCGGTGGGCTGCGGCGCTCCCGGCATCCGCAACGACTCTAAGAGTCATTGCTTCAGTTTCTCCTATAAAACCGTTATCGAGGAGCTGCTGGACTTTTTCCACCAGCGTAAGTCCCGGATCAATTTTCAGGATTTCAGTAGCACGGTCGAAAGCGGTTCGTAGCCCCACGGATGCGAGAATAAGAGATCTTGCCTCGTAGGCCTGATATGTCTCGTTAAGGATTTCAGATAGCTGAGGGTCAATGTAAGCGATACCCCATACCCAGTCAGGCTTTGCACTCTCTTTTTCCGGGGCTGGATAAGTGAGGGTTTTGACTGGGAAGGTGATGATTGTTTCTCCAGTTACTGGGTGATAGTCGCCTTCCCACTCCTCTGAGTCCCAGCTGCTTCTATGATAGAAGACTTCTTTGCAACCACAGCATTGAGCTAGCTTATGATCCGTTTGTCCGTGCATTGAGTTGCGACCATCTGACCATTCCCATGGAACCTCGATTTCGCCATGAATTTCACACGCCCGATCTCCATTGCAGCGCGGACAGTGAGCCTGAAAAAAGTTCGACATAACGCGACGACTCCCTATCCAATTGATCAATGTTCTTTGAGAAAAATGCGATTCATTGATGGGAGTTTTACCTGTTCTATCTAGAAATAGGAATGGGGTTACCTCGTGGCAGATCAGTCAAACTAAGCAGTTAAGTGCAAGAGCAAGCTGTCGCGAATCAGATCGATATCGGCATCAGTGAAGCCAAGAATCTCCCGCTGTTCGTATTTCACGTCCGGGGCGCCACGTTCGGCGCGGTCTTTCAGGCCGTACTGATGCACCCGGGCAATACGAGCAATGCGCCCAGTGAAACCAACGCTGATCATATTGCTGTCGCCCCTGGCCTTCAGGTAACTCACGGTGCGCAGCTTCTGAAACATTTTGACCTTGCGCCGAATCCGCCCTTGCTTGCCACGCAGGTCTCGTTGCTTACGGGGAGCATAGTGGCTGCCATCTGGGTTGCGTTGTTCCAGAACCCGCTGTTGTTGGTTGCGGCGCAGCTGCTGCGCGATGGTCCTGGCCAGCGACGTTCGGGCGGCTGGTTCCAGCCGGTGCAGCAGCAGGCCAGCCCAGTCTTCCAGGGCTTTCAGTTGATTACTCACGGGCTGGCCGCTGCGGATGCGGGCTGGCCAGGGCCATGCCATCTACGGGAGTCGGTGCCGGCCATTCGGCGACCAGTTCGCCGTTGTTGAACACCTGAATCGGGCCTTCGATTTCTGGGTAGGGCGTGTACTGGGGTTCAGCCGCATGTTTGATGTTATAGGTGCCGTCAGGCTGCTTTTTCACCAGTACCCGCTCCGTCAGGGGCAGCGTCAGGCTCAAGTCCACTTTGCTGTTGTCGATGATGTCGGCTTCGAACTTGATGCCAGCGGCAGACTTGTCGAGGTTGGCCATCAACTCCGATTGATTTGTTTGCAACCAGCCGAGCAGTGGCAGCATAACGCTGTCCGGATGACCGGCGAAGTCGGTCAGGATGATCTGCAGGTCGTAGGAGTATTCGAAAGACAGGCTGGTCGCGGCGGTGCAGCGGACCTTGCCGTTGTCGATGAAAACCAACAGTCGATCGGGGTTGTGCTTGAGGTCTGGGACGGACGTCAGCAAGTGGGCGCGTAGGCTATCGGGCTTGTTCATGTTGCACCTGGTGCTCGTAGATCGTGTCGACCTGAGCTGCGCAATCGGCCCAAGCGGCCTCGACGCGGTCTTGATCGGTGAGTAAATCGCCGTTACTGGTTGGTCCGGTTGCTGGCAGGTTGCATGGCACCACGGCCGGACAGCCACTGACGATAAGCGTCGGCGCCGGTGAGGGCGGGGCGCTCGCGCAACCGGCGAGCAGCATCAGGCAGAAGCTGAGTGGCCCAATCACGCAGTTCGGAGTTCTCACGTTTCAGTTCCTCAATCGTTCGTTCCCGTTTGGCCAACCCCTGGCGCAACAGATCCTGTTGAGTGCGCAGGCTGGCCTGTGCATCCCGTTCTTGTTGCAGGGTGGAGCGCAGGGCGTTGGCGGTGGTCAGGTTACGGCCGGACTCTTCGCGGGCGGTCTTGGCGTCTTTGGCTGCCAGTTCCGTATTCTTGTCGGCGACCGTAATGCGCTGCTCTTGGCCCCAGATCAGCAGCGCCAGACCACCGAGTAAGGCGATGCCGTACAGAGCCTGGCGCAGGGTGCTCATGCGCGGTACCAGCCGAGCTTGTTCATGTCGCCATCGTCGAGTTGCTCTACGGGACCGCGAACAATGATCACCTTGCCGTCGGGTATGAGGTACCGCAGCGCCTCACACAGTTTCTGCATGCCTTCGTCCTCGGAGTTCTCGGGTACCACCAGCAGATCGCCGTCCTGGACGTTCAATCTGCGCACCTGGTCGATGTCGATCATGCGGCCTGCTCCTGACCGCAACCGCAGTCTGCGTGCCGTTCAAAGGCACGCTGCAATTTGACGTCGTAGAGGTTTCGCTTGTAGTCGGGGCCGTTGTAGAGCTTGGCAAAATCAGCCCATTTGCGGGCTTTGAGCGCTTTGTACAGGTCCGGGTCGGTTTCGATAAAACGCACAAAGGCGTCGAACTGCAGCGACTCGCTAGTACCCATCGCCGCAACGAAGTCTTGCACGCTGACATAGCCCAGGCGCTTCCAGTGAAACCCCATGATCTGAAATCCACCCCAGGAGGCGGATTCCAATGCGGCGGTGTCATCGACCAGGCGGGCATTGCTCAGGCGCTGGTGTTCGGCGGTACCGCCGGCATAACCACCGGGTTTCGGGTTGACCAGGGCTGGATTGGTGGCGGCGAGCTGGTCGGCGTGACGTTGGAGTGCTGCCGGGTCATCGCCATCGTGCCGGGGGGTTGCTAGTTGGCGGTACATGATGTGCCGCTCGAACAGGATCACAGGCTTGCCATTATCGAGAAAACCCTTGCCCAGGGATTCCACTTCGTTGACCGCGTAGACGCTGGCCAGCGGCACCCCGAGCCGTTCGGCGGCTTTCACCAGATCGGCGTTGTTCAACAGCTTCGAGCAATCACCGCCGGCCAGACTGGTTTGAGTCTTGCTGCCGGCGACACCGTCGTCCACCAGCCCAACTTTCCGTTGGTAGGCCCGAACGGCGGTCTCGGTGTTGTCGCCGTAGGCGCTGTCGATCTCCAGCTTGGCGCCGTGGCTGTTGAGGTTCTTTTGCAGGATGCGTACCGCTTGCGAGCGGTCACCGTGGCGAAGTGTGGTCATAGCTGCTCTACCTTGCGGGTGAAAAATTTCTTGGCCGTGGCGCGGGTGCCCTCAACACCGAGCAAACCAATCACGCCACCGAAGAAGGGCGCGGTGGATGCAGGAATGCCGATCAGGGACAAACCATGGCTCGCGGCCAGTGCCAGGGTGCCGCACAGCGGCGCCTCAACGGCCATGCGGCGCAACGTACCGCCGCCATACATGATGCGAAGGGCGGCGATGATCAGGGCCAGGATGCCGGCGTACAAAGCAGGCCAGTTCTGTTCAAGCCAGGCTGCGAGCCAGGCCCAGGTGTCGGGACGTTCAGGCATGCGCTTCATTCCATGGTCCAGGTGTGGTGGGTTCAAATGCTCGTAGGGTCAGTCCCATAGGTTCACCATCTGCCGTAGCGGAGCGGTGGTCTGAGCATCTGGCATCGACACGATGAGGCCTTGCGGCAGGGTAGGGCCGTACTCGGCCAGACCGGGATTGGCTCTGAGCACGTCCTCGGTGACGCCAGCGGTGCGACCGTAGTGACGCCAGCAAATGGCATCGACGGTGTCGCCTTGATTGGCGATCACGTCGGGCATCACAGCAGCTCCACGGTGGTGTGGCTGATACCAAGGAGGCTGCGCAGTGCCTTGCGCGAATCTCGACGCAATTGGTCGGCGCTGCTTTCTTCCTCGGTGACCTTCTTCTCGCCGCTATTGGTGGCATCAAAACTGCTGAAGCGCTCCACCAGCTCGGCCAGCGCGCTGCAATAAATGATGCGGCGGTAGAGGTGCAGCAGTTGGCTTTCGCTTTTGATTTGCTCGGCAGGCACGTCGGACAATGTGGCAAAGCCCAATGTCTGCTGGACAGCCCGATAGCCAGACAACTCCCTGTTTGCCTCGATCATGGCGTTGACAGTCGCGACCTCTAGACGATCGTCAGTGACGGCATCAGTGATACGCATGGCGGCGCGCAAATGCTGGCCGTCAATCTCTGGCCAGAAGGTGCCGTTGCCGATCGGGAAGGCGGTCGTTGGAATGCCGCCGGCGATAAATCCGCTCATGCTTGTCGCTCGAATAGGTCGGCGGTGGTCGGGACTTCACAGCAAGGAAAGGAGAAAACCCGCTGATCCGCCCCGAGCCGCCGGGTGCGTGGGACGCTCAGTTAACTGGCTTGGCCAGTGTGTTTCTTGAGGAGGCGCTCAGCGCGCTCCAGGTCTTTCTTGCCACCACAGCTGCTGTGCAGCTCGATGGCTCGTTTGAGTAGATTGATGCCGGCTTCCAGTTGACCTGGTTGCCCGGGTTTCACGTCGTCGATGCTTTCCAAGGTGGCGCGGCCGAGGGCCAGGACCAGCTTGGCGCGGGCTTCGTCCGGCATGTCCTGTTCTTCGGTCAGCACAGCGGTATTGGTGAGGATCTCCAGCGAGAAGGTGCCGCCGGCCTTTTGAGCCTTAAGCGCGGCCGTGGCCACTTCTTCGGCGACCAGGCAGCCGGTAGTGCGGTTGAAACGGTCCGGCATCATCAGGCCGTGTTTCAGTACGTACTCCGCGACCTGCAACCCACCAGCAAAGTCACCGGCATCGAAACGCCAGACCATGAGGGTGGTGATCACGTCGTCCTGGGCGCCCTGACCAGCCGAGAGCACGCCATCAACGTAGGGTACGTAATCGGGCAGTATCTCGGTCTTGAGCTTTGCCTTGCCCTCCTGGGATTGCACCTGTTTCAGGCGGAATTGGTCCTGCTGCAGTTTGGCCAGCATCACCTCATAACCGGTGGCACCATCCATCATGGCGGCAGGGGCGACGGCTGCCGCCTCCCGGGCTGCGCGCTTGCGCAGCTGGTTGCGTTGGGCAAGGGTCAGGGCCATGGGTTATACCCGCTCGATGTTTTCGACAAGGGCAACGAGGCCGAGGTCTTCAACGACATAGGCGTCGTTGGAGGACTGATAGTCGGCGACCCGGTCGTACTCCGGTTCGTCCTTCAGGTGGCGACGGCGGGCGCTTTCCTGCCAGTAGATGGACAGGTTGGCCAGGGTGGTGACCAGCACGCCGCCTTCGATGAAGAACGGTGCGTCTTCGATCTTCAGGCCCCCCACGCGACCCTTGGTGAGGATTTCGTCGGCGGCATTCTCTTCCTGGTTGGAGGCGGCGCCTTTTTCGACAGCTGCCAACTGCTTGTCATGCAGCAGGGCGCGGTCGACGATTGCGACCAGGTCAGTGCGCTTGCGGTGCCATGGGTCCAGCATCTGGATGGCATCGAAGACCAGGCCGTCGAGAGTCTTGTAGTCGCCGGTGGCGCCCACAGTGACCTTACCCGGGGTGGCGCCCTCATCGAGCACGCGCTCCGGTGCCGCGACGCGGATCTTCTGCAGCCACCCGATGTTGACGTCCTGCAGCAGTGGATTGGTGGCGCGGTCGGTTGCAGCTGCGGCGCTGGTACCGTTGAAGCCGATCATGATGCGATCGAGGCCCTGACGCTGAGCGATGGAGTTGGCCAGGCGAACCTGGAAGTCGGGGAACTTGGCCCAGGCATCCAGCAGTTGATAGGGGAAGGAAGTGTCGAAGTCCGTCTTCTTGCAGCTGTAGCTGTCTTTTTTCAGGTCAGCCACGTTCGCCGGGTTGCGGCGGTTACCGCCAGCGGTGTTCGTGCGGCTCGCAGTCGGACCGTTCACGCCCAAGGCAATGGCATCGCCTTCCTGGTCGTTGACGCCGATGATGTTGATGCGCTTGAGGAAGTCGCTGGACTCCTGAACTGCAGTCTCAAGCTTTTGCTGAACGGTAGGGGTGACGCTGAAGCTCTCGGCTGCGTTCGGCACGCCATTGAGTTTGGCGACGTGAGCCAGCATTACGTTGTATACGAGGCGGGTTTCGTTACGCATTGGTGATTCTCCGGTGATCGGTCGGGTGGATTAGAAGTCGGACAGCACGGCGCCATCGCCACCAGTCACGGGAGGACGTTGCTTGTGGCTGTGGTCTTCGGTCTCACCCAGGCGCTTGACCAAGTCGGTGAAATCCTTTTCGAGTTTCTCGAACTTGGTCTGCAATTCCTGGCGGGCTTTCTGTTCAGCAGCAAAGGCGTCGGCCTGTTCGCTGCCGTGCGTGGCCAGGCTTTCGATCAACTCACCCAGGGCGGCGAAGTTGGCGGCATCCTTGCCTTCTTTGTCCTTGCTCATGCCGAGGAGCTCGCCAACCTTCTCTTTCAGAGAGGCGAACATGCCGGGGGTATCGGCGAACTCTTCGAATTCCAGGGCGGTTTCTTCTGCCGCAGAGAACAGGTTGTCCTTGTCCTTTTTGCGGTTGGTCAAGGTGCCGTGTTGGGCGCTGAAAGACAGCGCTTCGGTGCCCAGGCTCGCGGGGGTGTCGGTGATGGCGAGTCCGACCAGGTAGGCCTTGCCACTGTCGGCGAACTTCGGTTGAACCTCGATCGAGGTGTAAACCTTCTGGCCAGCTTTGTTCAGGGCGAGTAGCGCGGTGTTGGGTTCGAGTTGGCCGAACAGGGCCAACTTCTTGACTCCGGCAATCTCGACCTCTTCTGCCTTAAGCGCCAGAACATCACCGTAGGCGCCGAACTCACCACCTGGCCAGTAACCCTTGATGTGTTCGCAGTTGATCCGCGCACCGTAGGTGTTGGGGCTGTAGGTGCTGGCCATGTCCTCGATCCAGCTGCGCTCAATGTTGCGTCCGTCTGTGGTGGCGCCTTCAACGGCGATACGGGTCCATTTGGAACGGTATTTCTTGGCTGGGGTGTCGGTCTTGCCGGCCATGCTGGGAGTCCTCATTGCGGTGGCGTTGTGCCTGGCGATGAGGGCATGGTCGGCATCGCGCGATGGCGCGGCAACGTGGGGGAGTTGTAGCGGGGCGGCTTACAGGGCGCGGTGTTAGGGCCGCACGCGCGCGAACGGCAGCATCTGCGCCATGAACGCAATCGTCGAACTACCCACTGATCACCGCCGGCATGCCAAGCACCTGTATTGGCAGGGATACCGTGTGTGCGAGATTGCCGAGCTGATCGGCGAGAAGGAAAAGACCCTTCACAGTTGGAAAGCTCGCGACGAATGGGACCGGGCTACACCGCTCGAGCGTATCCAGGCGGCCACTGAGGCGCGCCTGGTACAGCTGATCCTCAAGGACCCCAAGTCCGGCGCGGACTACAAGGAAATCGACCTGCTCCACCGGCAATTGGAGCGGCAATCCCGAATCCAGCGCTACCAGGACGGCGGTACCGAGACCGATCTCAATCCTGAGCTGGCCAAACGCAACGCAGGGGAAAAGCGTAAGCCCAAGCGCAACGACATCCCAGAGGAAGCGGTCGAGAAGTTGATCGAGGCGTTTCTTGATGGCTGCTTCGATTACCAGAAAGACTGGTACCGCGCGGGCAATCAGCGCACCCGAGCCATTCTGAAAAGCCGTCAGATCGGCGCGACCTATTACTTTGCCCGAGAGGCGCTAATCGATGCGCTGACCACCGGTCGCAACCAGATATTCCTGTCCGCCAGCAAGGCGCAGGCCCACATTTTCAAAGCCTACATACAAGCCTTTGCCCGAGAGGTGGTGGAGGTTGATCTCACCGGTGATCCGATCATCCTGCCGAACGGCGCAGAGCTGCATTTCCTCGGTACCAACGCCCGGACGGCCCAGGGCTATCACGGCAATTTCTATTTCGACGAATTCTTCTGGACCTTCAAGTTCAACGAATTGAACAAGGTCGCCTCCGGCATGGCGATGCAGAAGCAATACCGCCGGACGTACTTTTCGACGCCAAGTTCGATGGCGCATGAGGCATACACCTTCTGGACCGGGGAGCGCTTCAACAAGGGCAAGCCGACCGCCCAGCAATTGAAACTGGATGTCAGTCACGATGCTCTGCAGCAGGGCAAGCTCTGCGACGACCGGATCTGGCGTCAGATCGTCACCATCCTGGACGCGGAGGAAAGGGGCTGCGACCTGTTCGATATCGACGAGCTGCGGCTCGAGTACGACGCCGCGGCGTTCCAGAATTTGCTGATGTGCCAGTTTGTCGATGACGGCGCGAGCATCTTCCCCCTGAACATGCTGCAGCCGTGCATGGTCGACAGTTGGTCGATCTGGACGGACTACCAGCCCTTTGCTGCCAGGCCCTTCGCTGACCGTCAGGTCTGGGTTGGGTATGACCCGGCAGAGTCGGGTGATACCGCCGGCCTGATCGTGGTCGCGCCGCCATTGGTACCAGGTGGCAAATTCCGCGTGCTGGAGCGACACCAGTTCCGCGGGATGGACTTCGCCGCCCAGGCGGAGACGATTCGCCAAGTCACTCGTCGCTATTGGGTCACCTACATCGGCATTGACACCACCGGTCTCGGTAGCGCCGTGGCGCAGCTGGTGCGCCAATTCTTCCCTGCGTTGAGGACGTTCTCCTACAGCCCCGAGGTCAAGACCCGTCTGGTGATGAAGGCTTGGGACGTGATCAGCAAGGGGCGGCTGGAATTTGATGCCGGCTGGACGGACCTGGCGCAGTCGCTGATGGCTATCCGTAAGACCGTCACTGCGGGCGGGCGTCAATTCACCTACACCGCCGGACGTACTGACAACACCGGCCACGCCGATCTGGCGTGGGCGCTTTTTCACGCATTGCACAACGAGCCGCTGGAGGGCCAGACCGTGGCCAACACCGGCCTAATGGAGTTTTTCTGATGAGCAGCCCCCAGGAACAGCCGACCACGGCGCAACCAACCGAAGGTGAACTCTTGGTCAAAAACGGGGGCGGCCAGTCGATGGCGTTCACCTTCGGCGATCCGGTACCGGTGCTCGATGGCCGGGAGATTCTCGACTACCTGGAGTGCTGGTCCAACGGCCGCTGGTACGAACCACCGGTCCCGCTGGATGGCTTGGCGAAGTCCTCGAAAGCGAGTGTTTATCTGCAGTCGGGCCTGATCTTCAAACGCAACGCGCTGGCTCGCACGTTCATTCCACACCGACTGCTCAGCCGGCAGGCTTTCGAGCAAATCGTCATGGATTGGGGGTGGTCGGGAAATCTCTATCTGGAGAAGCGCGACAACATGCTCCGGCAGGCCATAGGCCTGAAACCCTGCCTGGCGAAGTACATCCGCCGAGGCGTCGACCTGGACACTTACTACCAGGTGAAGGGGTGGCAGGACGAGCACGAATTCAAGCCTGGGAGTGTGTGCCACTTGCGGGTGGCGGACATCAACCAGGAAATCTACGGGCTCCCCGAGTGGCTGCCGGCTCTGCAGAGCGCGTTGCTCAATGAGAGCGCCACGCTGTTCCGCCGCAAGTATTACCAGAACGGCAGCCATGCGGGCTTCATCATGTACATGACCGACGCCGCCCAGAACGAGGATTTCGTCAACGACTTGCGGACGGCAATGAAGAACAGCAAGGGGCCGGGCAACTTTCGCAACCTGTTCATGTACGCGCCGGGAGGGAAGAAGGATGGACTGCAGCTGATCCCGATCAGCGAGGTGGCTGCCAAGGATGATTTTGGCGCGATCAAGAACATCAGCCGCGATGATCAGCTCGCCATGTTGCGAATCCCGCCTCAGTTGATGGGGGTGGTTCCGCAGAATGCCGGGGGCTTTGGATCGATCCGCGATGCGGCTCAGGTCTGGGCTGTCAACGAGCTGGAACCGGAGCAAGCCAGGCTGCTGCAGATCAACGATTGGCTAGGGGAGGAGGTAGTGAGCTTCCGACCGTATGAGGTACCGCCGAATGGGTGAACCACCCCGCTAATGAGCATTCACCGCAAAGGTTCTGATCTACAAAGCTGCTATCAAGTAATGCCTCAAAGCCGGTCCGCCACCATGTGGGGCCGGCTTTGTTGTCTTCGCGTGAATCTGCAGATACCGAGTCCTTTGCAGCGATGGGCTGCGGTGACTCATCGGGGCCAAGCAGCGGCCTCGTTCTAGTACCCATGACTCACTGCGACCAGGCCATTCCGCGGATTAGCGCGTGAAGTTGATAGTCCCGAAGTGGTAACGCTTGATCATGTCGATCGTGTTCGCAGCTCGCTCATTGATCGGTGAGAAGCGTGGTTCAATTTGAGTGAAAAATTGCTTCGTGACTTCCATGAAGTGCTTTGGCGCATCCGGGTGCGCGAGGTTTTCGAAAACACCTCCGCATTTGAACTGTTTCTCCAGGTAAGCGGCCACGCCGCCTAGCTTCGATTGCCAGGCGTATGGGTATTCATCCTTCATGCCTTCGGGCATTACCGTTGTGGGCTGGATCAGTGTCGTGCCGTGAGCCAAGACATTACGAAGCACGAACAGTGCTTGGATTCCCTCCTTAATTTCGGCGGTTACCGCCTGATCCAACCGCGTTCCGTAGTACGACACACCGCTGCTCTTAACAAGGTTGTCCCAACCACCGGAACTTTCGAGATCTACCAAAAATTTCTGCAGAAGACGGGTCGGGGAATCATGCTCTGTTCTGCCTTCGCGTTTCCCTCGCTCTACCGCTGCGTCGAGGTCTGCTCTGACTTTCTCGGTCAAAATGGTGCGCACTGTTCCCTCAATGATGGATGCGTTGAGGATGAACAACCCGAAGCCATGCATATAGCTGAAGTACGGGTGAGCATCTTTGCCCTCTGCTTCAACCCTGCGTAGCGTTGCTCTGTGGGCAAGTGCGAGACTTTCATAAGCAAGAAGCAATGATGTGGCGGTTTCCCAGCCTTTATAGGTAGACATTTGATCGGTTCTTTTTGGTGGTCGGTCGCAAAGACTATCAAAACGTCGCTGCATTGACTCGCTTTGGCGCGCGCAGTCGTCCCCCCGCCACGCCTGCGGGCTAAACGTGTCGTTTTTTCTGCACCCCTGCACCCAGTTCAAGCCGGCCCAGCCTGGGGCTGTATGTGCAAATGTGGGGCGGAAAAAGCCTGCGAATCCCTGCGAGGGCGGGGCAATTCAGAGGTGGCTCGGGAAAAGGGTTAGTTTTTGAAAATGGGGGGAGGGGTGCTGTGCAAGCCCCGAGTTTACTGGGTTTGAGGCCTAACTTTGGAAGGTTAGTTATGGTTAGGTTTGAGGTTAGCAAATCGTAAGTTACTGATTTACAAGGTTTTTATTGGTTGGATTTTTAACAGTTATAAAGGTTAGGAAATTACCTCTCATAACCGTAAAGCTAACCTGGGACGTCGCCCGCAAAGCCGCGCAGCACAAGGCTTTCAGAAGTATTAGCAAAAAACTAACCTTCCTAACCTATTTCCCGTGGGTCACCATGAAAATCCGAAAACACCAAGGGTACTGGTCTACGCTCTAGGCGCTGTCGGTGGTAAAGCGACTACCACGTAGACTGAATTATGACAGGGGGTTCTATGCGTTGGATGGTTGGGCCGAATGCCGTGTTTTATGAGCCGGCGGAGTTGCTTATTGATATGGGGGGAGATGATCGACCTGCAATGCTGGTCGCACTGCTGGCGCTGGCTTATGGCCTGCCGTTGAAGACGATCTTGGCAGCACGGCGGGGTGAATTTGACCTGGCTGCCGAAGTGTGGCGACTGCTCAGCGGTGGACTACTGCCACTGTCGCCGCCAATCATGCAGCTGATACGTCTTCACCTGCTGCGCCAGCATCTGTTCACCAGTGGGAGACAGCCCGATTCGCTACTGTTCACTAGTCAAGATGGGGGCCCGTTGAGCGAGGACGAAGTCGAACGGCGGGTGCAGCGACTGACGCGAGGCAGGTTCGCACTGAGCGACCTTCGCACTCGGGTCCTGAGTAGGTACCCATGGTTTGAGACTGCCCCTGAACGGATTGAAGCGAAGGTGATTGAATTGACGGCCAAGCGTGAGAGGCCCGAACGCATTGCCTCCTTTCGGCATAACACTTCGACTCACCTTCGACGGCGTCTGGATGACTGGCACAAGGCAAACCGCCTGGGTGAGCTCCTAGGGATTCATGACGGTAACAAACGGTCAAATTCCGGCCAATGAGTGTTCACGCGGCGCGATGGTGTGGGGCGGGTCGCTAGCCTTGTGATATTCCGCACAGAAAAAAAAACCGCATCGGTGTAAGCCTCGTTCTATATGTTGCCGGCACAAGGAATCGAACCCTCGTTATCAGCTTGGGAAGCTTTTACTAGTGCAGTCTCAGTGCGTCACAGGGGATATCAATTTCTGTCTGTAGCCCAGTAGAATCGCGGCTCTCAGAGGGGGGTGTTCAATCGTGTTGTTTCACGCGGTATCACCTTAGATCTGGCCGACTGTCACCAGGTACTGTCACCAATGCTCACGGAAAAGCAGATTCAAGCGCTGAAACCTCGCGAAAGGGACTACGTTATGTCCGACGGCCGCACCGCCAAAGGCGAAGGGGTGCTCGTTCTCAAGGTCCGCCCTAGCGGGACAAAAGAGTTTTATTTTCAGCGGCATGTCGCTGGTAAAAAGAAGATGGCCAAGCTCGGCACATGGCCTGAGATGAAACTCACGATCGCCCGGGACAAGTGCCGTGAGGAAAAGGGAGTGCAAGCTTCACCAGGTACATTTCAGGATCTGCTTGATCTGTATGTGAAGAAGCTCGAAACGGAGGAAGCTGCATCAGCTGGAGATGTTAAGTGGTCGCTCAAGCATTACGTCAGCGACTCATTCCCAGATCTGGTCAGCAAACCCGCCTCGCTCATCGGCCCGGTTCAGATACGCAACATCATTGTGAAAATGATCGATGCCGGCATTACCACATATTGCAATCGCGTCCGCTCACAGCTCCATGCAGCTTTTCAGGTTGGACTGGAGCAGGAGTACAACCCGCGCAGTTACCTGGACGTTCAAGTGCGGTTTGGCCTGGTCAGTAACCCGGTGGCCAGTGTGCCGGTCCAGGACGACTGGGAACAACCTGGTGATCGGGCCCTTTCAACTGAGGAACTGGCGACGCTTTGGCAGTTGCTACCTGAGCATTTGAGTCTGGTGACATCTGAACTGTTGAAATTTCTCATTGCATCCGGTGGTCAGCGGCCGGAGCAGGTTCTGGCAACTGAGCGGCGCCAGTACCTCAAAGATCATTTGATAATACGAAATAGGAAGGGGAAAAGCGGGGGCAAAGGTATTGAAGGGGAACGGTCCTTACACGTCGTCCCCTTCAACAAGTTGATGCGCCAAAGCCTGAAAGTGATGGATGAAGTCGGTGAGTCCAGCGCCTATCCCTTTATGGGCAAGGCCGATGGCAAGTCGCTACACACGCAGTCGCTGTCCCGAGCAGTGACGAAGCTTTACGGCCGACATACGAAGAAATTCAACGGACCGTTTACGCTGCGCGACATCCGCCGGACGTGCAAAACGTTGATGGGCGTAGCGGGGCTCGATAAGGAATTGAAGGACCGAATTCAAGGGCATGCGTTCGGCGATGTGGGATCGAAACATTATGACCGGTACACCTACTTCAAAGAGAAGAAGTCCGGTCTACAGCGCTGGTCAGTTTGGCTGCAGAAGAACGTAATCACGGCAACGCTGACAAATAAATGAGGCCGCTTAAGCGGCCTCGGTTGGTTTCCATGCTGCAGGGTTTTGCTGCCAAGCGACGATTGCAGACTCTCGCCATCCAACTCGGCCGGGTGAAATCGAAACCGGTCGTGGGAATCGACCGCTTTTCATTGCCCGCCACAGTGTTGCGTGGGACAGGGATGTAACGGCGATAACGTCCCGTTCCCTCATAAAGCGATCCAGCTTACTCACCTTTAACTATCTCCCCTGCAGCGCTGGTAAAGGTTCCGATTCACTAAAACGTTCAACGGACATAGCGACATCCTTTTGCAAGCCTCGCGGCGAGTTTTTCAGTCATCAGATCGGCCCATTCCTCTGCCTTGCGTTGTTGTCGAATACGACTGCAGGTTTGGTGTCTGCGCGTTGATCGCGCCTTTCCGCAGATATCGCAGATGCTCGGAAGGTCGAGCCGATGGCTGGCCATGGCTGGTCGCAGACGTGGTGCGTTATCCATGGGTAAGGGCATTGCGATCTGAGGCCAATATCAAGAGGCAGGAGGGAAAGGCTCCTTTCGGCTCATTTTTGAAGCGCACAATCACGCAATTGCCGAGTACACGCAGAACTACTCCTGGCTTGTGATGACGCTTGGGGCGACGGGCGCGCTTTCCTGTAATCGCCTGATTCACCTTGTCGCCGGGTTTGAATTTCGCTGTGTTAGCCTTCCTTAGGACTGCTCTGAGGGTTCGTGCTTGCATGGTGCTTCTCCTTGGGGGTAGTCGGTGCCGAGGGGTTGCAGCCCCTCGGCGCCATTTCGTTTTTACTTGGCGAGCCAGATCAGTACGTCAGGTACCTGCATGGAGGTGATAGTGATCAGTGCGACAGTTGCGATCATGCTGAGCACGTTGCTCAACAATTCCCCGCCGCCCTGTTGGGCTGTTTCGTTGGTTCGTTGCATGGTTCTCTCCTTTCAGTGGTTGCCGGTTGCAGCCGGCGTTACAGGTTGCTGTCTGGCAGTCGCACCAGGTGCAGCACCAGGTCTTCAAATTCGTTCGTGTCTTCGGTGCATGACTGCCAGTCCAAAACCGCCTGGATCTGTAGCCTTGAACAATTCAGCACCAGAATCTCGCGCTGACCGTCCGTAGCCCGTACCTCCAAAATGTCCACCAAACCGTTGGCGCCGTAGGCCTCGGCCTGCACCGTTTTGCGGTGATCGTTTCCGAGTTCACTGAGCAGCTGGGAGACGTGGTCCTGCAGGCTTTTCGCATCACTACGATCAGTGCCGGCAACGACTTGAATCTGCATGGTTCTCTCCTTTCAGGGTTGTTAGCGCGGGTTGCAGCCCTACGCCTGGAACATCCAGCACTTGACGGTGGGTGACTTGGTGATCGTGTTGTTGTGTCGCGTGGCCTGATGGGCACGAACCGCGCTGTCGACGGCCTTGTTCGATTCCAGGAATTTTCGGCAGCGGGATTCCTTCAGGCGATCCCGCAGCTCGCTGACATCGGCCAGCTTTTGGCGGTGTTCTGCAGCTCGCTCGACGAACTCGTTGAGGTTGATGGCAATGACGTTGTCTTTTTTGCTGTGGTTGACCACCGGCCCATCGGCGTCGAGCCCCTGGAGGTAGTCGTAGACTTCCCAGAATTCAGCGACGACAGGGTGGTCTGCGCTGATTGAGCTTTGGCGTTCGATCGCCATGGCAACGATGCAACGCTGGGTGGCACTGATCTGGGCATCGCTCAGCGGCACAAGTGAGCGAATACAGTCGACCAGGCCGAGCAGTTGGGCGTGGTTTTTAACGATGCGCTCGACGCGGATATAGCCTCTCAGCTGATTGCCGCAGTGTTGGCATGCGGCCTTTTCGTTGTTGGCGGGGTACTCGGTGTCGCAGCTGATGCAGTGAGTGTGCAGCCGACGCAGGCGAGCCTCATGAGCGGGAACTTTGTCGGCAAGCGTTGCCATGACGTCGCCTTCACGCTTCACAGCCTGCAGCAGGAAGTGGCTGAGCTTGTTGCCGTCCAAAGCTGTCAGCCGATCAGCCGCGGCTCGGCTTTCGGGTGTTACGTTCGGCCGCACGAAATGGAGCTTCACAATCCGCGTCATGATGGCTTCGGAAGCAATCACTGGCGCGTTCTGGCTGATTGCGATCGTGCCTCGGAAAGGTGGTTCGTAGGTTTCGTTGCCGGCGGTTTTAACGCCCTTTGTCGCCAAGGTGCCGCCGCCGAAGTAGTCCTTCAGCTCGTCCCATTCGAAGTTTTTCGCGTGGGATTTGTCGTCTCCGCTCCGATCGGACTCAAGCAGCACCACCGGCATCCCGGACACTTGCCCCATCAAGCGGCTGCGACCAGCCTTGGTGGATTTTGACGGGTCAAACCCTTCGTAGCCGGCGCGGCCCAGCAGTTTCCAAAGAAGGTTGAGCAGTGTGGTTTTACCGGCCCCGGCCTCGCCGGTGGCTTCGAGGAAGGGAAACGACTGGTAGCGAGCGCGGATCTGCTCGGCGAACAGCGAGCCGAACCAGAAGGTAAGCGCGACAACGCCCTGGGCACCGAAACACGTCCACAGCAATTTCGCCCATTCGTCGCTGTATTCCTTCGGGTCACGCTGAATTCGCACCGGTACCGCGCGCTGCAGGGTTTTCAGACGCAGCTTGCCGAACTCGAAGAATTCCTCGTCATTAACGTCGACCACCTGGCCATCTTTGATAGCCACGTCGCCATACACGTAGCAGCCGTATTCCTTGCTGTACCCGACGAAGTCGATCGTCTGAACGGTTTTGATCGCGAACAGCTGGTCCTTCATGATCTTGTCGAGCTGCTGACCGCTGCCGGTGAACACCGCACCGGCGGCCATGCCGAGCAGGCGCTTCTTGAATTCGCTCGCAGCTGCTACCTGGCCACCGGTGAAGGTGTTTTTGACCGAACCGCCATCGTGCGGAAAATCAACACGGAAGAAATACCAGGACTCGTCGGTGATCTCGTTTCGCTGGAAGTACAGCGCCTGGGGATAGCAGTTGGCGATCTCGACCACACAGCCCGACATGCGTAGCGCTTTCTCACGCATCGCTTTGTTGTTCAGCTGCTGCTCTTCGTGGTTTTCGCTCGTTTCCAGCGCCTGCATGGCACTGTTGAATTTGCTGATGTCCAGCTTCCACCAATACAGACGGGACTCAAACCCGAAGTGGAATTCCTCGCGTTCGCGCCAGTCGTACATCAGCAGGGCTTTTTCTGACGCGCTCTCGGCGATAAGCAGGGCTCCGTGGTGGCGGGCCTCGTTGAGGTCCGCCTCGGTGCGCCGCCGGCGATCACCTTCGTCACTGACGAAGGCCCAGCGCTGATGAAGGTCGTTCCAGTCCACCTTTCGCGCATCGCGTTGCGGAATCTGAGCCGCAGTGCATTCAAAGCCCAGAGCCCGGGCCATGGCGACCCATTTGCGCGTGTAACGGTGCGCGCCAGGCTCGTTGTCCAGTGCCCACACCAGTCTCGGCAGATTGCCTGCTCGATCGACGGCGAGTGCTTTCAGCGAGGCCTCGGGAAAAGCATTCGACGACATTGCCGCGACCGCATCGATCGCGTTGTGCTCAAGGGCGATCGCATCAAAAATGCCTTCGACGATCCACAGTTCTGCGGTCTGTGACAGGTCGATATTTGGCGAACACCACCAATAGCCCTTGTACGACGCCCCGGGTTTGAATCGGGCTTTCTTCTTTCCGAAGCGCTGAGGCTGGTCAATCAGGCGCTCCCAGTAACCGCCGCGCTCCAGAGGAAAACGAACCGTTGCCGACCCGATATTCAGGTCGCGATCAAAATAGTTTTCCTGGGTGAACAGTCCGGCGACCAGCTCGATCTTGAAACCCCGAGCGAACTCCATATAAGCGCGGGCGCTTGCCGTCGGTTGATCGTCCGTTGCCGGCGCACGTTTGCTCCAGTCGTCGAACAGATCGGCGTACAGCTCTTTGACGTGCCACTGCTGACCGCATTTGCTTTCACGACCGCACTTGATGAACCAAGGATTTTCGAAGCTGGAATACAGTTCCTTCTTCGAGCAGGCAGGGCAGGTGCCACCGCGCATGAAGTCGGTGCCTGTGCGATGCCGCAGGCCATAGTCGAATTCGAGTCGGGTCAGTACATCACCCCGGATTTGCTGTTCCATCTTCACGCCTGCTTTCTGATGGCGACCTGAAGGGCGCCGAGAGTTGTTTTTTGAGCCGCCAGGGCGGGGTAGGCAGACAGGATTGCGCTAGTCCGCAAGCCATCAGGAACGCGTCGGAACTCGTCCGAATACCAATGCTCCTGAATGCCCATCCGAAGGCGCTCACGCAGCTCCTGGTGCAGGGCTTCAGCGAGGTTTTTGCTAAGGTCCATCCGGATGGAAAGTGCTGTGTTCATGGCTTTTTCCCTGATTTCGGGCGCAACTTGCCCAAACCCACTCGCGAAAGGTGGTGCTTTTCGGTCAGTTGAAAGGGGCTGTTGGCTGAGGCTCGGTAGCGTCGACCAGGTGTTTAAAAATCAAAGCGACGGGAATGGCGAAGGACTTGCCACTGGCTGGATCGGTGAGTACCGCTACGGATGCGCTACTGCCCTTCAGGTCGAGGTGGCGCTGGCCACCGCCGGAATGCAATTCGCCGTATGCCAGGCCCGTCAGTGTTTCGGCAAGGTAGACGGGCACTTCCAGTGTCGCCTGCAGGTAAGTGACGGTACGGTTGAAGAGCTGCTGATCATTTCCCAGGTGTTCAGCCTGGTGGCGTTGCATGTAGCAAAGCGCGGCGCTCTGCATGGCGACGCGGTATTCGCGTTCGGGGTTCTGTGCAGTGATCGTCATGTTCATCAGGCCGTCTCCAGTCCAAGTAGGTCCATCTGTTGCTCGCCTTCCTTCTTCATCGCGTGCCGCCGAATCGCCACCGGCGCAACCGGCAGGGAAACCGATGGGTTTGGCATACCGGAGGGACTCATTTCGTGAGTCATTTCGAACTGAGCTCGAACTGACCAGCCGCAGGCCTCGTTAATGCATTGCAGGTAGGCAATACGCAAAAAGATATGCGTGCCTTCACTGGTTCGGATGCGCATTCGCTCCTGGCAGTGCGGACATACCAGCTTGTAAGTGCTCACTTTTTCTCCCCGCCGCTAGTCGCGGCCTTCGGCTAATGCCGAGAAATGACGACGCTTCCAGCGCCTACTTCGAATCTTCGCTGCCCGGGTTTTCCCGGTGCAGAACGATCACTGCAGTGATCTCTTCATGCCTGGCTGCAACGTGTGCACGGTGCGCTACGAGAATGGCCTGCACCTCGTCGTCCTGAATGACGCCGTCTTGAAGTGCTTTGCCGATGATGGCGTCGACCAACCCACGCTTGACTGCGGTATTGATCGAGCGGGCGTACAGGTCGAGGTTGTCGAGCTGCCCAGCCTCGGCTACTGGGACAAACACGCCGCCGTACAGATTGCAGACGAAGTCGGGGAGGTGAGTGGTGCCGGTTTGTAACTCCAGAAGGCAGATCTGCTCATCAGTCAGTGGGCGGCTGCCGGCGTTTTCATAGGCGTGGTTGTCGAATTTCTTTACCGACATACCCAGACGCGGAGCTGCGCAATCACGACCGCCTGGGTACGCACAGATAACGGCGCTGACGACTTGCCTACGGGTTTCTAGAACGATGCGTTTCATTTTCTGGTTTCTCGCCGGGGCCACTGCAATTATTTTGATATCACGCCGTCTTTGATCCCCAGGAGTACAGCTGCTCGTCGGGCTTCACCTCGAACGCCCTTCTTGCGACCGTTCAACAAATCGCTGACCAAATTTTTGTTCAAGTCATGTTGCCGACAGAACTGCGCAATGGTGATCCCGTTGCGGTCAAGGTCTGCGCGGGCTTGCTCGGCTGTAAGGAGGACGGGCATAGTGTTCATGTGTGTTCAATCGTGTTGTATGTGCCATCATTATGCCCAAAACTTTGGCTGTGTAAAGCGGTGCATGCCAAAAATTTGTGTGTCTGGAGAATCCTTGGAAAAAACTTTGGGCGAGAGGCTCCGGGAAGAGCGCGACCGGCTTGGAATTAATCAGAACGATTTCGCTGATATAGGCGGTGTGAAACGTAACTCCCAAGGCAATTACGAGAATGACCGACAGAGGCCGGATACGGCTTATCTGTTGGCGATCTCGAAGATCGGCGTGGACGTGATGTATGTGCTTTTCGGTCGGAGGGATACGACAGCGGGAACGCAGACGACTATCGAAAACGAAGTGCTTAACTGTTTCCGTTCGCTGAATCCTGGTGATCAAGTTGTGGTGCATCGGATCGCTACTGGCCTCGCCGAAATGGCAGCGAAAGAGTCGCAGGGCACGCTTCCTCTGGAGTGAAATTGCATCACTCGATCTAGCGCTACCATGCGAAAGAGTGCTCACCAGGTGCTTCAGAAAATCTCGATTTTGCCGATGCTCTGCGGCTTTAAGGAGTATTGAGCATGTTGGATCGAGGCGTTTTGGAGCAACTTGAACAGGACGTTCGGGACAGGGAGTGTTCCGCACCTCAGCTGACGCAGCTGGAGTGCATTTTGCTTGGCATGTACCGAAAAATGTCGGAGGCGGACAAGAGCCATCTACGACGCTTGGCGGAAATGATGGCCGATACGGAGTAACTCCTGGCCAATGTCCCGCGCCCCGGCTGATCACGCCGGGGTACCTGTGGTAGCTGCACCATTCTTCGCCTGCAGCCGCTTGTACTCTCTGTCCACCGCACGCTGTGCCGAAGTCTTGCTTTCATACAGGTGCGTCAGCCGTTTTGGCTTGCTCTGGTCACCCTCGGTAAGTTTTTGCTGCTTACCGCTCTTCTTGTCGCGGTACCACGCGACGATGCCGGAGTAGTCCTTGGCATCGTCGGCCAGCTCCGCTACCTCGTCGCCATCTGGCAACTTCGATTCAAGTTCAAGACTCGTGGTGAATGAGTCCGACGTGAAGCTGTGTTTCACGTTGCCCCCCAGCCAGATAATGTCCGCGATTTCCTGCTTGATGCCTGTCAGGGAGTAGGTGAGCTCCGGCGTTAGATCCGGACGACCACGCGCCAGTGAGTAGCTGAGTGTTGCCGTTCCACGTTGCAGCTTATTCCACTCAGCCCGGGCAGCGACAAGTGCGGTTTTCTGGTCGGTATAGGAATGCCGCAGGTCCTTGATATTGTCGCCGCCGCCGGATATTGCTTCCTTTTTTTCGGCGCTGTTGACGTCGTAGTAGAACGCCCGTACGCCCGTGTAACTATCCCGATCCGCTTGTAGGAATCGGTGCTGGTCACCGTCCCGGCGGCTCAGGGTAATGTGCGGCAGGTTCAGTCCGCTGGCGCTGGTCGCATTGCCGATCGGCATGAACAGCAGCCTGCCGGCTTTCACCGTGGCGATCGCATCATGCTCTTGTCCCAGGCGGGAGAGCAGGTTCGCGTCTGATTCATTGGCCTGATCAAGGTGCACGACTTGGATCGCGCTCAGCGCGGCACTGACGAGGGGGCCAAGACCATAGGCGCCTGCGATGGCTTGCACGACTGATTCAATCGTTTCGTCGTGCCAGCTTCGTTCCCGTTTAACCTTCAGTCCCGCACTCAGGTCCACGCTGCGCGCACGAATGTTTAACTGGTCTGGCGCACCGCTGTGCTCGGTCTCGTCGACTGTGTACGAGCCCTTGTCGACCAGTCCTGTATCGCTCCAGCCAAGCCACAAGCGGAGTGTTGCGCCTTTCGGTGGAATGACCAGGCGCCCGTCGTGATCCGACAGCGTGACATCGAGCTGATCGGCCGCGAGTCCGCGGTTGTCGGTCAACTCGATGCTCATTAGGCGCTTCTCGATAGCCGCTGTAATGTCGCGTCCGTCGACCTCCAGCCGGCAGATCGGGCGCGGGTAGGCTTTCACTTCCCGCATGGAAGCCTGCGCATCATTCAGATAGCCATCGATCTGGCTCAGTGCCTGGTCGATCACAGGATTTTCCTCAGAATGTTGCCGGCTGTGCTGACGCCTGCGCCGAGCAGGTCTACGCGGCCATCATCGATCCGTTTGAGCGCGATGGTGAATTCAATCCGTCGTGCTGCTCCGTCGGAGAAGAACAGGGTCTTGGTCTCGCTGATGCTCTCGATCACCCAAATGCCCAAGATCCTGCCGGTGCCTTCAATCAAGGGCCAGGCCTTGCCGGTATCGGCCATGGCGCGAAGTGTGTCGAGGCTGAGCGGGGTTCCTGCGAGCGCCGGCAGAAGAATTCCAGGCATGCTGATTGAGTCCTCCCCTCGGCCCAGGAACTGGCGTGATGGATTGGTGCCGATACGAGAGGTCGAGCCGTGACGCCATTCTGTCTGCCGCTGCAGTTCCTGATAAGCCAGGGTTTCGAGGCTGAAAATGAACATGCCCAATGACATCATCATGTCCGTTTACTCCTGGTCAAAAAGGGCGCTGCGCCCCTTGGCTTGTTTTGCATGCTGACGTTTGTCCAATTCTGCGGACACGGCCCGCGCGATCGCAGCGGCATCCATCCCTTGGGCGGGGTGAATGTTGATGACGATTTGATCGGGCGCCATCTGCATCGCCGCCGGAGCTGCTGCTGGACCGATTGGCGGGCGGTTGTCGACCGCGATCGCGCCTTGAGCCCCGCCCATACCCACGGCGATCGCGCTCACTTGGGCCAGTCGTTTGCCCATACCCATGATCGATTCGAGAATGCCGCCACTTTCGGTTTTCGCCCCAGGTACAGAGGCGGCTGGATTAAGTGCTGCTGCAGCGGCCACGGGTACGGCGGTGGCTGGGTTTAGAGCCGCTGCAGCGACTGCGGGCACAGATGCAGCAGGGTTTAGCAGCGCTCCCGCGTTGGTGATGGCACCGAGGGTCACAGTCCCTGCCCGAGTCACAAGCTCGCCCATAGCCTTGACCATTTCCAGAGGCCCGCTCTGACCTTCAGCGGCGCCCTGTGCCGGGCCCATACCCACAGCCATCGCGCCCACCTGGACCAGTCGTTTGCCCATGCCCAATATCGAATCGAGCATGCCACCACTTTCAACTTTCGCTGCGGGTGCGGATGCGCTTGGCCTCAATGCTGCAGCAGCGGCCTCGGGTACGGCAGCAGCAGGGGTTAGAGCTGCTGCAGCCACCCCGGGGACGGCAGCGGCGGGGTTCAGCGCAGCGCCCGCGTCGGTGATGGCACCGATGGTCACAGTCCCTGCTTGAGTCATAAGTTCGCCCACGGCCTTGACTGCTTCCAGAGGCCCGCTCTGACCTTCAGCAACGCCCTGTGCCAACCCGGCCATAGTGAAGCCGCCGAGCTCGGCAAAAACCCGAGACGGGCTGTGAATACCCAGCTTCTCCTTGAACCAGTCGACGGTGTTGCTACCGGCATTGGTGATCGCCGTCTTCACGGAACCCATCGCGTTCGTGATGCCGTTGACCAGGCCGGAGATGATCATTCCTCCGAACTCGGTGAATCGGCTTGGCATCTCGACGCCCATGTAGTTCATCACCGCCGAGAAGGCCTGGTAGATCAGCCCGATCGGGCTGAAATTGGCGAGCGTCTGCAGGATGCCGCTGATCCCGCCGCTGAAGCCCAGTTTGATCTCAGCCCAGGCACCGACGAAGTAAGCCTTCACCTTGTCCCAGTTCGCATAGATCAGATACGCAGCAGCGGCGATCGCCGTAATGGCCAGGCCAATTGGATTGGCCATGAACAGGCGGCCAAGCCACATGAAGGCCTGACCGACAAAGGGCATTACCTTCGAGCCAAGGTTGAATAGCAGCCCGATCAATGAGGGCAGGCGGATCCCGATCAATGACAGCCCGTAACGCACGGCGAGGAACGGGCCCAGGGTTGTGGCCAATGCGAGGGCAACCGTGCTGAAGCCGATCGACAGTGCCGCAATGCCGGCGCCCACTTTGAGGATACCCAGCACCAATCCTGGGTTAGCGGTCGCCCAGGCATTGACGCGCTCCAGCACGCCATTAAATCCGGTGACCAGTTGGATCAGCGCTGGTCGGAGGGTTGCGCCCAGCGCGCTGCTCAAGTTGAACATGCGGTTCTGAGACATTTCCCATCGGGCAGACAACTGGTCTGCGCGAATATCGCCCTCGCGCT
>LNAP01007480.1_pt1 | contig 26451 bp, 28 predicted proteins | sample 602601 | NCBI WGS metagenome assembly LNAP01 (sample SAMN02440304, study PRJNA202911) | soil metagenome | biome: Subtropical and temperate rainforests or woodlands; isolation source: soil samples (1 kg each in a 20% v/v slurry with milli Q water) were... ... | reverse complement strand
TGGTGGCGGAGCGGGGGGGGTATAAAAAACCTGGGAAGGGATGGTTTTTAACGATACCAGCGTTAGGCCCGGCGAACTGCTCGCCGGCCAGGGTCAGCGTGGCCGGTGCATCGGCCGCCAGATCGGCGCTGCGCACGGCAAACCCATCCATGCGGCTGTTGTCGAACCGCGGCAGCGGGAACTGCGCGGTGACCGCCTGCGCCAGCACCCGCCCGTCGACCCGCTGGATCGCAACCCGTTCGCTGCCCGGCCGGCGCGCGCCGGCCACGCGCTGGACGATCTCCAGCGCGCGGGCGTAATCGATCCGGGTCGGGACATCGGCCACCGCGCTACTTGCGTCCCTTGACGTGGCGGATCAGGCGCTTCTTCTTGGCGATCTGGCGCTCGGTCAGCACGTTCTTCTTGCCTTCGTACGGGTTGCTGCCTTCGCGGAACAGGAACCGCACCGGCGTGCCGACCAGCTTGAAGCGCTTGCGGAAGAAGTTTTCCAGATAGCGCTTGTACGACTCGGGCAGCACTTTCAGGCGGGTGCCGTGGACGATGAAGGTCGGCGGATTCTCGCCGCCCGGATGCACGTAGCGCAGCTTGGAGACATGGCCGCGGATGCTGGGCGGCGGATTGGCTTCATAGGCGATCTCCAGCGCGGTATTGACCTCGCTGGTACTGAACACCTTGGTCGCCGAGGCATGGGCCCGGTGCACGGCCTGGAACAGTTCGCGCAGGCCCGAGCCATGCTTGGCCGAGATGCGCACCGCCTCGGCCCATTCGACGAAGTTGAGCTTGCGCGCCAGCAGCGACTCGGCCTGCTGGCGCTGGTATTCGGTCAGCCCATCCCACTTGTTGACCGCCACCACCAGCGCCCGCCCGGCATCCAGGATCGCACCAAGCACGCTGGCGTCCTGGTCGGTCACCCCTTCGGTGGCATCCAGCAGCAGCACCGCGACCTGGCACTGCTCGATGGCCTGCAGGGTCTTGACGATGGAGAACTTCTCCACCGCCTCCTCCACCTTGCCCTTGCGGCGGATGCCGGCGGTGTCCACCAGCCGGTACAGCTTGCCGTCGCGTTCCAGGTCCACGGCGATCGAATCGCGGGTGGTGCCCGGCACTTCCGAGGCGATCATGCGTTCGGCGCCCAGCAGCCGGTTGACCAGGGTCGACTTGCCCACGTTGGGCCGGCCGACGAAGGCGATGCGCATGCGCGCCGGATCCTCGTCCAGGGTCGCGCCGGCGCCTTCTTCCGGCAGGCGCTCGTGGATCACTTCCAGCAGCTCGTCCAGGCCCTGGCGATGCGAGGCCGACAGGGTCAGCACGTCGGTGAAGCCGTAGCGGGCGAAGTCCGAACGCGCGTTGTCCTCGTCCACCCCGTCGATCTTGTTCAGCACCAGCAGGGTCGGCCGGGCGGTCTTGCGCAGCCAGGCCAGGATCTCATCGTCCAGCGCCGAGGCGCCTTCGCGCGCATCGACGATGAACAGCACCAGGTCGGCCTCGGCCGCCGCGCTGCGGGCCTGGCGCGCGGTGGCCCCGGACAGGCCCTGCTCGTCACCGGCGATGCCGCCGGTATCGACCAGCACGAACGGATGCTCCGGATCGAGCCGGCAGATGCCGTAGTTGCGATCGCGGGTCACCCCGGGCTGGTCGTGCACCAGCGCATCGCGGGTGCGCGTGAGCGCATTGAACAGCGTGGACTTGCCCACGTTGGGACGGCCCACCAGGGCGACGAGAGGCAGCATGTGAGCAGGGCCGGAAAGACAAAAACGCAGGGCACCTCAGCTCCAGAGCCATCCGGGAACCGGAGCTGAGGCCATGACAGGCGCGACGAAGCGACACAGGATACGAAAACGGGGAGCCGGACGCATGTTCCGGCTCCCCCCGACAGGCTCGCAGGCCTGGTTCAGTTGATGCGGAATGCGGTCAGCTTGCCATCGGTGTTCTGCACCAGCAGCACGCCGTCGGCGACCACCGGCTGGGCCCGGACCGGGTCGCCACCGGCGCGCTCGCGGGCCACGATCTGGCCATCGTCCAGGCGCAGCCAGTGCACATAGCCCTCGTAATCGGCGACCACCGCGTAGTCGCCGTGCACCACCGGCGCGGTCAGCGCGCGGCGCAGCAGCTTCCGGTTGGACCACAGCGAACCGCCACTGTTCTTGTCCAGCGACCACACCGCGCCGCCGTTGTCGGACAGGACCAGGCTGGTCGGCCCCATGCCCAGGCCGCCCGGACCGCCGTTGTCGCGGTTCCACAGCGGGCGACCGCTGGGGCCGTCGATGGCGATGGTCGAGTTCTTGTAGCTGGTGGCGTAGATGGTGGTGCCATCCAGGGCCGGCGCGCCATCCACATCGGCCATGCGCTCCAGCTCGGTGCGGCCCTCGGGCCGGCCGACGGTCTGGTCCCAGATCGGGTGGCCATCGTTGAGCGCCAGTGCGCTCAGGGTGCCGTCGTCGTTGCCGACGAAGACCAGGCCAGGGCCCAGGGTGACCGGACCATTGCCGCGCACGATCAGCGCCGGCTGGTCCCGGTTCCAGAACCAGCGGCGGGTGCCGTCGGTGAGCTGATAACACAGCACCTGGCCATCGTTGGCGTGCACGACCACGTTGCCCTGGCCGATCACCGGCGGGGCGATGATCTCGTTGTTGGCCTGGGCCGACCACTTCTCATCGCCGGTGGCCGGATCCAGCGCGATCACCTTGCCCGACAGCGTGCCGACCACCACCAGACCCTGGCCTGCGCCGACGGCCGAGACCCGCTCTTCCTTCATCTTGTGCTGCCACAGCTCCTTGCCGGTCTGTAGGTCCAGGGCGCGCACGCCACCTTCGATGGCCGCTGCATAGACACGGCCCTCGAGCACGGCCGGCCCCTGGCGCGTGCCGAGCAGCTGCTCGCCCTTGCCGGCGCTGGCCGACCACAGCTTGTCGACCTTGATCGCGTTCTCCAGCTTGTCCAGCGGCAGCGGCTCGGTGGCGGCCTTTTCGGCGGCCTTCTGGTCATCGCCGAACCAGCCCTTGATCGTGCTGCAACCGGACAACACTGCGACCAGCGCGACCACCACGGCGGCGCGCTTCATGTTGACAACCACATTCATCAGATCGACTCCGCGGGCCCGGGCGGGGTTCCGCCGGCGTTGGTGAGTTTGACTTCCACCAGGCGGCGCTGCGGCGAGGCAACGTCCAGGCTGGTCAGCGCCTTGAGATAGGAATCACGCGCCTGTTCGCGCTTGCCGGCCAGGACCAGCGCATCGCCGCGCACTTCAAGGGCCAAGGCGCTGTCGTAGGCGGACAGCAACTTGATCGCATCCTCGGGCTTGCCGGCGTCGTTGAGCAGGCGCGCGGCATGCAGGTCGGCGTAAGGCTTCATCGCCGCCTCGGCCGGCATGGACTTGAGCGTGGCCAGGGCGGCATCGGCCTGCCCGGCCTTCACCTGCGCCTGGGCCAGCTGCAGCACGGCCAGCTGGGCATAGACCGAATCGCCCTGCTTGCGCAGTGCGACGACCTTGTCCTGGGCAGCCTTCAGGTCGGTGCCGGCGATGGCCTTGACCGCCGCGGCGTAATCCCCATGGCCGGCCTGGGCCTGCTGCTCCCGGTGCTGGCCCCACCACTTCCAACCGAAGATCAGCGCCAGTCCGAGTGCGATACCGCCGAGCAGGCCGGCGCCGTTGTTCTTGAGCCAGGTGCGGACGCGCTCACTCTGTTCGTGCTCGTCCAGCAGGTCATCGATTGCCATGCGTACTCTCGCCCCGCGCCGATGCGGGGTCATCTGATTGCGACTGTCTGGACCCTTCGCGGGTCAGTCCTGAACCGGCGCCAGTGATCCGTCAGAGGATACCGCAAAGCGCGCCACGTTGGCCCGCTGGTACGGCGCCAGATCCACCGTACTCCCGCCTTGCTGAACCTGAACCGCGCTCGCATTGCCGAGCTTGACCCGTGCGACTTGACCGGGCTGGAAGTGGCGCTGCTGACCTGCCCTGAGCAGCCCGCGCTCGATGATCTGGCCGTTCGGGCCGTCGATCTCGACCCAGCTGTCGCCGCTGAATTGCAGCTTCAGCGCAGGCGTGGCATTGGCCGCCGCTGGCGGCTCTCGATTCAGGCGCGGCGCCATCGACGCGGTAATCGGGGCGTCGGCCACCACGGCCGGCACCACCACCGGCGCGGACGAGGGCGCGGGCACGGCAGCACCTGGCCTGGCCTGCGCCTCGGTCGGCGGCTTGGGCAGCACGTCCAGCGAGGCGGTCCTGAGCACCTGCTGGCCGGCGCCGTCGGACAGCAGCAGCCACACCGGCACGGCGAAGAAGCACAGGGTGATCACCACGTACACCGCGCGCCGCGAAGCGCTCTCGAACATGCGCTGGTAGCGCGGGGTGTGGGTGTGGCTGACCAGTTCCACCGGCCTGATGGCCTGCAGGGTGGAGTGCTCCAGGTCATCGTCCAGGTTCACCCCGACCAGCCGGGCGTAGCTGCGCAGGTGGCCGCGCACGAACACCGCCGCACCCAGCTGCTGCCAGCGCCCGGCTTCGATCGCCTCGACGATCCGCGCAGGCAGCTTCAGCGCCGCAGCGGCCTGCTCAAGCGTCATGCCCTGCTGCTCACGGGCGCGGCGCAGGCTTGCGCCAGTCTCCTTCTGCTGCCCGTTCTCGGGCGCCGAATGGGTCCTGTTCGGATCGGTCATGGCCGTGCACTTTCCCCGGAGCTTGCCGCAGCGGCATCGGGGAACTCCGCCCGCAGCCGCTGCCGATATTTCTCGGCGGCTGCCCTGTCGCCGAGCTTGGTTTCAATGTCGGCTGCAAGTTGTAACACGCCCGGGTCGACAGGTGCAGCTGTCATCCTGCGTTCGATGAAGGCACGCGCATCCATGAACTGGCCCAACCTGTATTTGTTGCGGGCCATCGACACCAGGGCGTACGCGTTGGTCGGGTCCAGCGCCAGCGCCTTGCGCAGGTCGGTTTCCACCCGCTCGTACTGGCCGGTCTGCAGTGCGCAGCCGCCGGCATTGGCCAGGGCGCCGGCCGGGTTGTAGTTGGGTGCGGCGATGGCGCGGTCGAACCACACCAGCGCCTCGGCCGGGAAGCCGTTGCCGCAGAGCCAGGCGCCATAGTTGTTGAGCATGCCGCCATCGTTGGGCGCCAGTTCGGCAGCCTTGCGGTAATACGCGCCAGCCGCCTTGGACTGGCCGCGGCGATCGGCCACGATTGCCAGCAGGGTCAGTGCGCCGACCGAACCGGGATTGCGCCCGAGCACCTTCGACGCTTCCTGCTCGGCGGTCTTCAGGTCGCCGACCCGCAGGCGCTGTTCGGCCAGCCCCAGGCTGTCCTGTTCTTCCAGGCGTTGCCGGGTGGCCTTGCTGTCGCTGACCCTGTATTCGCTCTTGGGCGCATCGAACTCCCTGATGCCGCCCTTGGGACGGACGAAGGTCAGCCGCGAGCAGCCGCTGGCGGCCACCGCGATGAGCGTGGCAACCAGCAGCAGGTTACGCAGCCGCATCACCCAGGCCTTGTTCGCGCAACTGGCGGTTGAACGCGGCCTGGCGGCGGGTGCGATCCATCACCTGTCCCTTGAGCTGGCCACAGGCCGCATCGATGTCGTCGCCGCGCGTGCGGCGGACCATCGTCAGTACCTGCTGGTCCAGCAGGATTTTCTGGAAGGCGCGGATGTCGCTCTCCTCCGAGCGCTGGTAGCGCGTGCCGGGGAACGGATTGAACGGGATCAGGTTGACCTTGCCCGCCTCGCGCGACTGCATCTGGTTGCCGAACTGGCGCATCAACCGGGCCAGTGCGCGCGCATGCTCGGGCTGGTCGTTGACGCCCTTCATCAAGGTGTACTCGAAGGTGATCGAATCGCGCCTGGGGCTGGCTTTCAGATAGCGCGCGCAGGCGGCCATGAGCTGCTCGATCGGGTACTTCCTGTTGAGCGGCACCAGCTCGCTGCGCAGCGCATTGTCGGCCGCATGCAGGGAGACGGCCAGCGACACGTCGCTTTCGCTGGACAGGCGATCGATCATCGGCACCATGCCGGCGGTGGAGAGCGTCACCCGCTTGCTGGCCAGGCCGTAGCCCAGGTCGTCGCGCATCACGCTCATGGCGCGCACGACGTTGTCGAAATTGGCCAGCGGCTCGCCCATGCCCATCATCACCACATTGGTGAGCCGGCGGATCTGCGCCGGGACGTTGCCCAGATGGCGTGCAGCCACCCAGACCTGGCCGATGATCTCGGCCGTGGACAGGTTGCGGTTGAAGCCCTGGGTGGCGGTCGAGCAGAACTGGCAGTTCAGCGCGCAGCCGACCTGCGAGGACACGCACAGCGTGCCGCGGGTCCTGTCGGGGATGTAGACCGTTTCGATGGCGTTCTTGCCATCGGCGCCCATCGACAGCAACCACTTGTGGGTGCCGTCGGTGGAGGGCTTGTCGAACACGATGTTCGGGACGATCACCTCGGCATGCTGCTGCAGCTTGGCACGCAGGGCCTTGCCCAGGTCGGTCATTTCGTCGAAATCGGTGACGTAGCGGTGATGGATCCACTTCATGACCTGGTGGGCGCGGTAGCGCTTCTCGCCGAGGGTGTCCTCGAAGAAGCGCTCCAACCCGAGGCGATCGAGATCGAGCAGGTTCTGCTTGCGCACCGCTGCCACGGCGACGGAGTCACCGGGCGTGGTCACGCTGGGAAGCGACACGATCTCGTTCACGATGGCGCGACCTCAGCGCGAAACCACGTCGGTGGAAGCGAACCAGTAGGCCACTTCGATGGCCGCATTCTCGACCGAATCCGAGCCGTGGGCGGCATTGGCCTGGATCGAATCGGCAAAGTCGGCGCGGATGGTGCCCGGCGCGGCATCCTTCGGGTTGGTCGCGCCCAGCAGGTCGCGGTGGGCCAGCACCGCGTTCTCACCTTCCAGGACCTGGATCATCACCGGTCCGGAGATCATGAACTCGACCAGCGCATTGAAGAAGGGGCGGTCCTTGTGTACCGCGTAGAAGCCTTCGGCCTCGCGACGCGAGAGTTGCCTGTACCTGGCCGCGACGACCTTCAGGCCGGCCTGCTCGAAGCGGGTATAGATCTGACCGATGACGTTCTTGGAGACGGCGTCGGGCTTGATGATGGACAGGGTGCGCTCCAGCGCCATGGGGTCTTCTCCGAAGGGCGGGCCACTTGAGCCCAAGGTTACATGAAAAAACCCGCGTGGGAACGCGGGCTTAGGTTTGATTGTTGTACAAATTCTAACGTATCACCGGGCATCATGCAGCGCTTGGCCGCGCACTGATTTTGCGGCGATGCAGCATGACTTGGACACACTGCAGGCGCAGACTCAAACAAGCGTTTGATTCACCCAATCGGAACCCATGGCCGCAGGCACTCCATTTTCCACCAAGGACCGCATCCTGGGCGCGGCCGAGGAGCTGTTCGCGCTGCACGGATTCGCCAGCACCTCGCTGCGTCAGGTCACCACCCGCGCCGATGTCAACATCGCCGCGGTCAACTACCACTTCGGGTCCAAGGAAAATCTGGTCAACGAGGTCTTCCGCCGGCGCATGGACGTGATGACCGCGGCCCGCCTGAGCCAGCTGGAAACCGCGCTGCAACAGGCACCGGGCAAGCTCGAGCCGATCCTGGCCGCGTTCGTGGAGCCGGCGCTGGCCATGGCCCAGGGCGGCGCCTTCGTCCGGGTCATCGCCCGAGCCTACGCGGAGAAGAACGACAATCTGCGCAAGTTCCTGTCCGAACACTATGGGCATGTGCTGCGCGAGTTCGGCAAGGCCATTGCCGAATGCCTGCCTGAACTGAGCAAGGAAGCGCTGTACTGGCGCCTGGACTTCCTGGCCGGCGCCCTGACCTATGCCATGGCCGATTTCGGGCTGATCAAGCGCCCGGCCCACGTCGCCGAAGCTGCGCATCGCCAGCGCGCCGCACGCGAACTCATCCGCTTCGCCGAGGCCGGGCTTCGCGCCGGCAGCGTCGAATCGTAATTTCAACCAAAACAAAGGCTTGTTGACTATGTCTGAGAAACTGCTTGTCCGTCGTGCCGCGGTGCTGGGCGCCGGCGTCATGGGCGCCCAGATCGCCGCGCACCTGACCAACGCTGGCGTGGACACGGTCCTGTTCGACCTGCCGGCCAAGCAAGGCCCTGCCGACGGCATCGTGCTCAAGGCCATCGCCAACCTGGGCAAGCTCTCGCCCGCGCCGCTGGCCAGCAAGGCCCTGGCCGAGGCGATCACCCCGGCCAACTACGGTACGCCTGATGACAGCAGCGGCCTGGAGCAGCTGTGCGAGTGCGACCTGATCATCGAGGCGATCGCCGAGCGGATGGACTGGAAGCAGGAGCTGTACCGGAAGATCGCCCCGTTCGTCTCGCCCACCGCGGTGCTGGCCTCCAACACCTCGGGCCTGGGGATCAACGCGCTGGCCGATGTCCTGCCCGAACAGCTGCGCCACCGCTTCTGCGGCGTGCATTTCTTCAACCCGCCGCGCTACATGCACCTGGCCGAGCTGATCCCGGCCCGGACCACCGACAAGGCCGTGCTGGAAGGCCTGGAGACCTTCCTGGTCACCACCCTGGGCAAGGGCGTGGTCTACGCCAAGGACACCCCGAACTTCATCGGCAACCGGATCGGGGTGTTTTCGATCCTGTCCACGATCCACCACACCGAAGCATTCGGCCTGGGCTTTGATGAAGTCGACGCGCTGACCGGACCGCTGGTCGGGCGGCCCAAGTCGGCCACCTACCGCACCTCGGATGTGGTCGGCCTGGACACCATGGCCCACGTGATCGCGAACATGGCCCAGACCCTGCCCGACGACCCGTGGCACCAGTACTTCAAGTCGCCCCAGTGGCTGGAAGCGCTGGTTTCAAAGGGCGCACTGGGCCAGAAGACCGGCGCCGGCATCTTCCGCAAGGCCGGCAAGGACATCGTGGTGCTGGACCTGGAAAACTTGGGATCGGCCAATCCCTACCGCCCGGCCGACCGCGCCGCGGCACCGGAAGTGGTCGAGATCCTGAAGATCAGGAATCCGGCCGAGAAGTTCGCCAGGCTGCGCGAAAGCCAGCACGTTCCTGTGGGCGACCTTCCGCGACCTGTTCCATTACAGCGCCTACCACCTGGCCGACATCGCCGAAACCGCGCGCGACGTGGACCTGGCCATCCGCTGGGGCTACGGCTGGTCGCTGGGCCCGTTCGAGACCTGGCAGGCCGCAGGCTGGAAGCAGGTGGCGCAGTGGATCGCCGATGACATCGTCACCGGCAAGAGCATGTCCAGCGCACCGCTGCCGGACTGGGTGTTCGATGGCCGCGACGGCGTGCATGCGGCCGAGGGCTCGTACAGCCCGGTGCAGAACGCCAAGCTGCCGCGCTCGGCGCTGCCGGTCTACAAGCGCCAGCGCTTCCCCGACCCGCTGCTGGGCGAGCAGTTCGCGCAGGGCGAAACGGTGTTCGAGAATGAGGGCGTGCGCATGTGGCACGACGGTGACGAAGTGGCCGTGGTCAGCTTCAAGACCAAGATGAACACCGTCTCGGACCAGGTGCTCGATGGCCTGCAGGAAGTGGTCGGCCGCGCCGAGCGTGACTTCAAGGGCCTGGTGATCTGGCAGCACGCCGAGCCCTTCTCCGCCGGTGCCGACCTGGCCGGCGTGCTGGGCCTGCTGCAGGCCGGCAAGATCGATGCGTTCGAGGCGATGGTCACCAACTTCCAGGCCACCAGCCAGCGGATCAAGTATTCGCTGGTCCCGGTGGTGGCCGCAGTGCGCGGCCTGGCCCTGGGCGGTGGCTGCGAGTTCCAGATGCACGGCGCCAGGACGGTGGCCGGGCTGGAAAGCTACATCGGGCTGGTCGAGGCGGGGGTGGGCCTGCTGCCGGCCGGCGGCGGCCTGAAGGAGCTGGCGGTGCGCGCCTCCGAGGCCGCCGGCCCGGGCGGCGACGTGTTCGCCGAGCTGAAGAAGATCTTCGAGACCATCGCCATGGCCAAGGTTTCCACCTCTGCGATCAACGCCAAGGAGCTGGGCCTGCTGCGCACCACCGACAAGGTGGCCTTCAACCCGTACGAGTCGCTGTACATCGCCCGGAACGAAGCCTGCGCACTGGCCGAGTCCGGCTATCGCCCGCCCCTGCCCGCGCGCCGCATCCAGGTGGCCGGCGACGTCGGCATCGCCACCTTCAAGATGCTGCTGGTCAACATGCTCGAAGGCCGCTTCATCAGCGAGTACGACTACGAGATCGCCAGCCGTATCGCCACCGTGCTGTGCGGCGGCGAAGTCGACCGCGGCGCGCTGGTGGACGAGCAATGGCTGCTCCAGCTGGAGCGCCGCCATTTCGTCGAACTGGCCCAGCAGGACAAGACCCAGGCGCGCATCAGCCACATGCTCAAGACCGGCAAGCCGCTGAGGAACTGATTGAAGCCGGGACTCGGGTTGCGGGACTCGGGACTCGGAAAACGCCGGCCGCCCTGGCTTTTTCGAGTCCCGAAACCGCAGTCCCGAGTCCCGATCGCCCATCGCCCCAAATTTTCGAGAACCCCATGACCAGACAAATCCAGGATGCCTACATCGTCGCCGCCACCCGTACTCCGGTGGGCAAGGCGCCCAAGGGCGTGTTCCGCAACACCCGGCCCGATGACATGCTGGCGCACGTGCTGAAGTCGGTGATCGCCCAGGCACCGGGCATCGACGTGACGCGCATCGACGACGCCATCATCGGCTGCGCCATGCCCGAGGGCGAGCAAGGCATGAACGTGGCGCGCATCGGCGTGCTGCTGGCCGGCCTGCCAAACACCATTGCCGCCCAGACCATCAACCGCTTCTGCTCCTCCGGGTTGCAGGCCGTGGCCCTGGCCGCCGACCAGATCCGCCTGGGCAACGCCGACCTGATGCTGGCCGGCGGCACAGAATCGATGTCGATGGTGCCGATGATGGGCAACAGGATCGCGCTGTCGCCGTCGGTGTTCCACGACGACCACGTGGCCATCGCCTACGGCATGGGCATCACCGCCGAGAAGGTCGCCGAGGAATGGAAGGTCTCGCGCGAAGACCAGGACGCCTTCGCCGTGGCCTCGCACCAGAAGGCCACCGCCGCAATCCAGGCCGGCGAGTTCAAGTCGGAAATCTCGCCTTACCAGGTCGTCTCGCACCAGCCGGACCTGGCCGCTGGCGGCACCATCCGTTTGCGCAAGCTGCTGGTGGAAAACGACGAGGGTCCGCGCCCGGATTCGTCGATCGAAAGCCTGGCCAAACTGCGCCCGGTATTCCGCAACGGCCAGTTCGGTGGCAGCGTGACCGCCGGCAACTCCTCGCAGATGAGCGACGGCGCCGGTGCGGTGCTGCTGGCCTCCGAGCAGGCGATCAAGGACTACGGCCTGACCCCGCTGGCGCGCTTTGTCAGCTTCTCGGTCGCCGGCGTGCGACCGGAGGTGATGGGCATCGGCCCGATCGCCGCGATTCCCAAGGCGCTCAAGCAGGCCGGCCTGAACAAGGGCCAGCTGGACTGGATCGAACTCAACGAAGCCTTCGCCGCGCAGGCGCTGGCGGTGATCCGCGACAGCGAGCTGGATCCATCCAAGGTCAACCCGCTCGGCGGCGCGATCGCCCTGGGCCATCCGCTGGGCGCGACCGGCGCGGTCCGCACTGCCACCATCGTCCACGGCATGCGCCGTCGCCAGCACAAGTACGGCATGGTGACCATGTGCATCGGCACCGGCATGGGCGCAGCCGGCATCTTCGAGGCACTTTGATCGGATCCTGGCAGCGCCCTGGAATCGAACCTGGCGAACCGGCATGAAGAAGGCGGCCATTGGCCGCCTTCTTCGTCAGCACACTGAAACCGGCAAGATCATTCGGACTCGCGAACGCCCAGTTCCTTCAGCGCATTGCGCATGGCTTCGGCCGCGGCTTCGCCGATCTTTTCGCTATGCAGCGCGTAATGGATGGTGGCCTCGACCAGGCCGATGTGCGCCCCGCAGTCAAAGCGCGTGCCCCTGAAGCGATACGCATGCACGGGCTTGCGCTTGAGCAGCGCGGCGATGGCATCGGTCAGCTGGATCTCGCCGCCGGCACCGGGCCTGGTGTCTTCCAGCAGTTTGAAGATGCTGCCGTCGAGCACGTAGCGTCCGACCACGCCCAGGTTGCTCGGCGCGTCCTCGGGTTTGGGTTTTTCGACCATCGCCTTGATCCTGCCACTGCGACCGTCAAAGGCATCGGTGGCGACGATGCCGTAGCTGGCAGTCTTTTCAGGCTCGACATCCTGCACCGCGATCTGGCTGGCGCCGGTGGAGGCGTGGGCGTCGGCCATCTGCTTGAGCGCGCCGTCACCGTTGCGATTGACGATCAGATCGTCAGGCAACATCACCGCAAATGGCTCGTCGCCGACAATGGTCTTGGCGCACAGGACCGCATGGCCCAGGCCCAGGGCTTCGGTCTGGGTCACGAAAATGGCACGCACGCCCTTGGGCAGCGGATTGCGGACCTTGTCCAGCAGCTCCAGCTTGCCCGCGGCCTCGAGCTTGTCTTCCAGCTCGTAGGCCTTGTCGAAGTAGTCGCCGATCGCATGCTTGTAGCGGTTGGTCACGAAGATCAGCGTATCGCAGCCGGCTTCGACGGCCTCATCGACCGCGTACTGGATCAATGGCCTGTCAATGATGGGCAGCATTTCCTTGGGCACCGTCTTGGTTGCCGGCAGAAAGCGCGTGCCAAGCCCGGCAACGGGAAACACTGCCTTGTGGATACGCTGGGTCATCGGTAAGTCCTGGCCTCTCGGGTTGGGAAGGGAACCACGGTGCTGCTCGCCTTGTGCTCCGGCGCGGGGCTGAACTCTGGGATCGCCGCGTGCAGGATGCGGGTGATCGCATCGGTGTCGTAATCGGCGACAGCTTGCCGCAGCTGTTGCAATGCACGCGTGATGGATTCGCCGGAAACCTCGCGCGCGCGCGCTTCCAGGATCTTGGAATGGGCCGTGGGTTGATACAGCTCATCGGCATGGAACAGGGTCTCGTGCAGCTTCTCGCCCGGACGCAGGCCGGTGTAGGTGATGGCCACGTCGCGTCCGGGCTGCTTGCCTGCAAGGCGGATCATCTGTTCGGCCAGCACGCGGATCGGGATCGGCTCGCCCATGTCCAGGGTGTAGATCGACGCATGGGCCGCGCTGGCGGCGGCCTGCACGATCAACTGGCAGGCTTCCGGGATGGTCATGAAGTATCGGGTCACCTCGGGATGGGTCACCGTCACCGGGCCGCCATTGCGGATCTGTTCGCGAAACAGCGGCACCACCGAGCCGGCCGAATCGAGCACGTTGCCAAAGCGCACCGTGGTGAAGCGGGTCCGGCCACGTTCGTCCAGGCTCTGGCAGGCCATTTCGGCCAGGCGCTTGCTCGCCCCCAGCACGTTGGCCGGGTCGACCGCCTTGTCGGTGGAGATGAAGACAAAGGTCCCGACCTCGGCCTGGCGGCAGGCGCGCGCCATGGTTTCGGTCACCAGCACGTTGTTGCAGATGGCCTCGCGCAACTGGCCTTCCAGCAAGGGCACGTGCTTGTAGGCCGCGGCGTGGAAGACCGCGTCGGGCCGGGCCATGTCCAGTGCACGCCTGATCGCGGCCGGATCGCCGCAGTTGCCGAGAAATGGCAGGATTTCCAGGTCGGGAAACGCCCGGGTCAATGCCTCGTGCGACTTGATCAGGGCCAGCTCGCTGATTTCCATCAGCGCGATGCGCTGCGCACCGTGGCGCGCGCACTGCCGGCACAGTTCCGAACCGATCGAGCCGCCTGCACCGGTCACCAGCACCGTGCGCCCACCCAGCCAGCCGCGGATCAGCTTCCAGTCAGGGGTGACCGGCTTGCGGCCCAGCAGGTCGTCGATCGCCACTTCCTTGAGCTCGCCCGGCAGCGAGCGCCCCTCGAGGATGTCGACCAGCCGCGGCACGGTCCGGAACGGCAGGCCGGTGCCTTCGCAGATGCCGACCACGCGCTGCATCGCGGTGGCATCCAGGGAAGGCATGGCGATGACGATCAGGCGCGCGGCGGTCTCGCGCGCGATCGTGCCGGCGTCGGCCAGTTCGCCCAGGACCGGCACGCCGCGCAGCTTGGTGCCGTGCAGGCGTTTGGCATCGTCGAGGATGCCCACCGGCTCCCAGGCGCCGCTGCGGCGCAGGTCACGCAGCAAGGCCTCGGCGGCGCGCCCGGCGCCCAGCACGAGCACCCGCTTGGCCCCCAGCTCCATGACATCGCTGGTCTGGTTGTCCTTCCATGCGCGGTACAGCAGCCGCGGCAGGCCCAGCAGGCCCACCAATGCGAACGGATACAAGACCAGCGCAGCACGCGACACCGCATCAATGCGGTTGTAGATCACCAGTCCGATGGCAATGGCGAGCAGGCCGACCAGACCGGCCTTGAAGATGTTGCCCAGGTCCGGGACGCTGGCAAAACGCCACAGCCCGCGATACAGGCCGACCCGCCAGAACACCAATCCCTGGGCGCCCAATACGATCCACGATTCGGTCGACCACCAGGGGAGCGCAGGGGCCCCGGGCACCATCGCGTAGCGCAGCCAGTGCAGTCCATGCCAGCACAGCCAGACCATGACCAGGTCGTGGCAAATGATGGCCACGCGTGGCAGCGAAATGGACAGGCGTGTGCGCCATTGCTTCATTCAGCGTTCCTTATCCCTGGAGTTTCGAGCCTTTGCTGCCGCGACCAGATCCAGGACGCGAGCACACACACACCCAGTGTGACCATCAGCGCGACCATGAAGGTGGTTTGCCAAAGGGTCACCATGGAAATGGTAGCGGCGATTGAGAACAAAGCACAGAGGACGGTCACCGGTGTGTGCCCATGGCGACGCGCAGCGCGCTGGTAGGCATGCGTGGTGTGCGGCTGCCACCAGGCTTCTTGGCAAAGTACACGACGGAGCAGAGTGAAGCCTGCGTCAATGCTGAACGCGCAGATCGGCAACAGCGTCAATGGCAGCGCTTCCACACCCGTGATCGACAGTGCGATCAGCCCGGCGAGCACATAGCCCAGCGCCCCGCTGCCGACGTCGCCCATGAAGATCCTGGCGCGCGGGAAGTTCATCGGCAGAAAGCCCAGGCATCCGGCACACAGCGCCCAGGCAATCCAGGCCCACGGTGCGGGCAGCACCAGGGCATAGCCGGCGGCGGCAATGGCCGCCTGGCTCGCGGCCAGGCCGTTGATGCCGTCCATGAAGTTCCAGATGTTCACCAGGCACACGGCAAACAGCCAGCCCAGCACGACCTGCCACCATGGCAACGCCTGCATGGCCAGTGCGCCGGCCAGCAGCGAGGCGGCCAGCAGGTGCACCACGAAGCGTCGCGCAGCAGGCAACGGGCGATGATCGTCCATCCAGCCGATCGCCGCCACCATCAGCAGTCCACCTGCAAACAGGCCGATCGACCGCGCATGCGTCGGCGCGCGCCAGGCCAGCCATGCACAGGCAAGCAGGACCACGGCCGCGATCGCGATGCCGCCACCGCGCGGGGTGGGCACCCGATGGCTTCGGCGTTGGCCCGGCGCGTCCAGCAGGCCACGCCACAACGCGTAACGACGTGTTCCCCAGGTCAGCGCAGCAGCGGCGCCTGCGTGCAACAACAGCCACGGCAGCAGGCCCGGCATCAGACGACGGCGTAGTTCAGCAAGGGCTTGACCGTGCCCCACTCCTTGCAGCTGGGACATTGCCAGTGGTGGGTCCGTGCGCCGAAGCCACAACGGGTGCAGCGATAGCTGGGGTTGCGCACCAGCAACTGGTCGGTGATGTGCTTGAGGTCATGCAGCGTGGCGTCCGGATCGGTGCCTTCCTGCAGGGTCAGATCGATCAGGGCCGCCTCGCCACGCACCGAGGGGCGATCCTTGAGCTGGCGGGCCAGGTACACGCGCGCCTGGTGCAGGCCGTCGTGCTTTTCCACCAGCTTGGCCAACGCCAGCACTGGTGCGATGCCGCGATAGTGCTCGCACATCTCCGACAGGAACGCCCGTGCACCCGGCACATCCCCCACCTTCTCGTAACTGTCCAGCAGTCCGGGCAGGACTTCGGGCAGGTAGTCTGGATCGTGCCGTGCGGCACGCTCGAAGGCGCGAATGGCCGCCTCGGGGTTGCCTGCCTCCACTTCCAGCCGCCCTTCCAGGATGCCGGCCCGCACCGACTTGGCATCGGCCTGGTAGGCACGGGCGATGGCGGCGCGGGCCGAATCAATGGCATTGGCCGTGCGATAGCGCTCGGCCAGCTCGCATTCGAACTGGGCCACCAGCTTGCCCATCGGCTCGCCCGTGGCTTCCTCGAAACGGGTCGCGTTGTCGATCGCCTTTTCCCAGTCGCGCTCGGCCTGGTAGATGCCGATCAGATGGCGCAGCGCCTGCGGCGCGCGCTGGTCGATCCGGGCCAGGTCGGTGAATACGGTTTCGGCGCGGTCCAGCAGCCCGGACTTCATGTAGTCCTCGCCCAGGGCCAGCAGCGCCTGGACCCGCTGCTGATCGCTCAGGTCGTTGCGCTGGACCAGCCCCTGGTGCAGGCGGATCGCGCGATCGACTTCGCCGCGACGACGGAACAGGTGTCCCAGGGCGACCTGGGTCTCGAAGGTTTCCTTGTCCAGCTCGGCCACATGCAGGAACAGCTCAATGGCCTTGTCCGGCTGTTCGTTGAGCAGGTAGTTCAGGCCGCGGAAGTAGGTACTGGACAGATGGCTGACCTGGCTGACGTTGTGGCGCTGGCCACCGCGGCGGCCGATCACCCAGCCGATCAGCGCAGCCAGTGGCACGAACAGGACAAACCAGAACCACTGGTCGAGGAACTCCATCGAATCAGACTCCGCTGCCCGGGGGGGCGTCGCTGGTGGGCGGGGACACGGGCGCGGCGGCAACGGGAAGCTTGCCGGCCTTGCGCAGGCGCGCATACAGCGGCCAGGCGACGGTGGCCAGGACGATCAGCGCACCGATGCAGACGCCGGCCAGCAGCGAGACGATGATCGCCGCGCCCGAGCCGGTGGAGATCTGGGTAAACAGCAGGTTGAGCGTGATCGGCTGGGTATTGAGAATGCCGATGACCAGCCCGATGGCCAGGAATGCCAGGGCAATGAGCAGGCGAAGAATGTTCATGGAGCCCCTTCTTTCGGGTACGTCGGGCGCCTAGCTTAGCCGAGGCACGATCGGGGGCGGGACAGACGCGGGCCGCCGAAGGCGGACCTGAAGCATGCGGGCAGACCGCAGGCGACCTTCAGTCGCTGCCGATCTCCTCGATGGGCGCCACGGTGCTGACGCGTTCGCGCAGCTCCTTGCCGGGCTTGAAATGCGGCACATGCTTGGCCGGCAACGCGACCGGATCGCCGGTCTTGGGATTGCGGCCCATGCGTGGCGGACGATAGTGCAGCGAGAAACTGCCGAAGCCGCGGATCTCGATCCGTTCGCCACGCGTCAGCGCCCCGCCCATCATTTCCAGCAACGACTTGACCGCGAGGTCGACGTCGTCCGGCTTCAGGTGTGGCTGCTTGCGGGTCAGGATTTCGATCAGTTCGGATTTCGTCATCGTCTGCGATGTGGAACATGGGGCATGCATGACCACAGCCGGCCCGGGCGAACCGGGCCGGCGTGGCTTCACGCGTACGACTGACTTACTCGGACTTGCCGCCGTCCAGCTGCGCGCGCAGCAGGGCGCCCAGGCTGGTGGTCCCGGTGGAGGCTTCGGCCGTGGTCTTGTTGTACTCGGCCAGGGCTTCGGCGGTGTCTGCCTCATCCTTGGCCTTGATCGACAGCTGCAGGGTGCGGCCCTTGCGGTCCATGCCCATGAACTTGGCTTCGATCTTCTGGCCGACCTTCAGGTGCTGGCTGGCATCGTCCACCCGGTCATAAGAGATGTCACGGGCCATCACGTAGCCCTCGACGCCGTCGGCCAGTTCGATCGTGGCACCCTTGGCATCCACTTCCTTGACCGTCCCTTGGACCTTGGAGCCCTTCGGATGGGCCGCCATGTACTGGCCGAACGGATCCTGCTCCAGCTGCTTGACGCCCAGGCTGATGCGCTCGCGCTCCGGGTCAACGGCCAGGACCACCGCTTCCAGGGTGTCGCCCTTCTTGAATCTTCGCCGGTGGAGTTCCAGCTGATGTCCGACAGGTGGATCAGGCCGTCGATGCCGCCGTCCAGGCCGATGAAGATGCCGAAGTCGGTGATCGACTTGATCTGGCCGGACACCTTGTCGTTCTTCTTGTGGATCGCAGCAAAGGTTTCCCACGGATTGGCGGCCACCTGCTTCATGCCCAGCGAGATGCGGCGACGCTCCTCGTCCACGTCCAGGACCATGACTTCCACTTCGTCACCGACCTGCACCACCTTGGACGGGTTGACGTTCTTGTTGGTCCAGTCCATCTCCGAGACGTGCACCAGGCCTTCCACGCCCGGCTCGATCTCGACGAACGCGCCGTAATCGGTGACGTTGGAGACCTTGCCGAACACCCGGCTGTTGGACGGGTAGCGGCGGGCGATGTTGTCCCACGGATCCTCGCCCAGCTGCTTCAGGCCCAGGCTGACGCGGTTGCGCTCGCGGTCGTACTTGAGCACGCGCACTTCCAGTTCCTGGCCCACTTCGACCACTTCGGATGGATGGCGCACGCGCTTCCAGGCCATGTCGGTGATGTGCAGCAGGCCATCGATGCCGCCCAGGTCGACGAAGGCGCCGTAGTCGGTGAGGTTCTTGACCACACCCTTCAGCACCACGCCTTCCTGCAGCCGGTCCATCAGCGCCTCGCGCTCCTCGGAGTGCTCGGACTCGACCACGGCGCGGCGCGAGACCACGACGTTGTTGCGCTTGCGGTCAAGCTTGATGAGCTTGAACTCCAGCTCCTTGCCTTCCAGGTAGCCGGGATCGCGCACCGGGCGCACATCGACCAGCGAACCTGGCAGGAAAGCACGCACGTCCTTGATGTCGACGGTGAAACCACCCTTGACCTTGCCGCTGATGCGGCCGGTGATGGTTTCGTTCTTTTCCAGCGCTTCTTCCAGCTCGTCCCACACCATGGCGCGCTTGGCCTTCTCGCGCGACAGGACGGTTTCGCCAAAGCCGTTCTCGAGGGAGTCCAGCGCGACCTTGACCTGGTCGCCCACACCCACATCGATCTCGCCGGCGTCGTTACGGAACTGTTCGATCGGCACGATGCCTTCGGACTTGAGGCCGGCATTGATCACCACCACGTCGTTGCGCACCTCGACCACGGTGCCGACCACGATGGAGCCAGGCTTCAGCTTGGCCAGATGGGTCTGGCTCTGCTCAAACAGTTCTGCAAATGATTCGGTCATTGTTGAATACTCGGTTGGACACACGGACAGGTGGCGGCCTTTCGGCCATCGCCCCTGTCCACCCTTCAAGGCACCAAGACGGCTGCCGTGTGTAGTTGGTTTAAGGTAAACCGCGACGGCGACATGCCGGCGTGGCGCTGTTCTGCTGCGAAGGACCTTTCAGGCCACCGGTGTTGGCACCAGGGCCAACACCCGCTGGACGACGGCATCGATGGCCAATCCGGTGGTGTGGCGTCTTCGGCCGGCCGCAGCGGCGCCACCGTGCGTTGGGCATCGCGGGCGTCGCGCGCGAGGATCTCGCGCAGCAGACCGTCAATTGTCACCGAAACCCCCTTGTCTTTCAACTGCTTATAGCGACGCTCCGCGCGCTCCTCGGCGCTGGCGGTCAGGAACACCTTGTAAGGAGCGTCCGGGAAGATCACCGTGCCCATGTCGCGGCCGTCGGCGACCAGGCCAGGTGCGACCCGAAACGCCCGCTGGCGCTCCTTCAGCGCCGAGCGCACCTCCGGGATGGCGGCGATGGCCGAAGCGACCGCGCCGGTGGTTTCCAGGCGCAACTCGTCGGTGGCATCGACCCCGTTCACGATGACCCGCATCTCCGCGCCGGCCTGTTCACGAAAGGTCACGGTCGTGTCGAACGCGCAGCGCACCAGTGCGGCCGAATCGGACAGGTCCAGGTTGGCCCAGCTGGCCGCCACGCCGACGGCGCGGTACAACGCACCCGAATCCAGGTAGTGCCAGCCCAGCCGCGAGGCGACCATGCGGCTGACCGTGCCCTTGCCAGCGCCGGACGGGCCATCGATGGTGAGCACGGGGATCGGTGAAGTCATTGCAGGACCTGCGTGGGGGGCAAGCGTGAAATTATGGCCGAAGCGGCCGCGCGCCCGGCCCCATTTCCAGGCGCCGGAACACATGTCCATTCAACTGCTTGAATCGGCTGGGAAAGGAAGGCTAGAATGGGCGGCTTGAGTCCGCTTCAATCCATTCTACGCCGAGGTTTTACATCATGAAGGTCCTGTCCTCCCTGAAGTCGGCGAAGGCCCGTCACCGCGACTGCAAGGTGGTTCGCCGTCGTGGCAAGGTCTTCGTGATCTGCAAGTCCAACCCGCGCTTCAAGGCCCGCCAGCGCTGAGTTGCAGCGCCGGCCGGTCCAGCAGAAGCCGCCCGCCCGGGCGGTTTTTTGTTGCCCGCCATCCCTGGCGGCCTCCCTTCGGGCCGTTGCTGCGCAACGTCAAAAATCGCTCCAGGCGATCTTTGGTGGCCCGCCATCCCTGGCGGCCACCCTTCGGGCCGTTGCTGCGCAACGTCAAAAATCGCTCCAGGCGATCTTTGGTGGCCCACCATCCCTGGCGGCCACCCTTCGGGCCGTTGCTGCGCAACGTCAAAAATCGCTCCAGGCGATTTTTGGTGGCCCACCATCCCTGGCGGCCACCCTTCGGGCCGTTGCTGCGCAACGTCAAAAATCGCTCCAGGCGATTTTTTGTGGCCGGCACTGCTGTTATAAAGACCGCCTCACCCGGGGGTCCCTTGCCATGAAAGCTCACCTGCGCGCGCTGTCCCTGCTCGTCCTGACCAGTCTGGGCACGCCGGCATGGTCGGAAACCCTGCTGGTGGACCGTACCCGCGACCCGGCGTCGAACCTGCCCGTGCGTGGCCTGACCACCGCGCAGGTGGAGGCCAGGTTCGGTGCGCCCGCCCAGCGCCTGGAGCCGCGCGGCGGCCAGAAGCGCCAGTGGCCGACGATCAACCGCTGGGTCTACCCGGACTTCACCGTGTACTTCGAGAAGAACAAGGTGATCGACGTGGTGGCCAACAAGGCCAGCCCCAACGAGATTGGCCCCAAGCCGCCGATCCGCTGACACGACGTGGCGCGCGTGCCGCGTTGCGCCGTGCCGCTTGCCTGCCCGGCCAGCGAGGCGGCCCAGCGCATCCTTGAAAATCGCCGGTGACCCATCCCGGCCCAGCCGATGGAAAATCCGATGACCAATGTCCGTTTGCCCGCGGAGTGGGAACCCCAGTCCGCGATCCTGATCGCCTGGCCGCACGCAGGAACCGACTGGGCGCCGCGCCTGGAGTCCGTCGAAGAGACCTATATCGCCCTGGTGGCCGGCATCACCGGCTTCGAGCCGGTGGTGATCTGCGTGGCCGACGCCGACCTGCAGATCTACGCCGAAGCACGGCTGCGCTCGGCGTGCGTGGACATGGGCCAGGTGCGCTTCATCGAGGCACCGTACAACGACACCTGGCTGCGCGATTCCGGCCCGATCTGCCTGCGTGGCCAGGACGGCTTCAAACTGATGGATTTCCGTTTCACCGGCTGGGGCGGCAAGTACGAAGCCTCACTGGACGACCAGCTGGTCGGCACCCTGACCGGCGCGGGTGTGTTCCGCGATGACTATGTGCAAAGCGTGGATTTCGCCCTGGAAGGCGGCGCCATCGAGACCGACGGCCGCGGCACGCTGCTGACCACTTGGCGCTGCCTGCACGAGCGCCATCCGGATGCCTCGCGCGAGCAGATCACCCAGACCCTGCAGTCCACCCTGCACCAGCAGCGCGTGCTGTGGCTGGACCATGGCTATCTGGAAGGCGACGACACCGACGCGCACATCGACACCCTGGCCCGCTTCGCCCCGGACGACGCGATCGTCTACCAGGCCTGCGATGACCCTGCCGACGCGCACCACGCCGAACTCACCGCGATGGCCGGCGAACTGGCGGCCTTGCGCACGCTCGACGGTGCGCCCTACACGCTGTATCCGCTGCCGTGGGCGCAGCCGATCCTGGACGGCGGCCGTCGTCTGGCTGCCAGCTATGCCAACTACCTGATCGTCAATGGCGCAGTGCTGATGCCAGCCTATGGCGATCCGGCCGATGACCCGGCGGCCAAGGTGCTGGCCAAGGCGTATCCAGGCCGCCAGATCGTGCAGATCCCCTGCCGTGCGCTGATCTGGCAGAACGGCAGCCTGCATTGCGTGACCATGCAGCTGCCCGAGGGGCTGCTGGCGCTGTGAACGTTCGCCGCGTCGCTTCACCCAAGGACGGGTGATGCGACCTGTGGAGCGCGGTGCAGCGCGCGCCAGGTGTTTTCGCCATCCGCGTTACCATGGCTTCTCCCCGCCGTCCCGCCACAATGCCATGACCCGTAATCGCCTGCCCGTCGCGCTGATCCAGGAAAACAACCATGGGGACGCCGATGCCAACCTGGCGGTAATCGAGCAGCGCGTGGCCGAAGCGGCCCGGCGCGGCGCCAGGCTGGTGCTGCTGCAGGAACTGCACAACGGCGCGTACTTCTGCCAGCACGAATCGGTCCAGGAGTTCGACCTGGCCGAACCGATTCCCGGCCCCAGCACCCAGCGCCTGGCCGCACTGGCCAGGCGGCACAAGGTCGTGCTGGTCAGCTCGCTGTTCGAGCGCCGCGCCGCCGGGCTGTATCACAACACCGCGGTGGTGTTCGACGCCGACGGCAGCATCGCCGGCAAGTACCGCAAGATGCACATCCCGGATGATCCGGGCTTCTACGAGAAGTTCTACTTCACCCCGGGCGACCTGGGCTTTACCCCCATCGACACCTCGGTCGGCCGGCTGGGCGTGCTGGTGTGCTGGGACCAGTGGTATCCGGAAGGCGCGCGCCTGATGGCGCTGGCCGGTGCGGACCTGCTGCTGTATCCGACCGCGATCGGCTGGGACCCGGATGATGCACAGGACGAAAGGAATCGCCAGTGCGATGCCTGGGTGCTGAGCCATCGTGGCCATGCCGTGGCCAACGGCCTGCCGGTGCTCAGCTGCAACCGGGTTGGCCATGAACCCTCGCCGCTGGGCGCGGCGGGCATCGACTTCTGGGGCAACAGCCACGTGCTGGGACCGCAGGGCGAATTCCTGGCGCAAGCCGGCGGCGGACCGGAAATCCTGAGCGTGGAAGTGGACCTGCAGCGCAGCGAGCACGTGCGCCGGATCTGGCCGTTCCTGCGCGATCGCCGCATCGACGCCTACGGCGAGCTGACCAAGCGCTACATCGACTGATGGCGATCCCCGCGGGCATCGGCCGCAAGCACGGCCGCTGGCTCGACACGGTACACAGGCAGCGGGCGCCGGCGACGGCACCGCATGCGATCCCCTTGATGAGTAATCCATGACCGATCCCGACTCCCCCGCCCTGCCCGCGCCGCTGGTGCTCGACGATGCGGTCGAACAACCCATGCGCGTGGTCGAGCGCGATGGCGTGCGCTACACCCTGCTGGGCACCGCACACGTGTCCAGGGCCAGCGTCGATGCGGTGCAGCACGCCATCGATTCGCATCCCTACGATGCGGTGGCGGTGGAACTGGACACCCAGCGGCTGCAGGCCCTGAGCGATCCGGATGCGCTGGCCAAGCTGGACCTGGTACAGGTGATCCGCAAGGGCCGGGTGGCGCTGTTCGCCGCCAACCTGGCCCTGGCTGCCTACCAGCGTCGCCTGGCCGAGCAGCTGGGCATCGAGCCCGGCGCCGAACTCAAGCGCGCGGTGGCCGCCGCACACGAACGCGGCATGGCCGTGCACCTGATCGACCGCGAGGTCGGCCTGACCTTCAAGCGGGCCTCGGCCAAGCTGGGCTTCTTCGGCAAGCTCAAGCTGGGCACCAGCCTGCTCGGTGGCCTGTTCGCCTCCGAACACGTGGGCGAAGCGGAGATCGAGCAGCTCAAACGGGGCGACATGCTGGAAGCCAGCTTCGGCGAGTTCGCCAGGGAAAGCCCGGCCCTGTTCGAGGCGGTGATCGCCGAGCGCGACCGCTACATGGCCGCCAGCCTGCGCCAACACGCCGGCACCGCGCGCGAAGTGCTGGCGGTGGTCGGGGCCGGCCACCTTCAGGGCCTGGCCCGGCACCTGGCCGAGGACCACGACGACCCGGCCACCGTGCGTGCCGAACTTGAACACGTGCAGGCCCGGCGCAGGCTGCCGTGGATCATGATCCTGCTGAGCGTGCTGGTGCTGGGCGGCATCGGCTGGGGCTTCTACAGCGGCGGGTTCAAGCTCGGCAGCACCCTGCTGCTGCAGTGGCTGGTGCTGACCGGCGGCCTGGCCGGCCTGGGTTGCCTGGCCGCGGCCGGCCACCCGCTGAGCATCCTGGCGGCGGTCATCGCCGCCCCGCTCAAGCCATTCCGTCCCGGCCTGCCGGCCGGCGCCTTCAGCGCCCTGGCCGAAGTGCACCTGCGCAAGCCGGCCTACGGCGATTTCCTGGCCCTGCGCGACGATGCGCAGACCCTCAGGGGTTGGTACCGCAACCGGGTGTGCCGGGTGGTGCTGACCTTCCTGCTGACCAACCTGGGCAGCATGCTCGGCTTCTGGATGACCGGTGCGCTGATCGCCGGCAAGCTGCTGGGCTGACCACCGCAACCTGCCCATGCGCGCAAGGGCACGGCCAGCTGCGCGCCCGCCGCAGCACATGGCCTGGTTCTCGCAAGGCCAGGTCCGCACCCGGAACGTGCAAGTTGTTGCGATGCATCAATTTTTCCCCGGCATGTGCCTTGCCGGAGACGCTGAACGGCAGGCTATACTCGGCATGGCCAAGCGCTGCGGATCGAACGCGGCGCGCGCAAATTTCGGAACACGACATGACGCGACCGCTGTTGTTCGCCGCCTGTTTCGGCTTGCTGCTCGCTGGGGTGATCCCCGCCAGCCAGGCTCGCCAGGATGCCAAGGATCCCGTTTCCCCACCCGCAACGCCGGCACCTGCCGCGCCGGCTGCCGAACCGGCTCCGCCCGCGCCGACGGCCCCCAAGCCCAACCTGGAAGCCGGCAAGCAGCTTGCCTACACCTGCCAGGGCTGCCATGGCGTCACCGGCTACAAGAACGCCTACCCCAACTACCATGTGCCGCGGATCGGCGGGCAGACGAGCCAATACCTGGTCCAGGCGCTGACCGAGTACAAGGCCGGCAAGCGCAAGCATCCAACGATGCAGGCCCAGGCCCAGAGCTTCTCCGACCAGGACATCACCGACCTGGCCGCCTACCTGTCCAGCCTGAAGTAAGCCGACCATGCGCACAGCCGTCCTCGTTCCACGCCCGCCACGCCTGCCCCTGATCGTGGCCCTGCTGGCCGCCCTTGCGCTTGGTGCCTGTTCCAAGACCGAGACCTCCGACACCGCCGCGGCCAACCCCGGCCACGCCAGCGGCGAATACGGCAGCGGTTCGTCCGCAGGCCTCCCGCCCGGCAACATCGCCGCCGGCGAAAAGCGCGCCCAGGAAAAGGGCAAGGCCACCGGCCAGAGCTGCGTGGACTGCCACGGCCCGGAAGGCAACCAACCCATCGCCGCCAGCTACCCGCGCCTGGCCGGTCAGTACGCCGACTACCTCGCCCACGCGCTGCAGGCCTACCGTGCCGGCGATCGCGATCATGCCCTGATGACGCCGCAGGCCAAGGACCTCAGCGATGCGGACATCGCCAACCTCGCCGCGTACTTCGCCTCGCGCAAGGGCCAGTTGCGCGACCTGCACGGCTTGGACTGAGAGGCTCCGCCGAACGAATAACGGGCTGCAGGGCCCTTTTCCCCTGATCCAGCCGCGACCAGCTGCGACCTCAGGCCGGTGCAGCCGCTGCGTCAGCTGCCCACCGGGATCGGCTTGCGCTTGACCGGGATGTCCGGCGGCGGTCGCGCGCCTGCAGGTTGCGCATTCTTGTCCGGATCGAACAGACCGCAGGCGCCGCCTGCCTGCAGCACCGAGATCACGCAGCGGATCCGCTTGCCGGTGCCGGGGATCGGGATCTCCATCTCGCGCACGCCGGCACGCACCCAGTCCTGCAGCAGCGAGCCGCCGGGGATCCAGTACTTGTCGAACATGGTCGGCTCGTAACCGAAGGACGGGCGGTCGAGCCAGGTGCCGGCGTGGTCGGCATCGATCCTGGCCTGCTGGCGCGAGCCGGGCACACCCGGCTTGACCGTACTGCCGCCGGCCAGCCCGTCGGGCAGCCTGGCGCTGCCGTCGGCATTGAACAGCCCCTTCAGCCCCTGGCCGGCGCCGGCCTCGGTTCCTGGCGCGGCCTTGTTGGACCGACCCCAGTCGTCGGCGGCCTTTGGACCCGGCGTGCCCAGGCCGTCGCTGGCTTTGGCGCCGGCACCAGGGGCGTTGGCCAGGCTGCCGGCGGTCTGCCCGCCCGGCGTCGGTGAAGCAGGCGCGCCGCTGTCGGCGGTGCTGCTGGACGCCTGCGCGGCCTGGCCCTGCTC
>LNAP01001329.1_pt1 | contig 26466 bp, 20 predicted proteins | sample 602601 | NCBI WGS metagenome assembly LNAP01 (sample SAMN02440304, study PRJNA202911) | soil metagenome | biome: Subtropical and temperate rainforests or woodlands; isolation source: soil samples (1 kg each in a 20% v/v slurry with milli Q water) were... ... | reverse complement strand
CAGCATAAGTGTTGCGATTATTTACAGCTTGGCAGAAGGTCCGGCGGCAGCTACCTCATCGCCCGTTGATCGGCTGGATCGGCGCGGTGAGACAAGAATGAGCTATTCGGTAAAAGAGATATTCAGGACCCTGCAGGGCGAAGGCGCGCAAGCCGGCCGCGCTGCCGTCTTCTGCCGCTTTACCGGCTGCAATCTGTGGTCGGGGCGCGAAGAGGATCGGCACGTTGCGACCTGCCAGTTCTGTGATACCGATTTCGTCGGCATGGATGGTGAAAATGGCGGTCGTTTCGCCACGGCGGAGGTGCTGGTGGCCGAAATCGCCCGTATCTGGGGCGATGACAGAGCAGGGCGTTTCACTGTCCTGACGGGCGGCGAGCCCTTGCTGCAGGTCGATCCGGCGCTGATCGACGCTTTGCATGGGCAGGGTTTCGAAATCGCCATCGAAACCAACGGCACAATGGAAGCCCCGCAAGGGCTCGACTGGGTCTGCGTCAGCCCGAAAGCCGGCACGGCCCTGAAGCAGACACGCGGCCAGGAACTGAAACTGGTCTTCCCGCAGGATGCGCTCGATCCGACGCAGCTTACCGGACTGGACTTCGCGCATTTCTGGCTGCAACCGATGGACGGGCCGGCGCGTGAGGCCAATACCGCGGCGGCGGTGACCTATTGCCTCGCCCATCCGCAATGGCGGCTCAGCCTGCAGACACATAAGTTGATTGGAATACCCTGATGTTCGAACTGACCAAGCAATTCCGGTTCGAAGCGGCGCATACGCTGATCCGGCGGGTTGAAACCGATGCCAGCCGCCGCATCCATGGGCATTCCTATCGCGCGGAGATCGCCATTCGTGGCCGGCCCGATCCGGCAACCGGCATGATCCTGGATCTCGGCCTGTTCGAACAGGCGCTCGAAGAGGTGCGCCAGTCGCTGGATCACCGTTTCCTCGATGAGATCAACGATCTCGGTCCGGCGACCTTGGAAAATCTGTCTTACTGGATCTGGACTCGCCTTGGCCCCGTTACCGCCGGTCTTCACCGTGTCACTGTCTATCGCGACAGCGCCGGCGAATCCTGCTCCTATTTCGGGCCCGATATGGTACCGCCCAGCCGGGGAGAATCGCGATGAGCGAACGTGCCATCGTCCTCTTTTCCGGCGGCCAGGATTCGACCATCTGTCTTGCCTGGGCGCTGGAGCGCTTCGAGCAGGTTGAAACCCTGGGTTTCGATTACCGGCAGCGTCATCATGTCGAGCTGGATCAGCGCCCCGTCGTGCTGGCGGAAATGCGGTCGACGTTTCCGCATTGGGCCGCGCGGCTGGGTGAAGATCATCTGCTGGATCTCGGTGTTCTCGCCCAAGTCAGCGACACCGCCCTGACGCGCGACGTCGCCATCATCGCCGGTGCGCAAGGCCTGCCGAACACCTTCGTGCCGGGCCGCAACCTGCTCTTCTTGACCTTCGCCGCCGCGCTCGCTTGGCGACGCGGCCTCAAGCATATCATCGGCGGCATGTGCGAGACCGACTTTTCCGGTTATCCCGATTGCCGCGACGACACGATCAAGGCGCTGCAAGTGGCGCTCAATCTCGGCATGGATCAGCGCTATGTGCTGCACACGCCGCTGATGTGGATCGACAAGGCGGCCACTTGGCGGCTCGCCGAAGATCTGGGCGGAACCGGCTTCGTCGATCTCGTGCGCGAACACACCCATACCTGCTATCATGGCGACCGCAGCACACGCCATGACTGGGGTTATGGCTGCGGCACCTGTCCGGCTTGTGATTTGCGTGCCAAGGGTTGGGTGCAGTATCGCGGGAGCAAGTAGGCCCTGCCTTCCTCGGTTATTCACCATCCAGAGCAATGTCGATTAGGGTGCCGGCACGACGTCAACGCGGTCGGCGCCATTGCCTTTCAAGCCCAGCGCTTGGACGTTGATCCGGGTCGACCGGATACCTTTGTCGTAGAGATATTGCCGGACGGCAAGACCGCGCGCCAGCGAGGTATCGCGTGCCTGGCTTTCGGTCTCGGGCGTGCCCGACGCATAGGCCATGACCTGCACGCGGAGATTTTCATCGGCCGTCATCTTAGCGGCCAGCTGATCGAGCGCGGCCGTGCTGGCCGGCGGCAAATCCGTGTCGCTTGTACCAAATACGATGCTGAGCTCCGACGGCTTCGCTGGTGCCGGCTTGGGTTCGGCTGCGGCGGCATTGCTCGGCGCCGGCGACGATGTGGCCATGCCGGTGGGGGCTAATGGAGCCTTGGCATCCGAGGTCATCTTTTCGACAGCCCGGCGGTTCGGCAACTGATCGGCCGTCCAGCCGCCCCCCAGGGCTTCGATCAGGGCGACGCTTGCGGTCAGCCGGTTTTGCCAGATGTTGAGTGCTGTTTCTTCGTCGCTGAGTGCGGCGGTCTGCGCGACGACGACCGTCGTATAGGCCGTGGTCCCCGCCTGGTATTCGTTCAAGGCAAGCTGTTCTGCGAGGCGGGCCGATTTGACGGCTGCATCCTGCGCCGTCGCTTCCTGCGCCAGGATGCGCAACGCCGACAGTTCGTCTTCCGTCTGCTGGAAACTGGTGAGCACGGTCTGCCGGTAATTGGCGATCGATTCCTCATAGATCTCGCGCGCATTGGTCACTTCGGCATGGCGCAGCCCGGCATCGAAAACCGTCTCCGTGACATTGGCGCCGACCGACCAGAGAGCCTGGGAGGCCGAGATGAACTCGCTGCCCGGCGCGCCGCCGATTCCAAAGGCTGCCGATAGGCTGATATCCGGGTAATAGGCAGCCACGGCGATACCGATCTGCGCGTTGGCGGCGGCCATCCTGCGCTCCGCCGCTGCGATATCCGGACGCCGTTCCAGCAGAGCCGAAGGCACATCGACCGGTATGTCGGGGACGAAATAGGCAAAGGGCATCGGCGCAATCGTCAGCTCGGCCGGCGGCTTGCCGATCAGAACGGCGATGGCATGTTCGAGCTGGGTCCGCCGGACACCGACATCGATTGCCTGCGCCTGGGTCTGCTGCACCTGGGTTTGCGCCGTGGCCACGTCGGATCTTGCGGCGACACCGACGTCATATTGGTTCTGTACGATCTGCAGGGATTTCGTGAATGCCACGACGGAGGCATCCAGCAGACGCGTCAATTCATCCGCTTCGCGCAATTGCAGATAGTCGGTTGCCAGAGCCGACTGGGCCGATAGCTGCGCGGTTGCCAAATCCCCCGCACTGGCCTGCGCGCTGGCGACATCGCTTTCCACGGTCCGGCGAATACGGCCCCAGACGTCGAGATCCCAATCCGCCTGGGCGCCGATCTGCGCATCGGCGGTGACCGGCGTGGTTCTGCTGTTGGGGCCAAGCGCCAGCGTCTGCTGCGCATTGACCTGCGGATTGACCAGGACGGTCGGGGCCAATCCGGCCCTGCTTTCGTTGACGATGGCCTGCGCCTGGCGATATGCGGCCTCGTCGGCCTTGAGCGTCTGATTGGAAATATTGACCTGGCGTTCGAGCTGATCCAGGACGGGGTCCTTGTAGACCGACCACCAGGGGCCGCGATTGACCGCGTCGGATGGCTGCGCCTTGCGCCAACCCTGTGCTTCCTTGAAGGTTGTCGGCACCGGCGCACTTGGCCTGTGATAGTCGGGCCCGACCATGCAGCCAGGCAGAATCAGCAGCAGAGCGACAGACGCCACGCGCAGGCGGGCTTGGTTCATATCAAGTCACCATCAATCCAATAAATATCCGCCGGCACGTAAATATCCGCCGGCACGGCTGGAAATTCGACTATTTTCACTTGCCCTCCATGACCCGTCGGTAGCCGCGGATCAGCGGCAATCCTGTCCAGATCCGCTGGGTCCGCAGACGCAAGCGATCAAGATAGAGATAGACGACAGGCGTCGTGTAAAGCGTGAGGACCTGGCTGACGATCAGCCCGCCGGCGATTGAAATGCCCAGCGGCCGCCGCAATTCCGCACCGTCGCCGAATCCGAAGGCGAGCGGCAAGGCGCCAAGCAGGGCGACCATGGTCGTCATCATGATGGGCCTGAATCGCAGCAGGCAGGCGCGCAGAATGGCCGTGCGCGGCGTCAGATTCTCCTGGCGCTCCAGCGCCACGGCGACATCGATCATCATGATGGCATTCTTCTTGCTGATGCCGATCAACAGGATGATGCCGATCAGCGCCATGGCGCTGAATTCCGTATTGAACAGCATGAGGGCCAGCAGTGCCCCGATGCCGGCCGAGGGCAAGGTCGACAGGATGGTGATCGGATGGACGTAGCTCTCGTACAGAATGCCAAGCACGATATAGACGGCGACGATTGCCGCCAGGATGAGATAGGGTTCATCGGCGACCGACCTTGCAAAAACACTGGCGGTGCCCTGGAAGCTGCCATGGATCGAGGGCGGTATGTGAAGCTTGTCGATCGCTCTTGCTATTGCCGTGGAAGCCTCGCCCAAGGTCATTCCCGGTGGCAGGTTGAAGGAAATCGTCGAGGCGGCGAATTGGCCCTGGTGGTTGACGGCGATCGGTGTGCGGCCCTGGGCGAAATGGCTGAAGGCCGATAGGGGGATGATGCTGGCCGCCGTCGTGCTGACGGCCGAGCCGGTCGACGTGCCGCCATGAGCTCCATTGGCGATCGCATTGGTCGCCTGATTGCGGACGAGATCGTTTGCCAGGGTGGCGGCGCTGGGCAGGGCGCCCGCCGTTACCGTGCCGCTGAGGGCATTGGTCGCCTGACTGCCGGAAATCGCGCCGCCTGACGAGCTGATATAGATGTCCTTCAATACATCCGGATTCTGCCAATATTCCGGTGCCACCTCCATGACGACATGGGATGGGTTGGTCTGGCTGTAGATCGTCGCGACCTGACGCTGCCCGAAGGCGTCATAGAGCGTGTTGTCGATCTGGCTCATCGTCAGGCCGAGCCTGGAGGCTGTGTTCCGATCAATGTCGAGATCGATATCGAGGCCGCCTTCCTGCTGGTCGGAGCTGACATCGGCCAGCTGCGGGAGGCGCTGTAGGGCCGCGGTGATTTTCGGCGTCCAGGCCCTCAGGTCGTCGAGCGTGTCGGATTGCAGGGTGTATTGATATTGGGCGTTGCCCTGCCGGCCGCCGATATGGATATCCTGATTGGATTGCAGATAGAGCGACGCACCGGGCACATTCTTGAACTTATCCCGCAGCCGCGCGATGACCTGATCCGCGCCGGCATGCCGATCCGACAGCGGCTTGAGGGCGACGAAGATATAGCCGGCATTCGTCTGGCCGCCGCCGGTATAGCCGACAACCGTGCCGACGGCCGGATCCTTCTGGATGATCGCCATGAACTGGAAAAGCTTCCCGCGCATCGCCTGGAACGAGATGCCCTGGTCCGCCTGAATGCGCCCCGTCAGGCGGCCGGTATCCTGCTGCGGAAAAAATCCCTTATGAATGATCGTCAGGAGATAGAAATTGAGGCACAGGACGACACCCAGAACGATCAGGATCAGGGGGCCGTGGCCCAGTGCCCAGTCGAGGCTGCTCTCATAGCCGCGCACGATCGCTGCCGCGAATCCCCGGCCAAAGCGGCGCAATCTGCCTGGCTGCTTCTCCGGCCCGCCTTCCTGCCTTGACCGGTCCTTCAGCAGATAGGCGCACATCGTCGGTATCGTTGTCAGTGAAACGACGAGGGAAATCATGACGGAAATGGAGAGCGTGACCGCGAATTCCCGGAACAGGCGGCCGACGATGCCTTCCATCAGCAGGACCGGGATGAAGACGGCAATCAGCGACAGGCTCATGGAAAGAACGGTCGAGCCGACCTCGGCCGCACCGCGCAGGGCCGCCTGCATATGCGACATGCCCGTCTCGATATGGCGGGTGACGTTTTCCAGCACGACGATGGCGTCATCGATGACGAAACCGGTCGAAACGGTGAGCGCCATCAGGGAAAAATTGTCTAGGCTGTATCCCAGCAGGTACATGATGGCGAAGGTGGCGATCAGCGAGACCGGGACAGCGATGCCGGGGATGATGGTGGCCCGGAAATCGCCGAGGAAGAGATAGACCACCAGGATCACCAGCCCGACGGAGATCAGCAGCGTACGCTCGATATCATGCAAAGAGGCGCGGATGGTCGTCGTGCGATCCGAGGCCAGGGTCAGATCGATCGCATTGGGGATCGATGCCTGCAATGATGGCAGCAGGCTTTTCACGCGATCGACCGTTTCGATGATATTGGCGCCGGGTTCGCGATAGAGGACCACGAGAACGGCGTTCTCGCCATCGGCAACGCCCTCGTTGCGCAGGTTCTCGACCGACTGCTCGACATCGGCGACGTCGGAGAGCCGGACCGGGGCGCCATTCCGATAGGCGATGACCAGCTTTGCATATGTCGCCGCATCCGTCGTCTGGTCGTTGACATAGATCTGGAAGAGGCGGTCGCCCTGCTCGACGACGCCCTTCGGGCTGTTGGCATTCGCGGCGGATAAAGCGGCGCGGACATCTTCCAGGCCGATGCCGTATTTCGACAGCGCGTTGGGCTGGAGTTCCACGCGCACGGCCGGATAGGAACTGCCGCCGACATCCACCTCGCCGATGCCGGTGATCTGCGACAGCTTCTGCTGCAGGATCGTGGTGGCGGTGTCGTAGAGCTGTCCCGGGCTGAGCGTCTTGGAGCGCAGCACCAGAATGATGATCGGCGCGTCAGAGGGATTGACCTTGCGATAGGTCGGGTTGCTGCGCAAGGCGGTCGGCAGATCGGCCCGGGCGGCGTTGATGGCGGCCTGGACATCGCGGGCGGCGCCGTCGAGATCCCGGTCCAGGCCGAACTGGAGCGTAAGCCGGCTGGCGCCCACGGTGCTTTGCGACGTCATCTCGGTGACATCGGCAATGGCGCCCAGATGGCGTTCCAACGGTGTCGCCACGCTGGTCGCCACGGTTTCCGGACTGGCCCCGGGCAAGGAGGCGGTAATCGAAATGGTGGGATAGTCGACCTGCGGCAAGGGCGAGACCGGCAAGTGAAAATAGGCCAGCACGCCGGCCAGGGTGGCGCCCAGCGTCAGCAGTGTCGTCGCGACCGGGCGCCGGATGAAGAGCGACGAAAAGCTCACTCAGGACCTCGACTCGGTTGCGTCAGCCAACCCTTCGGGCCCCTGTTCCGATCCGCGGCGCCGGGATGCGGGCAGCAGGCGGTCGAAGGCCAGATAGATGACCGGTGTTGTGTAGAGTGTCAGGATCTGGCTGACGATCAGCCCGCCGATAATGGTGATACCCAGCGGCTGTCTCAGTTCGGATCCGGTGCCCCCGCCCAGCATCAGCGGCAAGGCGCTGAGCAGGGCTGCCATGGTCGTCATCAGGATAGGCCGGAAGCGCAGCAGGCATGCCTGATGGATTGCCTCCAGCGGTGATTTTCCCTCCTGCCGTTGGGCATTCAGCGCGAAGTCCACCATCATGATGGCATTTTTCTTGACGATGCCGATCAGCAGAATGATGCCGATAATGCCGATGATATCGAGATCACGGTGCAGCAGAATGAGGGCAAGCAGGGCGCCGAGCCCGGCAGAAGGCAGGGTCGAGAGAATCGTGATCGGGTGGATGAAACTCTCATAAAGAACGCCGAGGATGATATAGACCGTGATGATCGCCGCGGCGATCAGCAGCAAATCGTTGTCCAGGGAATTCTGGAAGGCCAGCGCCGCACCCTGGAAGTTCGTCACCATGCTGCGGGGCAGGCCGATATCCTTGGTCGCCTTGGAGATCGCCTGGGTCGCCTGGCTGAGCGCATAGCCAGGGGCGAGATTGAATGAAACGGTCACGGTGGGAAACTGGCCCACATGATTGATCTGCAACGGTGCCGTCTGTTCATGGATCTGCGCGATCGCCGATAGCGGCACCTGACCGGTGCTGGAGGTGGCCGAGGGCAGATAGATGTTCCCCAGCGAATCCAGGGTATGCTGCGTTGCCGAATCGGCTTCGAGGATCACTCGATACTGATTTGCCTGCGTGAAGATGGTCGAAATGATGCGTTGGCCGAAGGCGTCATAGAGGGCGTTGTCGATGGTCGCGGAGGTGATGCCGAATCTCGCCGCCGTGGCCCGATCGATCTCGATATAGGCGGACAGGCCGTCATTCTGATAATCGCTGGTGACGTCTTCCAGCTGCGGCAGGGCCCATAACTTGCTGAGAAGCCGGGGGACCCATTGCTTGAACTCATCGGGATTGGCGTCTTCCAGCAGGAACTGGTACTGGGTGCGGCTGACCGTCGCGTCCAGTGTCAATTCCTGAACGGGCTGCATATAGAGCGAGGTCCCCTGCAGCTGGGCGGTTTCGCCTTGCAGCCGCCGGATGATCTGGCTGATCGTTGCCTTGCGCTCTTCACGGGGCTTCAGATTGATCAGGAATCTGCCGGTATTCAGGGTCGCATTGGTGCCGTCGACGCCGACGAAGGAAGAGAGGCTGACAACGTCCGGATCTTTGAGGATGACGGTTGCCAGGGCCTCCTGCCGTGCCGCCATGCCGGCGAAGGAAATTGATTGCGGCGCTGCGGAGACCGCCTGAATGAGGCCGGTATCCTGCAGCGGGAAGAAACCTTTGGGGATAACGATATAGAGATAGACGGTCAGGCCCAGCGTCACCGCGGCGATCAGCAAGGTGAAGCCCTGATGATCGAGCACCCAGCGCAAGGTTCTGTCATAGCCCGCGATCACGGCATCGAACCAGCGATTGGCACTCCTGGTGAGAGCGGTCTCCTCGCTCGGCAGCTGGTGGCGCAGCAGCTTGGAGCAGAGCATCGGCACCAGGGTCAGCGATACCACGGCGGAGATGACGATCGTGACCGCCAGCGTGATGGCGAATTCATGGAACAGGCGGCCAACCACGTCTCCCATGAACAGCAGCGGGATAAGGACAGCGATCAGGGAGACGGTGAGCGAGACGATGGTGAAGCCAATCTGCGTCGCGCCCTTGAAGGCGGCGTTCAACGGCGTCTCGCCTTGTTCGAGATAGCGGACGATATTCTCGATCATCACGATCGCATCATCGACGACAAAGCCGGTCGCGATCGTCAGCGACATCAGCGAGAGATTGTTCAGGCTGTAGCCGGCGAGATACATGACACCGAATGTGCCGACCAGAGAGATCGGCATGGCCAGGCTGGGGATGAGCGTTGCCGGAATGTTGCGCAGGAACAGCAGAATCACCAGAACGACCAGGCCGACCGAGAGCGTCAGTTCGAATTCGACATCGCTGACCGAGGCGCGGATTGTGGTTGTCCTGTCGGTCAGCGGCACCACGTCGATGGCGGCGGGCAGGCTGGCTTGCAGCCGGGGCAGCAAGGCTTTGATACTGTCGACGACCTGGATGGTATTGGCATTGGGCTGGCGCCGGATATTGAGGATGACCGCCGGCGTCGTGTTCGCCCAGGCAGCCTGTCTGGTGTTTTCGACGTCATCCTCGATCGTTGCGACATCGGAAAGCTTGACCGGCGAGCCGTTCCGATAGGCAAGGATGATATCCTTATAGGCGGCTGCGCTCTGCAACTGGTCATTGGCATTGATGGCATAGGCCCGTGCCGTGCCGTCGAAGCTGCCTTTGGGCGTATTGACGTTGGCGTTGTTGATGGTCGTGCGCAGATCGTCGATGCTGAGGCCATAGGCCGACAATGACTGCATATTGGCGCGGATTCGCACGGCCGGACGCTGGCCGCCATTGATGGCGACCACGCCGACGCCGGGAAGCTGCGAGATCTTCTGTGCCAGACGGGTATCGGCGATATCCTCGACCTGGGGCAAGGGCATCGTCTTGGATGTCACCGCCACCGTCAGGATCGGCGCGTCGGCCGGATTGATCTTCGAATAGATCGGCGGCGCCGGCAGGTCAGAGGGCAACAGATTGCCGACCGCGTTGATGGCCGCCTGTACCTCTTGTTCGGCGACATCCAGATTGAGGCTGAGATCGAACTGCAGATTGATGACGGAGGCGCCGGCGGAACTTGCGGAAGACATCTGCCGCAGGCTCGCCATTTGCCCGAATTGCTGCTCCAGCGGCGCCGTGACCGACGATGTCATGACCTCGGGGCTGGCACCCGGATAGAAGGTTTGGACCTGAATGGTGGGATAATCGACTTCCGGCAGGGCGGCGAGCGGCAGAAAATGATAGGCGGCCGCGCCGACCAGCAAAATGGCGATCATCAGGAGCGACGTTCCGACAGGCCGCCGAATGAAGGCGTTAGATGGGCTCATGATCCGTTCCTGTCTGCGCCATGCCGGCTTCCGCTTGACTGAAGCGCATATCGTCCGGGCGGCGGTGTCAAATTGAGATGGCGTCTAATCGGGCGTGCTCAAATGCCCAGCCAGTTTGCCCTGGACCGCTGACTTGCCCTCGCCCTCCGACGGCGTGGCCACAACCTTGGCGCCGTCACGCAATTTATCGACGCCATCCACGACGACCTGTTCGCCGGCGGTTAGACCGGAGGTGATGGCGACACTGTCGCCGGAACTCGGCCCGACCGTCACCGGACGAACCTCGACGGTATTGTCGGATTTGACGGCATAGACATAGGCACCTGGCGCACCGTGTTGCACGGCCGCGACCGGAATGACGATGGCGTCGTGCAGGGTGTCGGCAAGCAGCGTCACATTGACGAATTGATTGGGGAAAAGGGCATTGTCATCATTGTCGAATGACGCGCGCAGCTTCACCGTACCCGTCGTGGTGTCGATCTGATTGTCGATCGTCGAGAGGCTGCCGGTCGCGAGTTTCTGGCTGCCGCTGCGATCGAAGACGGTCACCGGCAGGACGGCATTAGTCTGAAGGCGCCGCATCAGCAGGGGAAGATCATCTTCGGGAAGGCTGAACAGAACGCTGATCGGCTGCAATTGCGTGACCACCACGATGCCGTTCGTGTCATTGGCCTGGACATAGTTGCCCGCATCGACCTGCCGCAGGCCGATGCGCCCGGTGATCGGCGAGATGATGTGGCAATAATCGATATTGAGTTTGGCATTGTCGACCATTGCCTGGTCGGCGGCAACAGTACCCTCGTCCTGCTGTACGAGGGATTGCTGGGTATCGACCTGTTGCCGGGCGATGGAATCCTGGGCGGAAAGCTTCGTGAAGCGCGCCAGATCGATTTGCGCATCCTTCAGCAGCGCCATGTCGTGCAGCAATTGCCCCTGTGCCTGGCTCAGCGCAATCTGGTAGGTGCGCGGGTCAATCTGAGCAAGGAAGTCGCCCTTCTTGACCATCTGCCCTTCCTTGAAGCCGACCACCGTCAGATAGCCGCTGAGTTGGGTGCGGACCGTCACGGCAGCCAGGGAGTTGACAGTGCCGAGCGCGTTCAGCGTGACCGGCATGTCGCCCTTTTGGGCCGCCATCGCGACCACCGAAACAGGCGCGTCGCTATTACTGGCCAGACGCTCTGCGTTCCGCCGGCCATGGTGAACCGGCGCCGCTCCGTGTTGGTAAGACCAAACAAGCCAGGTGACGGCTGCAACGACGGCGATGCCGCCGATGGTAAAGATGAAGCTTCCTAGCCGGCTCTTCTTCCTGGTTTTGGTTGGTGTCGGGTCAGACGCAATCTGGCGCGGCTCCTGCGTATTCTTTTGATCATTCATCATTCATTCCAGCTCAAAATGCGAGCGACGACCCTTTTATGAACACGCCGATGGCATCCGCGACGATAAGCCTCCCGATAAATTGCGGCCGAAGAACTTCGCCTTATGATTGTCGAGGACCGTCAGCCTTATCCCTGGCACCCGGATGATGGCTCAGCTAGCTGACATAATTATGTCTCGGCCCGGGAACCACGCTGTCACGAGATGACTGCCCGGTTTGCGGATATGCACTCTTACGCGCGAACATCGCAAGTCATGCGCTGCAAATGATAACAGCTTTGAATTTTTGGTAATTATGCGCAAATCTGATGCGCTTGTCAGCCTTCAGTCAGGATGGGTTCCCACTTTCCCGTCTGTTCCGATCGGAAGAGTGCGTCGATAACGCGCATGTTCCGGATGGCGTCCTCGACGCCATAGGCGGGGACGATTTCCCCCAGCACCATCTTCGTGAAGGCATCGCCCTGCAGGGCGTATTGATCGGCCGGTGGAAATGTCTCGGTGCGGATCGCGGCGCCATCCAATGCGGAACCGTCGTCGATGAAGATACGGGTCTCCGATGTCTGGGGGGCATTGAAGGGGATCTGAATCTCGATCCGCCCCGTGGTGCCGATGACCTGAACGCGCTGATAAGGCACCGACTGGGTGGAGACGGTGAAATCGAGCCGTCTGCCGTCACCGAAATCCACCAGCGCGCTGGTCAGGCGGTCGATCTTGAAATCGGGATCGCTGTCAATCAGGGACATGATCCGCCGCGGCTCCGTTTCATAGAGATAGCGTCCGATGACGATGGGATAACAGCCTATATCGAGGGCCGCGCCGCCGCCATACTGCGCCATATTCCGGATATTCGCCGGATCGTCGTTGAAATAGGCGAAGTAGCTCTGGATCGCCCGGACCGGGCCGATCGCTCCGCTGCGCACCAGGTCGCGCACCCGCAGCCATTGCGGATGAAAGCGGACCATGAAGGCTTCCATGATCAGTACCTTGTCACCCGCATCCCGCAGGCGTTCGGCATCCTGGGCATTGAGACCGATCGGCTTCTCGCACAGGACATGCTTGCCGGCCGCGGCCGCCTGCAGCGTGACCGGTACATGCAGGTGATTGGGCAGCGGGTTATAGACGATGTCGATCTCGGGATCGGCGAGCAATGCCTCATAGCTGCCATGGGCCGTCGGGATACCGAGACGCCTGGCCGTCGATTGCGCGAGGTCGAGCGAGCGGGAGGCGATCGCCTGCACGTGACAGTGCTCGCTCCGCATCAGGCCAGGAATGACCTTCTCCGTGCCGATGCGGGCCGTGCTGATGATTCCCCAACGAAGCTTGCGAGCGGCCATGCGGTTTCTCCCTTCCTTGCTTGCATCCTGACATTGCCGAACCCACCGGGTCGAAACGATTCCATACTATAGGACCACCCTGGAAGGCCTATCCGTGTTTTGCAAGCCGTAAGGGCCCTGCTCAGCGATACGAACCTGACTTGCAGCCTATCTCCGCCCGGCTATGATCCTGAATCCGGTATCGGGCCGAGCATGGCGGCGTGTGGGAAGTCGACTGATGTCAAGAGGGGGGACAGGATCATGTTCTATGAAGCCGCGCCTGACAGCTGCGCACTCGGTGAAGAACTCGTGGCCTGGTCCCTGGAACGCTTCGGCAAGGAAGGTCTCGCTGCGGATGGATTTGCGCTGACCTGGGTGGCATTCGATCATCCCTTGATGCCGGAGACGGCGCCGCAACAGCCGCGCGGCTTCGGCTATCACGGCGATCAGGCCTTCTACCCCTGCAGCATCGTCAAGGTGTTCTATCTGGCGGCGGCCGAGGCGCGGTTGGAGGAAGGTTTCGTGCGGCCCCATCACGAACTTGATCGTGCCATGCGTGACATGATCCTCTGGTCCAGCAACACGGCGACCAATTACATCATCGATCTCGTCACCGGCACGACCGGCGATACCTTGCTTGATGAAGCCGGCATGCGCGACTGGGTTCAGCGCCGGCAATGGATCAACCGCTATCTGCACTCACGCGGCTGGCCGGAAATGAAGGCGGTCAATGTTTGCCAGAAATTGATGGATGACGACCGTTATGGCCGGGAAAAGATCTTCGTGCAGCTCGACGGGAACAATCACAACAGCCTGACCACGAATGCCGTGGTCAGGCTGTTCTACGAGATCTTCGGCGGCAATGCGGTCTCGCCGGCCCGCAGCCGCCATATGGCGGATCTGCTGCACCGCCCGCTGGATCCGGATTTCGTCGGCCGGCCGGCGGCGCAGGTGCAAGGCTATTTCGGGGCCGGTCTACCGCCAGGGGCGAAACTCTGGTCCAAGGCCGGTTGGACCGGCTGGACCGGCGATGAGGCAGCCAGCTATCGCCGTCACGATGCCGCTTATGTCGAACTGCCCAATGGCCGCGCCTTCATTCTGGCCGCCTTCACCCAGGGAAAGGAAATATCCGCAAGCCAGACGGTATTGCCGGCCATTGCGGCCAAGGCCAGCGCCCTGCTCTCCGCCTAGAGTCATCTCGCGGCGAGCCGTCCCTCTGCGAGTCGTTCTCGCGGCGGGCCGCTCAGTTGGCGATGCCGCGCAGCCGTTCCGACCGGCGGCGGAGCAATTCCACCGAGACCAGCAGCAGGATCGAGAGGCAGATCAGCAAGGTGGCGGCTGCCGTGATCGTCGGGCTGATCTGTTCGCGGATGCCGCTGAACATCTGCCGGGGCAGCGTGCGCTGTTCGGGGCTGGCCAGGAACAACGCCACCACCACTTCATCCCAGGAAGTCACGAAGGCGAAGAGTGCTCCCGAGGTAATGCCCGGCAGGATCAGCGGCATCGTCACCTTGAAGAAGGTCCGGGTGCCGGAGGCGCCGAGACTGGCGGCGGCGCGTGTCAGGGAGTGATCGAACCCTGTCAGGGTGGCGGTGACGGTAATGACGACAAAGGGGGTCGCCAGGGCGGCATGGGCGAGGATCAGCCCGATATAGGTATTGGCGAGGCCGATCATGGCATAGAAGAAATACATGCCGACAGCGGTGATCACGATCGGCACGATCATCGGTGAAATCAGCAGGCTCATGATCAGGCCCCGGAACGGCAGCTTGGCGCGGCTGAGGCCCAGCGCCGCCAACGTCCCGAGGAAGGTGGACAGTGCCGTCGAGCTGACCGCGACGATGATGCTGTTCGTCACTGCCACCTGCCAGCGATCCGACGTAAAAAATTCCTGATACCAACGCAGCGACAGGCCCGGCAGCGGATAAGTGAAATAGGGCTCGCTGGAAAAAGACAAGGGCGCGATCACCAGGATCGGGGCGATCAGGAACAGCAGAATGAGCGCGCAGATCAACAGGAAGACGTAGCGCCAGAGCCGTTCGAGATTGGAGGCATAGGTCGGCAATGCCATGACGTCACCCCAGCTTCACTTTGTCGATGCCGACAAGGCGGTTATAGACAAAATAGAGGATGAGGGTCATGGCCAGAAGCAGGGCCCCCAGGGCCGAGGCCATGCCCCAATTGAGCTCGGTATTTGTGTAAAGCGCCACGAAATAACTGATCATCTGGTCTGCCGGTCCGCCGACCAGCGCCGGCGTTATGTAATAGCCCAGCGACAGGATAAAGGTCAGCAGGCAGCCGGCGCCGATGCCGGGCACGCTCTGCGGAAAATAGATGCGCCAGAAGGAATAGAACGGGCCGGCACCCAGCGAGCGCGCCGCCCGCATGTAACTCGGCGAAATGGTCTTCATCACGCTATAGATCGGCAGGATGGTGAATGGCAACTGGATATGAGTCATCGCCAGTACCGTGCCGCCGCGATTGAAGATCAGCTGCACGCGTTCATGCAGGATGCCGAGCCAGATCAGGAGATCGTTGATGACGCCATTGGTCTGCAGCAGCACCACCCAGGCGGTGGTGCGGACCAGCAGGGAAGTCCAGAACGGCACCAGCACCAGAATCATCAGGAGATTGCTGCTGCCGGTCGGCAGCGAGGCCAGGAGATAGGCGACCGGGTAGCCCAGGATCAGAGTCGCCACCGTCACCAGCAGGCTGATCCACACGGTGCGAATAAAGATGTCGATGAAGATCGCCTGATCCGCCGGCATGCTGGCAATATTGCCGGCCGCATCGATCCGGTGATCCAGCGCCGCAAGCAGATAGAAACCGGTGAAGGGCCTGGTTTCCCGTTTCAGCACGGTCCAGACGTCAGGCTTGCCCCAGAGTGGGTCCTGCTTCAGCAAAGCTTCCTTGTAAGGTCCGTTTTCCAGCTTGGCGATGGCGCGCGCGGTCGATATCACCTTCGAGCGCGTACCGCTGATCTCATAATTCAGGCGTTTGCCGATCTGGCCGGCCGTCTTGTTTTCCTGGGCTTGCTTGAGATCGGTCGCGAAAGCAGCATAGACCGGCTCATCCGGGAGGCCTTGTCCAGTCCAGTCCGACAGGGCCTGCGTCGTTGCAGGCAGATTGGTTGCCAGATCCGGATCGTAGATGGCGCGAAAGAGCAGCAGCCCGATCGGTGCCGCGAAAGTCAGCACGATGAACAGGAAGAGAGGCGCGACCAGGGCCAGCGCCCGCAAATTGCGGCCACGTTCGGCGCGTTTCAGGGCGAGCTTGAGCGGCACGCCGTCACTTGTCCGCATAACCTGATCTTGAATCGCAACCATACCCATCGCCAGTTCGTGTGAATTACAACGATTGATGCGAAGGCCGCGGCCTTCGCATCTTCGCTGTCATCTCATGATAAAAGCCGGTTACTGAGCGATCCAGGTATTGAAGCGCTTGCGCAACTCCTCGCCGTTATCGCCCCAGAAAGCCGTATTGAGGACCAGCACGTTCTTGGAATTCTCCGGTGCGGTCGGCAGGTCCTTGAGGATATCCGGCGCGATATGCGGGATGGCGTCTTTCAGGGTCGGGCCGTAGGAAATGAACTTCGACTGATTCGCCATCACGCTCGGATCATTGGCGAAGGCCAGGAATTTGTAGATGAGGTCGGCCTTCTTGGCGCCCTTCGGCACCGCCCACATGTCGAAATCCTGAATCTGGCCGTCCCAGACGATCTTGAAATGCTTGCCTTCATTCTTGTTGGCATCGTAAATGCGGCCGTTCCAGACAGTGGTCATCACGACTTCGCCCGAAGCCAGAAGCTGCGGCGGCTGGGCACCGGCTTCCCACCACACGACATCCTTCTTGATCGTGTCCAGTTTCTTGAAGGCGCGGTCGACCCCTTCCGGTGTTGCCAGCATCGCATAGACCTGGTCGGCGGGCACGCCATCCGCCATCAGGGCAAATTCGAGATTGCCCGATGGGTTCTTCCACATCGCCCGCTTGCCGGGAAACTTTGCCGTGTCGAAGAAATCGGCCGGTCCGGCCGGTCCCTCTTTCAGTTTGTCGCCGTCATAGGCGATCACCGTCGAATAGACCATATTGGCGACGGCGCATTCCGTTGCCGCGCCGTCGATATATTTGTCCTTTGGCTGAATCTTGGCGTAATCGAGTTTTTCGAAGATGCCTTCGTCGCAACCTTGTTGCGCTGTCGGCGTATCGACATCGACCACGTCCCAGGTCACGCTATTGGCTTCGACCATGGCGCGAATCTTGGCGATCTCGCCGTTATATTCCTCTTCCGTGATTTTCGTGCCGGTGCTGGTCGCGAAGGGTTCGAAATAGGTCTTGCGCTGACTGGTCTGATAGGCGCCGCCCCATGAGGTGATGGTGAGGCCGTCCGCTGCCGCTTCGGCGATATGGACGAAGCTCAACAGGGCCACGGCGGGCACCAGCGCCGTGAATGATAAAAGTTTCTTCATGTCAGTCCTCCCAGTTTGAAATCTTGGTTTTGCTTATTGCCAGGTTGTATCCATCGTCAAAGCGTGTTGAGGGCCCGGCAGTCCTCCAGCCGCCAGCCGACGCGGACGGCTTGCCCCGGTTGATACGACGGCACGCCCTCCGAATTCGGAATTTTCACGATGAGGTCATCTGCGCCGCAGGCCGAGACGCGCACCCGCGTATGGTCACCCAGATAGATCAGTTCGACCACCTTGCCGTCGAACAGATTGGGGATCGAACTGTCTTGCGGGTCCAGCATCAGGCGCTCCGGACGCAGCGACAATGTCACTGCGCTGCCCTGTCCGTCCACGTTGATGGGCAGTGCCAGCACATCGAACCCTGCCGGCAGCTGCACCGTGCAGCCATGTCCGTTGATCTTGGCGATCTTGCCGTGCAGGCGATTATTCTCGCCGATGAATTGAGCGACGAAGGCATCGGTCGGCCGCTCGTAAAGTTCGTTGGGTGTCGCCAGCTGGTGGATGGTGCCGTCATTGAAGACGGCGATCCGGTCCGACATCGTCAAGGCCTCGCTCTGGTCATGGGTCACATAGACGACCGTGACGCCAAGACGCTGATGGATATGCCGGATCTCGATTTGCATATGTTCGCGGAGCTGCTTGTCGAGGGCGCCCAGCGGTTCGTCCATCAGGACCAGTTCGGGCTCGAAAACCAGCGCGCGGGCCAAGGCCACGCGCTGCTGCTGGCCGCCGGAAAGCTGTCCTGGCCGGCGATTGATGAAACTGTCGAGGCGCACCATCTCCAGCGATTTTCGGATTCGGCTTTGGATCTCCGATTTGCTGAATTTGCGAACCTCCAGCGGAAAGGCGAGGTTCTCCGCCACCGTCATATGGGGAAACAGCGCGTAATTCTGAAACACCATGCCGATATTGCGCTTTTCCGGCGGCGTGTGGGTAATCGGTGTTCCGTTGAGTTCGATCTCGCCATGGGTCGGGGTCTCGAATCCGGCCAGCATCATCAGGGTTGTCGTTTTTCCGGACCCCGACGGTCCCAGCAGCGTCAGGAATTCGCCGCGCCTGATGTCGAGATTGAGCTTTTTGACCACGAGCGTTTCGCCGTCATAGCTCTTCTGCACGTCCTTGAAGCGAACCAGGGTCTGGTTTTGGGTCAGGCCCCTCTTCTGGTCGTTTTGTATCATTGCGCCCATGGATCTGCCGAACTCTCCTAACGGTCCAAATTGACTTGGGCCCAGGGCAACAACCCTCAGCCTCGCGTCAACACCGGTCTCGCCGTATAAAGGCGATTGCGGCGCCGCGTCGTTCAGTATGAGGAAATTCGTGTGCGGCCCGGACCTCAGGTCCGTCCTTTGATTTCCCCTCCCGTTTTTAGCCACTCTCCGTTGGCCTTTATTGGGGCCGTATTCGCACCCCTCGCCCGCTCTCTGCGAACGTTTGTTGCGATGATGTTGCCATATTGCACTTGCACAAAACAACGTATTTCTGAAAATTTTCTGGTAGAGTTATTGGAATTTTGAAAGCAGGTTTTATTGCTGTTGCAGCTTCTAATGGTGACTCGTTTCGATGCCGTGCTAGGACTGAAGTCTAGGCGGCTCGAACGGGCGGTTGGCGGCGATCGAATCCGCTGGCGATGAATGGGCCGATCTGCGGGGAGAAATGTCGTGAGCGGCAAGGCACTGATGCAGCCACAGAAGACGGACCGGATGATCGATGAAGACGACATACTGCTGGCTGAGGAACCGGATCCGCGGGCGCGTGAACTGGGCGAGCGCATTCGCTCCATGCGGCGCGCCCTCAAGCTGACCCTGGCACAGCTGGCCGAGCGCATCGGCGTCTCGATCGGCACCCTGTCGCAGACCGAACGGGGGCTCGGATCGCCGTCTGTCCGTATCCTCTATGATCTCGCCGCGGTCTTTTCCGTATCGCCGGCCTGGCTGATCGATCCCGGTAACGCGCCGGTCAAGGGAGCGGAGAATCCATTCATTGTTCGCGCCAGCCAGCGTCGGCCCTTCGTGAACAGCAACGGGATGCTGAAGGAACTCGTCTCACCGACGGGGATCACCAAATTCAACGGCTTCTATGTCGAAATGGAACCCGGCGCCAGCTCGGGCGACAAGCCCTATACCCATCTCGGCGAGGAAATCGCTTATGTCATCAGCGGTACGATCGAGCTGGAACTCGATGACAAGATCTACATCTTGAATGTGGGCGATTGTTTCGGCTTCCCCAGCACCTCGCCGCATCAGTTCCGCAATATCGGCAGCGGGCGGGCGGCCGTATTCTGGGTCAATACGCGCAGCTAGCCTTCAGCAGCCTTAGGCCCCATGCCCAGGTCTTCCAAAGCGGCGGCCCATTCCACCTGCACGTCTTCCGATGGTTCCTTGCGGCGGTAGCGGGCCGCAAGCTCTTGCAATTCTCCAGGCGGCAAGAGGCGCGAAGCGGCCCAGATCGCAGCACCCCGCACCAGGGCGGCTTCATCCTCAAGCCTTGCGATTGCCGTTGCCGCTAGGTCGGGCAGGCCGCTATTGCCGATGGCGATCAGGACATTGCGCAGGAACCGATCACGGCCGATGCGCTTGATCGGTGATCCGGAGAAGAGCTGCCGGAAAGCGGCATCGTCGAGGCCGGCCAGCTGCGCCAGATGGGGCGCCGTCAGCTCCTCGCGGGCCTGCAGATCGCGCTCCTCCGTGGGCCGGGCGAATTTGTTCCAGGGGCAGACCGCCAGGCAGTCGTCGCAACCATAGATGCGATTGCCGATCAGCGGCCGCAGATCGTGGGGAATGGCGCCCTTATGCTCGATGGTGAGATAGGAAATGCAGCGCCTGGCATCGAGCTGATACGGCGCCGGAAAGGCCTTGGTGGGACAGATGTCGAGGCAGCGCCGGCACTCGCCGCAATGATCGATCTCGGTTGCATCCTCGCCAAGATCCAATGTCGTATAGACCTCGCCCAGGAACAGCCAGGAACCGAAATCGCGGGAGACGAGATTGGTGTGCTTGCCCTGCCAGCCCAGCCCCGCTCTCTGCGCCAGCGGCTTTTCCATCACCGGCGCGGTATCGACGAAGACCTTGATGCCGCAATCATATCGATCGGCCATCCAGCGCCCCAGCGCCTTCAACTTTTTCTTGACCGTGTCGTGATAATCGCGATGCCGGGCATAGACCGAGATGTTGCCGGTTTCCGGCCGTGCCTGAAAATCGAACGGATCTTCCGCCGGCCCGTAATTGAGGCCGAGTACGATGACCGAGCGCACCTCCGGCCACAGCACCTGCGGATCGCCGCGGCGGTCCGCTTTCTCGGCCAGCCAGCCCATATCGCCGTGCCGGCCTTCCGCCAGGAAGGTCGCGAGGTTGCCGCGCGCCGCGGCGGAAAGTTCGGCCGGCGCAAAGCCGACGGCGTCGAAGCCCAGCGCCAGCGCTTCGGCCCGGATGTCGTCGCGCGGCACCGTCATGGCGTTCAGCCGCGGCCGCGATAGGGCGCTACGCCCTGATCGGGCACCCACACGCCTTCCGGCAAGGTGCCGGATTGAAAGAAGACGTCGATTGGCATGCCGCCGCGCGGATACCAATAGCCGCCGATCCGCAGCCAGCGCGGCGTCAAACTGCCGATCAGCTTCTTGCCGATATCGACCGAGCAGGCCTCGTGGAAGGCGCCGTGATTACGGAAGGAGCCGAGATAGAGCTTCAGCGATTTCGATTCGACCAGCCATTGATCGGGCACGTAGTCGATGACGAAATGCGCGAAGTCCGGCTGGCCGGTCATCGGGCAGAGCGAGGTGAATTCCGGCGCCGTGAACCGCACCAGGTAATTCGTATCGGGATGCGGATTGGGCACGCGCTCCAGCACCGCTTCCTCCGGCGAAGCCGGCAGATCGGTCTTATGGCCAAGTTGCGTCAGGCCGGCATAGATGTTTTCGCTCATGGACATGCTCCGGATCGGCGATTGTTGCAGGTCGCTTTCATAGTGGCGGCAGATCGCCGCGCGCCTGGCCGGTTTCGAAATCGGCGATGAAATCGGCCAGCCTGCCGGCTTCGATGGCCTTGCGCAGGCCCTGCATCAGTTCCTGATAATAATGCAGGTTGTGCCAGGTTAACAGCATCGCGCCGACGATTTCCTTCGACTTGTTCAGATGATGGATATAGCCGCGCGAATAGCCGGTGCAGGCCGGGCAGGTGCAGTCGGGATCGATCGGCCGGTGATCCGTGGCATGGCGGGCATTGCGCATATTGAGCTCGCCGAACCGGGTGAAGGCGGCGCCGGTGCGGCCAGCCCGGGTCGGCATCACGCAATCGAACATGTCGATGCCGCGCCGTACCGCGCCGACGATATCCGTCGGCCGCCCGACACCCATCAGATAACGCGGCCGGTCGGTGGGCAGGAAATCCGGCGCGAAATCGAGAATGCGGAACATCTCGCCTTGGCCTTCGCCGATAGCAAGACCACCGATCGCATAGCCGTCGAAATCCAGATCAATCAGCGCCTCTGCGGATTCCCGGCGCAAATTTTCGTAGATGCCACCCTGCATGATGCCGAATTGCAGATAGCCCGGCCGCCGACGGAAGGCCTCTCGGCTGCGCGCCGCCCAGCGCATGGAAAGGCGCATGGATTGCGCGGCCTGATCCGGCGTGGCCGGGAAGGGGGTGCATTCATCGAAGCACATGGTGATATCGGCATCCAGTTGATCCTGGATCCGGGTGCTGATTTCCGGGCTCAACATGTGCTTGCCGCCGTCGATATGCGAACGGAACTCGACACCCTGCTCGGTGATCTTGCGCAGCTCGGACAGGCTCATCACCTGGAAGCCGCCGGAATCGGTCAGGATCGGCTTTGGCCAGTTCATGAAACGATGCAACCCGCCCAAAGCAGCGACGCGGTCGGCGCCGGGCCGCAGCATCAGATGATAGGTATTGCCCAGCAGGATCTCGGCGCCGGTTGCCGCCACCGATTCGGGCAGCATGGCCTTGACCGTGGCCGCCGTGCCGACAGGCATGAAGGCCGGCGTGTTGATGGCGCCGTGGGCCGTCTGCAGGCGGCCCCGACGCGCCTTGCCGTCGGTGGCGAGCAGGGTAAAAGCGGATTCGGTCATGTGGCGCGCTCCAGCAGGCTGGCATCTCCATAGGAGAAGAAGCGATAACCGGTGCGGATGGCATGGGCATAGGCCTCGCGCATCCGTTCCATCCCGGCAAAGGCGCTGACCAGCATGAACAAGGTTGATTTCGGCAGATGGAAATTGGTCATCAGCACATCGACGCAGCGGAAGCGATAGCCGGGCGTGATGAAGATATCGGTATCGCCGTCAAAGCCATGCAGCCGGCCTGCCTCATCGGCGGCGCTCTCCAGCAGGCGCAAGGAGGTCGTGCCGACCGAGACGATGCGCCGGCCTTCCGCCCGGGCACGGTTGATCGTCTCGGCGGCGGCAGTTGACACCACGCCATATTCCGCATGCATCTTGTGATCGGCGATCGCCTCGGCCTTGACCGGCAGGAAGGTGCCGGCCCCGACATGCAGGGTCACCATCAGCCGCCCGATGCCCTTTGCCTCCAGCGCCGCCAGCAGTTCCGGCGTGAAATGCAGCCCGGCGGTCGGCGCCGCCACGGCGCCTTCTTCCCGCGCATAGACCGTCTGGTAATCGGCAGCGTCACTGGACTCCACCGCCCGTAATTTGCGGATATAAGGCGGCAGCGGCATCTGGCCATGGCGATGCAGCGCCTCAAAAAGGGCCGTGCCGCCCATGCCGAAGCGCAAGGTAACTTCGCCCTCCGGCGTCTTCTCCAGCACCTCGGCGCTGAAATCCTCGCCGAAGCGGATCTCATCGCCGGGTTTCAATCGCCGGCCCGGTTTGGCGAAAGCGCGCCAGCAATCCAGGCTCTCGCGCTTATGCAGGGTGATCTCGATCTTGGCGGCCTCGCCGCCCGGCACGTCGCGGGCGGGGCGTTCGCCGAAGAGCTGCGCCGGGATCACCTTGGTATCGTTGAAAACCATCAGGTCGCCGGGCTGCAGCAGCGCCGGAAGATCGCGCACCAGCCGGTCGTCCAAGGCGGCTTTGCCGACATGCAGCAGCCGCGCCGCATCGCGCGGGTTGCTGGGATGCCGGGCGATCAGCGCCTCCGGCAGGTCAAAATCGAAATCGGCGGTCTGCAGGGTCACGGGTTACGGCTTTACGGTTAAGGACGTCACGGCAATGGCTTTATCGCAGTGGTTTTATCGTAGTGGCTTTATCGGGGCCAACCGGGTTATAGGGCACAATGGGCGGCGAAACGGGGTTCCAGGTAGCCCGCTCCGCCCGCCCAGACAACTGATTTTGCGAGCTTATGCAAGATGACGCAGCCTTCCGGAAGCCGGTTCTCGTCCTATTTCGTCCTGGTGGTGGCGCTTTTCGTGACCGCTTTGGTGATTTCCAACATCATCGCGGTCAAGCTCGTCCTGGTGCAGGGGCTGGTCCTGCCGGCCGGCGTCGTGGTCTTCCCTCTCAGCTACATCCTGGGCGATGTCCTGACCGAGGTTTACGGCTACGGCGCGGCCAGGCGGGTGATCTGGCTGGGTTTTCTCTGCAATTTACTGGCCGTGCTGGCGATCTGGCTGGGCGGCCTGCTGCCGGCAGCACCCTTCTGGGGCGGCCAGGCGGCCTATGACGCCATTCTCGGCACCACGCCGCGCCTGCTGCTGGCCTCGTTCCTGGCCTATCTGGTCGGCGAGTTCGCCAATGCCGTCATCATGTCGCGGCTGAAGGTCGCCATGCGGGGCCGCCATCTCTGGGTCCGGACGATCGGCTCGACCCTGGTGGGCGAGGGGCTGGATTCGGCCGTCTTCATTTCCGTCGCCTTTTTCGAGGTACTGCCGTCGGGGGTTCTGGTCGGCACCATCGTCACGCAATGGCTGGTGAAATCCGCCTATGAGGCCCTGGCGACGCCGCTGACTTATCTGGTCGTCGGTTTCCTGAAGCGGCGGGAGGGCATCGACGTCTATGACCGTCGGATCCGGCTCAACCCCTTCGCCCTCGGCAAGGAAGGCTGAACGCTATTTGGCCTTTGCCGGACGACCGCGCATATCGTCGCCGGCAGTCTTGGGGAACAGCATCGAGACGGGCGCCGCGAAGATCGACACCCCCGTCACGACCAGGAAGGCCACGGAAAAATCCGACAGGCCGACATGCTGATGGCCGGAAAAAGCGACCGAAAGCTGCAACGCACCGGCGGCCACGCAGATACCCAGCGACAGCATCAATTGCTGGAAGGTGGCATAGAAACTGGTCGCTGCGCTCATGCGCTGCCGGGGGATATCGGCATAGGCAATGGTGTTGTAGGCGGCGAATTGCAGCGACTGGAAGAAGCCGCACATCACCAGCACCGCATAGATCGTCCAGAGCGGCCAGCTGGGCCGGAAGGCGGCGCAAAGGGCGATGAAAAGGGTGGCGATCACCGCGTTCCAGACCATCGTGCTGCGAAAGCCGTAACGCCGCAGGACCGGCGTCGCCCCGGCCTTCATCAGCATGAAACCCAGGGCATTCACGAAGGTGACCATGCCGCTCTGTGCCGCTGACATGCCGAAGCCGAGCTGCATCATCATCGGCAGGAGAAAGGGCAGGGCACCGCCGGTGATACGGGTAAGGGCACCCGCGATCACCGACAGGCTGAAGGTCGGGATGCGCATCAGGCTCATATCGAGGATCGGCTCGGGATGGCGCCTCGCATGCAGCAGATAGAGGGCGAAGCTGATTCCGGCGGTCAGCAGGATGAGGCTGATCTGGCTGCTGCTCAGCACGCCGCGCGGCGCCAGTTCGACACCGAAGGTCAGGCAGGCCAGCGCGGTGCCGGAGAGGATCAAACCGAGAATATCGAAACGGCCCGTCCCTGGTTCCTTGATATCCGGTATCAGCCATGTTGCCAGAACGATGCCGACCAGGCCGATCGGCACATTGATGTAGAAGATCCAGCGCCAATCCAGATAGGTGACGATAAAGCCACCCACCACCGGGCCGAGGATCGGGCCGATCAAGGCCGGTACCAGCATCCAGGACATGGCTGAGATCAGATCCGTCTTCGCCACCGTGCGCAGCAGGATCAGCCGGCCGATCGGCACCATCATGGCGCCGCCCAGGCCCTGCAGCAACCGGGCGATGACGAGAAAACTCAGGCTGTTGGCCAGCCCGCAGAGGATCGAGCCCAGGGTGAAGATGCCGATCGCCGCGCAAAACACCTTACGGGCGCCGAAATTGTCGGCCACCCAGCCGCTGGCCGGGATGAAGACGGCAAGGCTCAGAAGATACGAGGTGAGCGCCAGGCTCATATGCAACGGCAGGACACCGAAGGTGCGCGCCATGGTCGGCAAAGCGGTGGTGAGAACCGTGGCATCCAGCTGCTCCATGAAGAGGGCGCTGGCGATGATGACGGCGATGACACGGAAATTGCGGGGGCGAGGCGTACTGGAAGTTTTCGCCGCCGCAACGCTAAGGTCGACAGGCATGATGGGCTGCATCATTACCCGGCGGCGCAGAGGTGAGTAGGCACAATTTCCGCATGGCTGCTAGCTTTGCCTGCATGTCCTTAAGGTTGCGGCGGGTCCTGCGGCGAACGGTCACAAGTCGGCATCGGAATCGGCCTTATTAGGGCGGATCTCTTATTGCGCTGTGTTTTCAGCGAGATCCGCCAGGGCCTTCTGGGCCGCCTCGGTGATGGCGGGGTCGGTGCTCAGGCGGATGGCCTGGTCAAGCCAGGGTTTGGCGAGAACCGGATCGCCCTGGATGGCGGCGGAACGGCCGGCGCGCAAATAGAGATCGGCGGCGGCAGGCCTATCGCCCGCCCGCCGGGCAGCATCGGCGGCGATGGAGAGGGCTCGCGCCAAGCCCCGGTAATCCAGCAGATCGCGCCGTAGATCGGCGGCTTTCAACGCATCCGCCCATGTCGCGTCGAATTTACCATTCTGTCTTGCCAAACGCGCCTGCAGTTCCAGGGCATCGGCCCGCTGTGCCGGTTTCGCCTCGGTGTCTTTTCCCTGGCCAGTACCCGCTTGGCCGGTATCCGCCTGGCCGGCTTCCGTCGGCAATGTCATGGCGCGGGCGAGCGCCTCGTTGGCCGCGGCCAGCCCGGCGGCGTCATGCCGGTCATCGG
>LNAP01002312.1_pt1 | contig 26470 bp, 24 predicted proteins | sample 602601 | NCBI WGS metagenome assembly LNAP01 (sample SAMN02440304, study PRJNA202911) | soil metagenome | biome: Subtropical and temperate rainforests or woodlands; isolation source: soil samples (1 kg each in a 20% v/v slurry with milli Q water) were... ... | reverse complement strand
CGTAGCGGCGAGCTGGTCGAGCTACGCCGCGGCTCGAGTGTCATCGGAACGCGTCGCCTGTGGGCGCTGGTTGGGTGGAAAGGAGGTTGGGCTCCTCCTCGCACACGCTAGGGTCTCGCCCGAACGCCCTCCAACAGCTTCAAGAGCTGTCGCTGCTCGGCCTCGCTCAGCGTGCCGACCGCGGCGTCGTCCGCCGCCTTCATCGCCGCGTCCAGCTCCTCGAGAACGGCGAGTCCCTTCTGCGTGATGCGGCAGTGCACCTGACGGCGATCCGGCGACGAGCGCTCGCGTCGCGCCAACCCGCCCGTCTCCAACTTGTCCAACAGGCGCGTGATGCCCGGCGCCTCGTGAATCATGCGATCGCGGATGACGAGCGTCGGGAGACCTTCGTCGCCCGCGCCCCGCAGAATCCGCAGCACGTTGTACTGCTGGACCGTGATCCCGGCCTGCGCCACGACCTGGTTGAACTGACGCTCGATGAGCGCCGCCGTACGAAGGATGCTGACGGCGACTTCCGCCCGGATCGAATGAAAGGGGCGCTTCTGCGCGATTTCCGCCTGAATTCCGCTGACGATCCCCCCTTCGATCTGCGCCATCCGTAATCCTCAGATTTGTATGCCCGCCGCGGCTTCGCGAGGCCGCCCGGCGGCTCTTGGAAGCTAGACGAACCAGCCCGGTTCCGCCCACACCCTCGTTCGGCGATCGGTCTGTGCACCAATCGCCGATGTACTCCCTGAGTTCGCTCAGGTCGTCCCGCGCCCGTCATCACGAGGGAGCGCAGCGACCGAGGGATCTGTTCTTCCGCCCAACCCGATTCCCGTTCGCCGAGTCAGCGGTACGGTTCACCGAAAAGTTGTCATGGAACGCGCGACGGTCGCGTAGGGTCCGTTCATGAGACGGCTCCACGCTCTGATTTTGGCTGCGATCGCGCTGATCGCCCTGAAGGCTTCAGCCCAAACTCCCGCCGACGCGCGCACGCTGCGCGGTTTGGTGAAAACCACGTCCGGCGCTCCGGTAGCGGGGGCTAATGTTTTCCTGCTCGAATCGCTAGACGCAACACTCAGCGACGCAGAAGGCCGCTTCGTCATCAGAACGACGGCGAAAGGCATGGTCACGCTCGTCGCGCGCAGAATCGGATTCGCGCCTACCACCACCATCGTTCCGGTCGACACGACCGGCGTCGTCGCGATGACGATGGCGCCGCAGTCGGCTGTCCTCGAGCCGATCAAAGTCCAGGCGGGCGCATACACCGCCGGCAACGAACGCGGGTCAACGCTCACGGCGCTCGAAGTCGTCACGACCCCCGGCGCTACCGCGGACGTCGCTCGTGCGATGCAGACGCTGCCGGGCGTCCAGAACGTGGACGAAGGCACCGGATTGTTCGTGCGCGGCGGCGACGTGAGCGAGACGAAGGTGCTGCTCAACAACGCCGTCATGCTGTCGCCGTACAACTACGAGACGCCGACGGGCAACTACACCGTCTCGGTCAATCCATTTCTCCTCGACGGAATCTTCTTCAGCTCCGGCGGCTTCGGCGCGCGCTACGGAAACATTCTCTCGGGCGTCGCTGACCTGCGCACGGCGGGTCGTCCAGTCCAGTCGAGCGTCGTCGCAACCGCCGGCCTCGCGGCCGTCTCGACAGGTGCCGACCTCGCGCTCGATCACGGCCTCACCGTGCACGCCACGGCAGGTCATAGCGACACACAACTGCTGTTCAAGCTGAACGGCTCGACGCGCTCGTATACGCCTCCGCCGAGTGGGACGGACGTGAGCGGGAGCGTCGTCTACAACTATCGGCCGAGCGCGGAGCTCAAGACGTTCGCGATCGCGCGTCGAAGTGCGTTCGGCGTCGGCGTCGACGATCCGTCGTTCGACGGCGGCTATTCCGCCGACGTCCGCAGCAACATGGTGCAGTCGGGATGGACCGACGTCTTCGGCACCGTCGCGCCGACGGTGAGTGCGTCGTGGGCGCGCGTGCGCCGCAACGAGGGCTTCGGCGTATTCCATCTCGACGATGAAGAGCAACTGTCGCAGCTCTTCACGCAAACGGCATGGAGCCCGATCGACCGCGTCGCATTTCGCGCCGGCGGTGATCTCGATTGGCGCGACGCTCGCTTCATCGGCGCGATCGCGCTCGAGTCTTCGAACCGCGCGCCGGGTGCGCCCGACGTCGAGTTCGATTCGCGAGCCAATGGCTCGCGTAACGGCGTGTTCGGCGAAGTCGATTGGCGGGCGCTCGAAGCACTCCGTGTCATCGCCGGTCTTCGCAGCGACTACTCGAGCTTCACGCGCGTGCGCACGGTCGATCCTCGCCTCTCCATCGCATACAAGCTCGGCGAGGCGACAATCACGGCGGCGATGGGCGGCTATCACCAGGTCGCCGAACCGCTCTACTTCGCATCAGAGCTCGGCGTGCCCGGCCTCGAGCCGATGGCGTCGCGCCAATTCGTCGCCGGTGCGCAGATCGGCGCCGACAAGGACGTCGCCCGCGTCGAGATTTACGAGAAGCGATACGACGATCTCGTCGGGCTCACGCGCGACAAAGAAGTCGTCGGCGGAGGAACGGGTCGCGCGCGTGGCGCAGATGTCTTCGTGCGCCACAAGTTCGGTCCGTACTTCTCGACGCGCGCGACGTACACGTTCGTCGATTCCAAACGCACGGATCCGAGCTCCGGCGCAATGGCCCGTGCGCCATTCGACATCACACATACGCTTTCGCTCATCGCCGATCAGGCGCTGCCGAAGGGATGGAGCGTGAGCGGAGCGGTACGCTACGCGACGGGCAAGCCGTTCACACCGGTCACTGGCGCGTCGTTCGACGCCGCGCAAAAGATCTGGGAGCCGGCGTACGGCGCGGCATACAGCGAACGCCTCCCTTCGATGCAGAAGATCGACCTCTCACTGTCGCGGGTCACGCGTCTCTCGGCGCGCACGATCCTCGTCTACTTCTTCTCGCTCGACAACATCCTCGATCGCGAGAACATCTACCAGTACACCTACAACGCCGACTACACGAGGCGCATTCCGGTGCGCAGCCTGTTCAAGCGCTCCTTCTATCTCGGAGCGTCCATCACTCACCTCGAGATCGGACGATGATTCGTACACGACACTACCTCGCCGCCACGTTGTTCCTCGGTGCACTCACCGCGCAGGCGCAAACCGCGCCAGCCAAATGGGCGGACACGATCAGCATGGAAATCGACAAGGCGGCACTCTCTGCGGATCCGGCGAAGCTCGCCGCCGCTCGCGCCCTCGCCGAGCGCGTGGCGACCGCGTTCCCCGACGACGGACTCATTCTGCACTATCAGGCGTTCGCACTCTATCGCGAGGCGATGCAAATCAACGGCACGGGCGGCAACGCGAGCGCGCAACTCGAGCGCGCCCTCGCGATCTTCGACAAGTCGATCAAGAAACGTCCGCTCGCCGAATCGCACATTCTCATGGCGTCGATCGACGGACAGCTGATCGCGCGCGACCCATCCCGCGCCATGGAGCTCGGAATGGCCTCGCAAGCATCTATGGGTGTCGCTATGTCGCTCGGCCAATCCAATCCGCGCGTTTGGCTCGTACGTGGTCAGGGCGCGATCTTTACTCCACCGGAGTACGGCGGCGGTCTCAAGCCGGCCGAGGAGCAGCTGAAGCGAGCGATCGAATTGTTCGCGCAGGACGCACCAAAACCGGGCGAGCCATCCTGGGGCAAGGCGGAAGCGCACGCGTGGCTCGGCCAGGTGTACGCGCAGATGGGTGACAGGGCGAAGGCCGCGGAAGAATACAAGGCTGCGCTGGCAATCGCGCCGGACTACGTGTTCGCCAAAGGTCTCGCGGCCGCATTGAAGTAGAGGAGGAGAACCGATGTCCAGAACGCGAGCGCAGATGTGGGCGTGGTACGCCGCGGCGTGGATACCGCTCGCCGCGATGTATTCGATCGTCATCACGCGCCAGCAGCCGATGAGCATTGGCCAGTCGCTCGTCCGCGGCGTTTGGTACGTGTTGCCCGTGCCGCTGCTCGGGGTCGGCGGCGGCTTCGTGATCATCCCGGCGCTGACCCGCTACACCAACCTGGACAGCAAAAGCATCGTCGCCACCTCCCTGGCGGTGATCGCCCTGGTGTCCACCGGCAGCGTGATCACCGCCAGCCTCAGCGGCGTGATGCACTGGGCGGTGGGCGCGCCCTTCGCCGGCGGCGCGGTGCTGGGGCTGATTGCCGGCCGGCAGGTCGCCCGTTACCTGGCGGGGCCGCGGTTGCAGCAGTTGTTTGCCTTGGTGGGGATGCTGGCGGCGGTGATGCTCAGCCTGGGGGCGCTCGGCGCCTGGCACTGAGCCCGCAATCGCGAGCAAACGCTCTTCTGTAGGAGCGAAGCTTGCTCGCGATAGCGCCCGCCCAGACGGCAAAAATATCTCGGCAATCAATCGCTCCTACAACCAAATCAGCACCTGCCCAGCCTCTTGCAGATTCCTCCTAAATCCTTGCCCCGCCATTCCCGGTACGGTCTCCAGCGCCCCTTTCGCCTGAACCAGGACCACCCATGGCCAGCAACGGACCCGGGCCAATGCCCAGCCTTCTACGGCCCGCCAATCCCAACCAGCACTCTGCTGAACGCGCCGCCGAGACCGAACAGCCCAGCTACGGCGAACAGCTCTGGGCCCAATATGAGAAATACGCCAAGGAACCTGCGCCACCGCCTGAAAAGGTCCAGGTGGCGCTGCGTATCGGTGTGTTCTTCGACGGTACCGGCAACAACGCCAGCAACTCGGCCATGGGCCAGATTTGCGGGGCGCAGCACGCCATTGAAGCCAAGGATATCGATGGCAGTTGCAAGCCGTATATGAGGGATCCGGAGAGTAGTTACGGGAATGATGTGAGTAATGTTAAGCGGTTGAGTGATTTGTACTATTCCAACCGGAAAGTCGAAGGTGGAGAAATACAAAATCTAGCCTTTCGCTCAATCTACATCGATGGGATCGGCACACAGGCAGGTGAAAAAGACAGCCTGATCACCTCGGGTACAGGGCGTGGCGACACAGGAATCTCAGGATGCGTGCGGAAAGCATTTCGTGCGATCGAGGAACGTATCCGTGAAGTCCACGAAGATAATCCCGAAAGTGAAATCACTTCGCTGACCTTCGATGCCTTCGGCTTTAGCCGAGGCGCCGCAGCAGCCCGACATTTCGCCAATGAAGTCGTGCGCTGGCTTGGCCCGCTTGAACTGATTCTGCACGACCAGTCCAAAGCCTTCAGCCCTAACTTCAATCGACAGTACGGCCACGATATCGACATGGGTTTTATCGGCCTGTTCGACACGGTACCGTCGGTTGCCGGCGTGAGTAATCTGGGTAACGTGCGCAGCGCCATTACCCCAGGAATCAAACTGCACCTCGACCGTCGATACTTTCGCTCAGTAGTCCAGTTGGTCGCCCGCGACGAGTACCGCGCCAACTTTGCCCTGAGCCGGGTTAAACCCGACCACATGGAAATCACCCTGCCCGGCGCACACTCGGATGTCGGCGGCGGTTATCTGGATGAGGTGCAGGAGTGTGTCCTGGTCAGTCCGATGCAAGCGCTGGAGGTGCCAATCAATACTGACGTGACCCAGACCTCGATTTACCGGGAGGCGACCCAGATAAGAAAGCGCTGGTTGGCCAAGGGCTGGCCCGCACAATGGCTGGAGATCGTCACACCAGAACCGATGTTGCTACCTCAGGATTCACAGGACCGCCTCGGCTTACGACAAAATCGGGTGTATGTCGGTGTACAGCTCAAGAGGCCTATGAGCAACAAGCTGGCGAAGGTGTATCTACGTGTCATGTATGAACTGGCCAAGGAGAACGGTGTGCAGTTCGAGGACATCCCAGAAACAACCGAGTATGCGATTCCATTGGAGCTTCAAAAGCTTTGTGACAGGTTTATCGCTGGTGACTACAGTACGACTCCAGCCGAGGAAACCATGCTCAAGCTGCGTTATATCCATCTCTCGGCCCACTGGAACCACCCGCTTGGCAAACAGGATGGCGGCAGCCTTAAAGTCGTCTATATCAATGCCCCCACGGCAGATGCCCCCTCACGTACCTGACTGGACGCTTTGGTAATGAGAGTATTCATCGCCCTGCTGGGCGCACTGCTGTTGACTGGCTGTCAGGCCAGCGACCCCCTATCCGGAAAAAACGACCCCAAAGATCCCTGGTGGGAGCTTGGCTTCGTCGAGCCGTACTACATGAAGGTCTGGGTCGAGGACAGCACCGTTGAGGACGTCAACGGCAAACTATTCACTCGTACCGGTGGCGGCTCCGCTGCGGGTGGCGACATGGGTTACGACAAAGAGTGGGCCAGAGGATGGAGTGGTGGAGTTGGAGGCAACGGTAAATCGGTAGTTGGCGCAGACCTTCCCAAGCGAATTTATGTCCGCTGGCAATCCATCGTAGAGCCACAGACTTATCGCGCCTGGGTCGATATCCCGGAAGAAGCCCGAAAAATCATGTGGACCTCGACTAACCGACGCTGCCCGGAGACTCCGCATCAGACTGCCCGCTATATGGCATCAGTCTATTTAGGCCTGGCCCCTGGCGGCATCGTTCAGGTGTGGGTAAGGGATGAATGCCGTCACCCTGTCAAAGTAGCCCGGGCCCAAGCAGAAGTTGAGCCATTAGGACCGGACCAAGGAAAAAATAATGGGCGTTACGCCTATAAGGTCAGCGAGAAGTCCAAACGCTATATAGAGAAATACGGAATTCCCTATGACAGTTGGTAAGCAACTTCCCTTCTGTATATGAAGAGCGCTTTGCTAATAAGCCCTGTCCTCTCATGCGCCTGGCTGGACGCTTCGGTAATGAGAGTATTCATCGTCCTGCTGGGCGCACTGCTGTTGACTGGCTGTCAGGCCAGCGACCCCCTATCCGGAAAAAACGACCCCAAAGATCCTTGGTGGCAGCTTGGCTTCAGCGAGCCGTTCTATATGAAAGTTTGGGTTGAAGACAGCGCTGTTGAAGATATCAACGGCAAGCTATTCCTTCGCACTGGCGGCGGCTCCGCTGCGGGTGGTGATATGGGTTACGACAAAGAGTGGGCCAGAGGATGGGGCGGGAAGGGAGTTGGAGGTAGCGGTAAATCAGTGGTTGGCGCTGACCTGCCCAAGCGCATTTTCGTACGCTGGCAATCGGTCGTAGAGCCACAGGCCTATCGGGCATGGGTGGATATTCCAGAAGAGGCCCGGAAAATCATGACTACCTCGACAACTCCGCATCAGACTGCTCGCTATATGGCATCGGTCTATTTAGGCCTGGCCCCCGGTGGCATCGTACAAGTCTGGGTCAGAGATGAATGCCGCAACACAGTCAAAGTCGCCCGTGCGCAAGCTGAGATTGAACCGCTGGGGCCGCACCTGGGTAAATCAAACGGGCACTACTACCCGCTACCCGAGAATTCCAAGCGCTACATAGAGAAGTACGGCATTCCCTATGGCAGTTGGTAGACAGAACCCTTCTGATATCGAAGCACGCTGCTCAACAATCACGTCCCCTCACGTACCTGACTGGACGCTTTGGTAATGAGAGTATTCATAGCCCTGCTGAGCACACTGCTACTAAGTGGCTGCCTGACCACCGATCCGCTATCCGGAAAAAACGACCCCAAAAATCCCTGGTGGGATCTCGGTTTCACCGAGCCCAATTACATGGAAGTCTGGGTTGAAGACAGCGCGGTAGAAGATATCAATGGAAAACTGTTTCGCCGTACCGGCGGCGGAACTGCAGCAGGCGGACAACCTGAGGACAACCGGGAGTCTGCAAGGGGATGGACAGGAGTCGGTGTTGGTGGCAAATCCGTAATCGGTGCCGACCTGCCCAAACGCATTTTCGTGCGCTGGCAATCAGTGGTTGAACCGCAAGCCTATCGGGTATGGATCGATATCCCGGAAGAGGCCCGACAGATCATGCGAAGGGCAACCGACCGTCGTTGCCCACAAACTCCAAAACAAACCGCCAGCTACATGGCCTCGGTCAATCTGGGGCTGGCACCGGGAGGCATTGTTCAGGTTTGGGTAAGAGATGAATGCCGTCACCCGGTCAAAGTCGCCCGCGTCCAAGCTGAAATTGAACCGCTGGGCCCGCACCAGGGGAAATCCAACGGGCACTATTACCCCCAGTCCGAGAACTCCAAGCGGTACATAGAGAAATATGGCATTCCCTATGGCAGTTGGTAGGCTCCCCTTCTGGTAGAGGGACGCCTTGGTAATGAGAGTACTCATCGCCCTACTGGGTACGCTGATGCTCTGCAACATACCGCTGCTCTCGCAGACAACTCTCCAACTGACAGCACCACTCCCCCTCCAGCCACCTCAGACATATCGCACCACCACCCCAAAGACTAAACTCCACTCACCCTTCCCCAGTACAAGGTTCCCCTCCCCATGAACATCGACTGGCTGCACTTCACGCCCTGGAGCGCCCTCGCCGGTGGCGCGCTGATTGGCCTGGCCACCGGCCTGTTTGTCATGGCCAACGGGCGCATTGCCGGGATCAGTGGCCTGTTGGGCAGCCTGCTGCAACCGGGCAGCGAAGGCTGGAGCGAAAAGGCCCTGTTCCTGTCGGGCCTGCTGCTGGCGCCGTTGTTCTGGGGGCTGTTCCAGGTGTTGCCGACGATCGAGTTCCAAAGCGGCATCGCCGGCCTGATCGGCGCCGGGCTGTTGGTGGGCCTGGGTACGCGCTACGGCGCGGGCTGCACCAGTGGTCATGGGGTCTGTGGCATCTCCCGATGGTCGCCGCGCTCATTGGTCGCCACCCTGAGTTTTATGCTGACCGGCTTTATCACCGTCTGGCTGTTGCGCCACGGGATGGGGCTATGACAATGCGCAAGGTCACAGCCTTTATCGCCGGTCTGTTGTTTGGCCTCGGCCTGCTGCTGTCGGGCATGACCAACCCGACCAAGGTCCTGAACTTTCTGGATTTGGCGGGCCAGTGGGACCCGTCCCTGGCGCTGGTGATGTTCGGCGCCATCGGCGCTGCCTGGTGGCCGTTCCACTGGGCCATCAAACAGCCCAATGCCCTGCTCGGCGCGACCATGCAATTGCCCACCCGCCGCGATATCGACCGCCGCCTGATCGGTGGCAGCCTGCTGTTCGGCATCGGCTGGGGCATCGCCGGCATCTGCCCGGGGCCGGGGCTGACCCTGCTGTTCACGCTCCATTGGCAGGCCTGGGTATTTGTCCTGGCCCTGCTGGCGGGCATGCTGCTGTTTCAGTGGCTGGAAGCGCGTCGCACGCACTGAGCCCTTGGCGAACCAGACCCGCCAAGGTTAGTGTCCGGGTCTACCTCTCAAAGGATGCCCCCACATGGACTGTGAAATCCGCCCCGCCCACGAGCAGGACGCCGACGCCATCAGCCGCCTGATCATCGCCGCCCTGCAGACTAGCAACGCCCAGGACTACCCAGCCGCCGTGATCGCCCAGGTGCGGCAAAACTTCAGCCCGCCCGCCGTGCGCCAGTTATTGAGCAAACGCCAGGTCTGGGTGGCACAGGCGGCCGGCGAAATCGTCGGCACCGCCAGCCTCGACGGCCAGGTGGTGCGCTCGGTCTTCGTCGCCCCGGAAAGACAAGGCCAGGGCCTCGGCCGCCAGCTGATGGCCGAGCTCGAACACCAGGCCCTGAGTGTCGGCATCACCCAGCTGACCGTGCCCTCCTCGATCACCGCCGAAGGTTTCTACGCCAACCTGGGCTTTCGTACCCTGCGCGAGCAATACCACGGCGAGGAACGCACCCTGATCATGCAGCGCGAGCTGGGCCAGACGATGCACAACCTGTAGCCGCTGCCGAGCAACGCGAGGCTGCGCCCGACTGCGCAGCAGTCGCCAAACCTGCAAACACGGCCTGTCTGAATAACCACCAAGACCAACCTACAAAACCAAAACCGACTCAAGGCAAAGCCTCAAACCGCCCACTCCCCTCATTCCACTGAAACCCCGGCCACTTGCAGTCACTCAAACTGATCCGCAGGCTCTCCCCCTCCGCCTGCACCTGCAACATATCCACCCCTTGATACAGACAACCCGGCGCCGCCAGCGTCAGGGTCTGCAGCGGTTTGCCGCTGGCCTTGTCCACCACCTCGATCGCCGTTATCCGCTGGTCATTGCCCTGCATCGGCACCTGGAAATACCAGCGCTTGGTGGACGCACTCTGCAACAGCGTGGTGTTCGGCTGCGGCCACGAGCGGTCCGAGTCCACCAGGGCCACCAGCTTCAGGGCGATGGGCAAGGTCTTGCCGGTGCGATAGCTGGTCCAACTGCCACGCACCTGCTCGCTCTGGCGGCTGACCATCAGGTCGTTGAACTGCAAGCGCGCCACCGGCAGGCCCTGCTCGTCCAGCTCGTCCATGGCCAGCACCTTGTTGCTGAAGCTGAAGGTCGGCTTGAGGCGGATCGGCGTGCGATAGCGCTGGTAGGCATAGGTCCCCTGGTACAGCGCGTTCTGGTTGCCCAGCGTCAGCACAATGGCCTGCTTGCCCAAGGTGCCCTGGTACACCCCATGGGCCGCTTGCGCCGGCACTAGCCACGCCACCAGCCACAACGCCGCCAGCCCGCGAAAAAGATCAACCACCCGCATCAGAAACGCTCCTCGCCAGACTGAATAAATTCCAGCCGGTCAGGGCTGATCACGCGGTAATAGTCCCAACGCCGGGTGCCCGCACTGAAGTTGACAAAGTCCTGCTTGCTGAACTCCATCTGCCCGCCCGCGGCAAAGCGCACAGTGCCTTCCGCGGCGAACTGCTCCAACTGCGGATGGCGCAGATACGCCTGGGTCTGTGGGTGGTACAGGTAATACTGGGTCGGCGCGCACAGCACACTGCCGTACGGGCCGTTCAAGCTGTAGCTCTGCACCTGGAAATCAAGGGTCGAGTCGGCATCGAAATGCTCGAAGGTCAGGGTGCGGGTCCCGGTCGGAGCCAGGCACCACTGCCCGCCCACCTCCTGCACCACCTCGCCGGTGGCCCGGCTCAGCACCCGGATGTTGTCCACCCGCCCCGTGTCCTCCCCGGCATTGCGCACGGCATGCACACTGAAATAGAACTGCTTGTCGGCCGCCGGCTGCAACAACTCACCGTCAAAGGCCTCGCGCTGACTCCCGCCAAAACGCATCACCCGCTGCAACTGCAACGGCTGCTGCACGCCCGTGCGCAAATCGACAAAGGCCCCCTGCAACGCCTCAGCCCCCTCGGCAAAGGGCTGCAACGACACAGCCGCCGCCGGCAAGGTCGGGTTATCCATGATATTGATCAACAGCCCCCCGCCCTGACGAAACGGCGTGAGCTCCAAAGGCATCGGCAACCGCTCGGCCCCGCTAAACCAATAGCCGGACATCCCGCCGCCATATTGCGAGTCATAGGTGAGCGCCAGCTCCACCGGCGTATCGCCGAGCGTGCCGCGGTAGGTGGTGATGGGGTCGGCATTGGCCGTGGGCACACCCAGCGCCATACCCACCAACAGCACCGGCGCCAACCGGGATAGAAAATGCCCCAGGCGAGACACACACACCCGCGTCCCTGCCCCTACTCGCCTCCCGCCACCAACGGACTGGGTCATGCCTGCGCTCCTTGCAATGGGTAAAAGGCGCGCAGGATAGCAAAGTTGGTTGGGGATCAGAGGGCCCTGTAGCCGCTGCCGAGCCCGCGAGGCTGCGATGGGGCGCGCAGCGGCCCTAAAACGGCACACCACAATCATTCAGACACACCCTCAGCGGCTGAATAGCGGACGCCCGCCCAAGGCCTAGACCTGCGGTAACCGCTACGGAGTTCTTAGTAGCCACGCCGCTTACGGCAAGGATCAACGACTCAGCCTCGCCCTACCCACAATCGAGACCTTTCCTACAGCCCTGCCGTTGTCCCTAATCCGCCCCACACCTATAGTTTTCACGTCTGCTGACTCCGGTCAGCAACAGGGTTTCGCAGCCCTACAGATACGATTAATCTAAGCCCCCCATAAAACACTGGTCGCCCACGCGTGCTGAGTTTGCTTTATGGCGGCTATGTGCGGGAGATCTTCGGATCTGCCGAGTTCTCGTATCTTCGGTCTGCGAACCCGCGCATAGCTGCCACCCAATTCGATTCGCAGCGAATGGCAGCTGTATTTTCCGATACGAGGAGCAATGCCATGAAGACTCAAGATGAGCCCCAACGCTTTATCCCGCTGACCCCAATCGCCAGCGACATGCCTGTACTGTTTATCGATAGCCACGCGCCTTTAGCGGATCTACATGCATGCGCCAGCGAGCGTTTGCTCACCACCCTCGATTACCTGAACTTGATGGCCTGCACTACGTTGCGAGACTCAAGCGACAAGGACATTGGCACCGTGACCAATACCGCCCGATTGTTGCTGCAGGATGTGCGGGATGTGTTGGGGGTGATTGAGACGAGGACTTTTAGCGCGTGACCTGAAGTATGGAAAGCCGGTAGCACTCCGGCTTTCCACAACATTCCCTAAGCTCCATAGGCATGCCCTAAACGCTCAATAATCCTCACAAAGCCGCCACCGATCAATTTAGATCAGCACAGACCAAGTATGAGGGGGAGAAACCGGCCAAGAGCGGCCTACTCTTTTATCAGTTCATCTAAAGCTCATACAATCCAGATCGGCAGCCTCTGCTGCGGGAAGTACACGTGCGTGTTGCGTTCATAAAATCCTGCTCAGGGCAGGCTTATGCGAGAACAAGTGGAGCCTGTATTTGGTAAGCGGGGGAGTTTGAATTCGGTACCAACGTTGCCCTGTGATCACCCTATGTTCGTAGAGCTTTCCATTTTATGAACTTCACCCTAGCCACTCCAGTCAATGCAGGCCCTTCTAGGGTAATGCTATCGATAAACCCTCAAAAAAAATGGCAAGATGCCATTGCCTACAATAGCTCATCACGCTACCGTCAAGGTCGCGAACGGGTGCTGCTACAAGTCACGAAAATTATAAATAGCTCCCTAATTACAAATCAGGCCATTGATTGGATTTTATATGTTTGATGACTATGACTATAAAGACACCGGATCTCGCATAAAGGTAAAGTTCTCGCAAAAACGAGATGAGCCTATGTACCCATGGGAAATCGCTGGCTTTCTCAAGAGATTTAACACCGTATACTACAAATTTGAGTTACTTAACTCAATTTGCTCCGCAGTCAATCAAGGAATAAGTCCTGAAGATATTTTCATATTTGATCACTCCCTACCTTTGTATGAAAGATATTCTGAGATGGATTTGCTTAGCGAACCTCTCGCGGCAAGATTATTCTACCCAATAGGTATGCCCATACCATTGCTACCAAGCGTCAATGTATATGAATACAATTGCCTGTATCGTATCTTTAATACGATCAACTCATTTTTGAAGAGAAATCATGTTGGCCCATTAAGCCTGACCCACATCAGTTCTCTATATGAACACCTTCAAGGGTTTGGTCTAGAAGCTACCGAAGCTAGAGCAATTCAACTTGCTTACAATCAAGCAGAAAAAAGCTATGAGGCCGCAGCAAAGCGAGGGGAAAAGAAGAAGCAATTTTCAGCTGAGGACTTCAACAAGCCATTAGACAAATACAAAAAGCAAAAAGAGCAGCTTTTTTCAGACATTATAAAGCTACAACAGCTCGATGATACGCAACGCATAGACATACTCACTCTGGACGGACGAGAAAATATAAGACTCTCTCGTCTTCTTTCTAGTTTTTTTACAACCTTTGAAAAAACCACGAGACCTCTGATTTGCGCTCGTGTAGCGCATAATAAGTTTAGGATCCTGGGCCGCTCTTTAGTTAACAAACAAGAGCAAGTAGGGCTGGAATTAAAGGAGATAAAAAGAAATAGCCCTTTAGGTGCTATTTTCGAAGGTGGTGTTGCTGTGTACCAGGCCATTCAGCAGGAAAAGCGGGCCAAAGAAATTCACGAAATAGAAATGGAGATAAAAAAGAAACAATTAGAAGTAGTTGAGGCTGAGCTTCACGGGCAGAAAATCAAAAATCTTGGCCTCGAACTGGAGCTATCTGAGAAACTATCCGCTATTGCTAATAAAACTGATATTGTCGCAATTAGAGAGCTTCCAGCATCTTATTTAAAAAACCAAGTAGTCGTAGCGTACAGTGTGCAGCAGTCAAATGCGAGTCATATGCTGCATAATCAAGGGCTTTATCTTGAGCGTGACTCAGTAAGCATTATTGATCTAAATGCCTAAGTATGTCAGCGCAGCATGCTCGGAAGGAGCACTGATTTCGATCGTGATTAACTCGGCTTCTATGGCGAGGCAGACACAGAAGATGATGATTTCAATAACATTGTCAATGTATTTGATAAAGACTTGCTAGCCAGCCAAGTGGCGAATTTGATTCGGCAACACGTGACTGAACGCCTCTTCAACAGAACATTTAGGGCAAGTTCAGAACCATAAAGGTCGCTGCATACTTTATACGAAGCACGAAAGCACCACTTATGATGGTTTAGATGCGTGAGACGGGATTCGAATCCCGATCTATATCGTCCTCTAGCCTACAGACGACATGGATAAAGCTTGAGCACACTAACCAAGGGCCTTCAGTGACACTATACGAGCGTATAATTACCGCTAACCAAATAATTTGATAGGAGTACTTTCTTGAGCACGGACACCACGATTTCGGCCGAACAGAAATCGATACAACTGCGTATCAAAGAACCTCAGTTTGAATCTGGCATATGGCCCTGCCCTCAAGATCTGCTGGGTAGGCATGCAGAGATTGAGAATCTTTCTCCCGTACTACTAAATGCACAGTCCCCCTTGGTTTTTGCTATAGATGCACCATGGGGTGGGGGAAAAACTACTTTTTTCCGCCTGTGGCAGCATTATCTGAACAACGAAAGCAAAGTTAGCCTTTATCTCAATGCTTGGGAGAGCGACTTTGCTGAAGACCCCTTACTTCCTATGCTTTCGGTATTGGACCGCTGGCTAAATGACCAGAGTAATACACCTAGTGCTAGAGCTGCATGGGAGAAAGCAAAAACATACACGCCAAGTATTATCAAAGCCACCGCAGTTGCTGCTGCCAAAGCTGCCACTTTTGGAGTTCTGGATCTTGATAAAGAATACGAAAAACTTGCCTCCGAGTTGACTGGTGGAGCTGTTGGCAGTCTAGTTGACAGTTTCAACATAAAGCAGAAGTCCTTAGATCGATTTAAAGCTCAACTAAGCAAGGCACTCGAGGCTCTACCAGAAGGGCAAGAGAATCTAATACTTTTTATTGATGAACTGGACCGATGCAAGCCCACCTATGCAGTTGAAGTCTTAGAGCGCATCAAGCACCTGTTTGATATCGACCGCTTGGTTTTTGTCCTCGCAATCAATCGCGACCAACTCAGCAAAAGTTTACAGGGAGTTTATGGCTCATCGTTCGACGGCACACATTACTTAAAGAGATTTATCGACCTAGACTACCATCTTAACCTAGTAGATGTAAATGCATACGTTAATACTCGCATCAAGCAACCGGACATACTTGATTATTTCAAGTCACGAAATTCAGAGAAAAAAGATTATGAATACGGAGCAGAAGTATTAAGCTTTTTGGCTGAACGATTCGAGTACACACCGCGAGATATTGACCAACTCGTAGTACGATTAAGACTAGTGCTTCGCAGCATTCCAAAAAACCATTACATGGACACCCCAATTTTAATCCCCTTAATGGTGCTACGACAGGAAAACCCCGAACTTTATCGTCGCTATATAGCAAATGCCAAACATGCTAATGAAGTAGCAGAATTCATACTAAACGGCCCCATCGGCAATGTTATTTTCAACCATTCAATGGCTGTAGCAGTAGGTTATCTTATAGCTGCTGGCCGTGACCCATTCGAGCAGGTGTCAACTGAACACATAATCACTCCTTGGAGAGATTGGTATGATCGCATGATGAAGAATGACCCTCAGGCTAGAGTAGTAAATACCGTTATAGAATTTGCGTCTGATCTTAGAGATTTTCAACGTCGCAGTGAGATTCAGAAGCTTGCTTTCGAACGAATTGAACTGGTTAATAAAATGGATATTTCTTGAGTCTGGTACTTGAATAGACTCGGTACTGAATTACGCGCCTGGCCGATTGCTGTCAGGCGTGATACATCGTAAATGACTGTAGGTTCAACGAAGTTTTCTAACAGACTCGGACCTTTCTTCAGACAAACAACCTGGAATCCTAAGGACTGCACCTCCCATGAATTGGAGGCCGTCAAAGTAACGCCTATCCAGATCCAACGCCCCCACCGCCTCTCCTTCATAAAATGCCTTTCAACCAAACAACCAAAATCCCTTCCACAAAAAAAGAAAACTCTTACAATCCATCTCTCGATTTCTGACCCAGCTCCCATCACACCAGCTGCGGTCAACCAGAGGCATGATTGTGAGCACAGCCGTTGATACCCCTACTCCCTTGGTCGACATCAAGCGTCTAGCAACCGCGCTACAGCGCTTTGCCGACGACCGCGACTGGCAGCAGTTCCACTCCCCCAAGAACCTGCTCCTGGCCCTTACCGGTGAAACCGGAGAGCTCTGCGAAATCTTCCAATGGATGAGCGAAGCCGACGCCATGAATGCAGCCAAGCACCCAGAAACCGCTCAAGCGGTGAAGGACGAGTTGGCTGACGTACTGATGTACCTAGTGCGCCTAAGCACTGTGCTGGGCGTCGACCTCAACGAAGCGGTGACCAGCAAACTCGCATTGAACGGCCAGAAGTACCCCGTCGACAAAGCCAAAAGCACTAGCAAGAAGTACGACCAACTCTGACCCTCTGGGCTCTAAGGACTATTCGTGATCGTTTACGCCGCGACCAAACAGCAATTTCTCGACGTTTGCGATAACGACGATATCGAAGAGGTCATCCTCAAGCACTTCAAAGAGGCCACGGGCAAGAAAGTGGCCGCTTCGGAGATCAGATCTTGGCAAGGTTCGCTGACTTATATGGCCAAGGTCCTACGCGATAAGGATCTGCCGGATGACGCTGGCGTGGCCATTGAGCTGCACATTCCGCAATCCATGAAACGCATCGACTTCTTGCTGACAGGCCACGATCAATATCAAACCAAAAATGCAGTGCTGGTCGAACTGAAACAGTGGAGCAAAGCCAGCGCCACCAATAAGGACGCGATCGTGAAGACGGCGCTAGGTGGCAGTCATGTGGAAACCATTCACCCGTCCTATCAGGTGTGGTCGTACGCCACTTTGCTAGAGGGTTTCAATGAGGCCGTCTATGACAAAGGCATCCAAGTCCGCCCCTGCGCCTATCTGCATAACTACGTCAGCGATGGCGTTATCGACTCAGCTCACTACGACGCCTATACCAGCAAGGCACCGTTGTTCCTCAAGGGCCCAGACGAGCTGACAAAGCTGAGAGGTTTCCTCAAGCAGCACATCTATTACGGCGACAACAAAGAGGTGCTTTACGAGCTTTCCAGCGGCAAGATCCGCCCGTCCAAGGCTTTGGCTGAGGCACTTAGCGGGCTGATGGAGGGCAAGCCTGAATTCGTACTGATTGATGATCAGAAGGAAGTCTTTGAATCGGTACTGGCTGCGGTCAAAGAAGCCTCTGCCGAGGCTCCAAAGGTCGTGATTATTGAGGGCGGTCCAGGTACCGGAAAAACGGTCGTGGCTATCAATCTGTTAGTAACGCTCACCGCCTTACGGTTGATGAGCAGGTATGTCTCGAAAAACGCCGCGCCACGTGCCGTGTACGAGAAGAAACTGATCGGCACCATCAAGCCCACCAAGTTCTCCAGCCTGTTTTCCGGTTCGGGCGCCTATATGGAGATTAAGCCCGACTTTTATGACGCGTTGATCGTTGATGAAGCCCACAGGCTCAATGAAAAAAGTGGTTTTTATGGCAATGAGGGCGACAACCAGATCAAGGAATTGATCGGGTCCGCTAAATGCACAGTGTTCTTTATCGACGAAGATCAGCGTGTAACCTTAAAGGATATCGGCAGCAAGCAAGCGATCCGCGCGTTTGCCGAGGCCAGAGGGGCAACGGTGGAGGAATACACCCTGTCTTCCCAGTTCCGTTGCAGTGGTTCCGATGGCTACTTGGCGTGGCTGGATGACGTACTGGGTATTCGCCAGACCGCCAACCCGTTGCTCGATGCCAGCGAATACGAGTTCAAGGTGTTCGACTCCCCGCAAGCGATGCACGAGGCCATCGAGCAAAAGAATCATGGAAACAAAGCCCGGGTTGTCGCCGGTTACTGCTGGCCGTGGCGTAGCAAGAAAGACTCCAAGGCCATGGATATTGAGATCGGTGACCACTACGCTCGCCAATGGAACCTGGGTCAGGACGGCAGCTTGTGGATCATCGCGGAGAACTCCGTGGAACAGGTCGGCTGCATCCATACCTGCCAAGGGCTGGAAGTGGATTACATCGGCGTGATTATCGGGCCGGATTTGATCGTACGTAATGGCCAGGTAGTGACTTCGCCCCATGAGCGGGCCAAGTACGACAAGTCGATTCTTGGCTGGAAAAAGTTGATGAAAGAGCAGCCTGTTCTGGCGCAGCAGGAGACGGACCTGATCATCAAAAACACCTATCGAACCTTGATGACCCGTGGGATGAAAGGTTGCTATCTGTACTGTACCGATCCAGAGACCGCGCAATATTTTGCAAGCCGGCTAGCCGAGCAAAACAACGACTAACCGATGGTACTAACCCGAGCACAGCACTCAAGGAAGCGGCTGTGTTCGGGAAGCTCCTATCAGGATGAGCCTCTCCAGCGAACATCATTCGCACACCGCATGATTCCCAAACGCTATCATACGAGAATATTCTTATTGAATATTGCGTTTCTTCCTACAAAGAAACGGGAAACCTACGGATAGCCCATGCCCTCCTCACCCACCAGTAATCAATCCAATCCCGCTTGGAGTCGCGACGAGCTTGTCCTGGCCCTGGACCTTTACCTCCGCCATCGCGATGGTTTGCCCGGTAAGAACCACCCTGAGGTTCAAGCCCTCTCACAGAGCCTCAACCTCATTGGCAACGCCACTGGCGTGAGTAAGAACCCGAGCTTTCGCAACACCAACGGTGTCTGCATGAAGCTCAACAATTTCCGTCGCTGGGACCCGAGCTACACCAACTCCGGTCGTACTGGCCTTGCGAAAGGCAACAAGGATGAAGAGTTGGTATGGCTGGAGTTCGCTAACAACCCCAAACGACTCACCGAAGTAGTGGCAGCCATCAACGCCAACGTCGAGTCCAACACCACGACACCTATAAATTTGAATGACGAGGAAGAACCGGGTTTCTTCGAGGCTGAGGAAGGCAAAGTGCTCACCCGAGTACACCGGGTACGGGAAAGGGACAAAAAGCTCGTCAAACACAAAAAGGACGAAGCCCTCAAGAAACACGGTGAACTCAAGTGCGAAGCCTGCGACTTCAACTTCAGCAAAACCTATGGTGCAGACATTGAAGGCATCATCGATATTCACCACACCAAGCCACTGCATACGCTCCAACCCGGCGACAAAACCAAGCTCACTGACCTGGCGTTGCTATGTGCTAATTGTCATCGCGTGGTGCATTCACGACGTAAGTGGCTGAGCGTGGCGGAGGTAAAAGCGCGCTATCAAACTAATCGCTTGTAACCTCAGCAACCGCCCCATTATCAAAATGTGGAAACCACTGAGTCACCCAACCTCACAGGTTGGGTCATCTAATTATCGATCACTCACGTCGCCTCTTGTGCAGCGAGCTACTTGGTCGCTTACTTGATCGCCTACTTGGTCGCTTTGGCTGAGATCGGCCGAAGCTCGACTGCCCGCGATGGGCTTGAAAGCGCCGCGCTTATCCAATCAATACACGGTTCTCGTTAACGACCATCGCGAGCAATCGAGCGTCGACCGGCTGCTCCTACAATGGATCGCCATCGCCTAACTGATCGGCATTAATCACCTAGGTTTGCTAATCCGCAGCACTCGGAACGGCGCGATACAGACATCACACCAACGAACCACTCCCCAACCCCACCAACTTATCCGGATTACGCATGATGAAGACGCGGTTCACCCGCCCCTCTTCGTCATACCCAAAACTCACCACCGCAACCACCTCCCCCTCCCCGCGCAACACCACCCCACGCCCACCATTGATCTCCACCTCTTGCCACTGATACTCCCGCCAGTACCGGCTCAACGACTCGCCCACAAACGCCAGCACCGCTTCCAGCCCATACAAGGTCTCGCGAATGGCGCTGGCTTTGCCGCCGCCATCGGCGCAGAGCTCGACGTCTTCGGAGAGCATGGCGGCCAGGCTTTGGGTCGAGCCGCTGGTGATGGCGCTGTGGAAGGCGCTCAGCAGTTGTTCCTGGCGCGAAGGGTCGGGCTGGTAACGGGCCTGGGTGTTGCCCAGGCTGGCTTTGGCGCGGGACACCAGTTTGCGGCAGGTGGCTTCCTGGACGCCGAGGGTTTGCGCGACTTGGGGGTAGTCCAGGTCGAAGATGTCGTACAGCAGGTAGGCGGCGCGTTCCTTGGGGGTCAGGCGTTCGAGCAGGAGCAGGAAGGCGGTGGACAGCGATGAGGCCAGTTCATGGCTCTGTTCGGGGGAGTCGTGATGCAAAGTGTGGATCGGTTCCGGCAGCCAGGTGCCGACGTAGTCCAGCCGCGAGCGCTGGGCCGAGCGCAGCAGGTCGATGCAGTGCCGGGTGCAGGCGGTGGTCAGCCAGGCGGCCGGGGTGGCGATGGAGGCCTTGTCGGCCTCCAGCCATTTGATGAACAGGTCCTGCACCACGTCCTCGGCCTCGGCGCGCGAGCCGAGGAGGCGGTAGGCCAGGCCCAGCAGGAAGCTGCGACGGCTTTCGAACACCGTCGTGTCATCGATTCGATCCATCCTCAGTGCCTCGACACCTGCAAGCGATTCCACAGGTTGATCATGCCGATATCGGCCGTCAAGGCGGCGATCTGCGCTTCGCTGAAATGTTCGCGCAGGGCGGCGCGCAACGGGCCGAAGTCGGTGTCTTCGCGCAGCACGGTGAGGGCTTCGGTCCAGGCCAGGGCGGCGCGTTCGGCGGCGTTGAAGTCGCTGACATGGCGCCAGACCACCAGGCGGTCCAGGCGCTCGTTGCTTTCACCGTCTTCACGGGCTTCGCGGGTGTGCATCTTCACGCAGAAGCCGCACTGGTTGATCTGCGAGGCACGCAACACCACCAGGTGGTGCAGCTTGCGTTCCAGGCCGTGGGCGTCGATCAGGCCGTGGACCTGGCCCAGGCTTTCGAAGATCTCGGGGATGGTTTGCAGCAGGTTGACGGCTTGGGTCGGGTGGCTGGATGACATGGGGTGGCTCCGTTAATTGAGGGATACACCGACATGACGGGCCAGCCTGGCGGTTTGTGACGGGGTGGTGGAAAAATAATTCGGGCTCCGATAAGGAGGCTCAAACCGCCTGAGGATTCAGCGCATAAAACTCATGCAGCTTGGCCTGCAGCAGCTTCTTGTCCGGCAGTTGTGTCTGGTACTCGGCGATCAATGCAGGTGAGAGTGAGCGGTTGAGAGCGTACTCGACCACCTCGTCGTCCTTGCTGGCACAGAGCAACACACCCAAGGCCGGGTTCTCATGGGGTTTGCGCACCTGACGGTCCAGCGCCTCCAGGTAGAAATCCAGCTTGCCCAGGTGTTCCGGCTCGAAGCGCCCGACCTTGAGTTCAATGGCCACCAGGCAATTCAACCCACGATGGAACAGCAGTAGATCCAGCACAAAATCACGCCCGCCAACCTGCAATGGGTAGCGTGAAGCGACAAAACAGAAGTCCCGCCCCATTTCGATCAGAAAGTCTTTCAGTTGCTGCACTAACCCACTGTGCAGGTCGGCTTCGCTATGCCCGTGGGCCAGGTCGAGAAACTCCACTACATAGGCGTCCTTGAACACCTTTAGAGCTTCTGGGTGAATTTGTCTCAACGCTGTCGAGACTTTTGCCGGTCGGGTCAGCGAGCGCTCGAAGAGGGCCGATTTGATCTGGCGCTCCAGTTCCCGGGTTGACCATTGTTCCTGGATCGTCATGCGCAGGTAGAACTCGCGCTCTTCTGGCCGCTTGCCTTGCGCAAGAATGATCAGGTTCTGGGTCCAGGGTAATTGTGTCAGCAGTGCTGACACTTTCTCCTCGCCTCGATAAACCTCATAGAACTGCCGCATGCGGAACAGGTTACGCCGGGTAAAACCCCGCAACCCCGGCTGCTGCCGCGCAAGATAATCCGCCAGTTGCTGAACCACTCCATCGCCCCACTCCGCCGCCTGGATCTTACGACTGATATAGGCACCGACCTGCCAATACAGCTCCACCAGTTCAGTGTTCACCGCCCGCATCGCCCGTTGGCGCGCGGCGGCGATCATTTGCGCCACTTCGTTGAAGGCCGCATCGGTGGATGGCAGTGCTTGATTCATAAAATGGGTCCTGCCTGAAGGATGTAGTCCACCATCATCAGGCGGCCCTCAATCAACGTGCAGTCAGCCGCTTCTCTTTCTATTGAGCGAAATTTCCTGGATTGAGCAACGCCGGCAGCTCTGTCACCCCGGCATACACTCAAACCCATGCGCACTCGCCACCTGCTTGCCCTGGGCATCAAACAACCGCGCCCGCACCTCGGTGCCCAGGGTCGACTCCACCAGCTTGTAATGCTCCCCCGCCTGGAAGTTCGGGTAGCTCACATGCCCGTGGCAGTCGACCTGGTTGGAGTCGCCGCCGACTTCTTCGAACAGGGTCACGTCCAGGCGGTGGGCGCCGGGTTGGACTTCGAAGTAGCGGCCGTCGTCGACGTTCTTGCCGTCGACCCGTTCGGCCAGCAGGTCGCTGGGGCCCTCTTCTTCGAGGCTGATCCAGGCTTCCTTGGGGTCGGGTTGCGGCATGGGGCCGGCGCAGGCGGACAACAGCAGCACCAGGCTCAGGGCGGGAATCAGCAACAGGGGTTTGGCATTCATGGCAGGTACCTCGGCAGTAAAAAAATCGACACAGGGCGACGCGAAAAAAAGCAGCCGCGCCGGATTGCCATCCAGCTTGTCGAGGCCCCGGGCAGAGGACAAATGAATCCCCGTGAAAGGAAATTCAGGCCCAACCTAAAACTTCCTTCACCTGGCTGAAAGCCGCGTGTTAGGTGGGTCGCTGGAGACTGCCGAGCTTTGTTTCCGCCTCGGAGGTCCACCCCATGCTCGGGCTGGTCAAGACCGCTCTGCTCAAGCCCTACACGTTTATCGTGCTGGCGATTTTTATCTGCATCATCGGGCCGCTGGCGGCCCTGCGTACGCCCACCGATGTGTTCCCCGATATCGGCATTCCGGTGGTGGCGGTGGTCTGGCAGTACACCGGGCTGTCGCCGGACGCCATGGCCGGGCGGGTGATCTACACCTACGAGCGCTCCCTGAGCACCACGGTCAACGACATCGAGCACATCGAGTCGCAATCCTTGCCGGGCATGGGCATCGTCAAGATCTTCTTCCAGCCGGGGGTGGATATCCGCACCGCCAACGCCCAGGTCACGGCGGTGTCGCAAACCGTGCTCAAGCAGATGCCGCCGGGCATCACCCCGCCGCTGATCCTCAACTACAGCGCCTCGACGGTGCCGATCCTGCAGATGGCCTTCTCCAGCCCGAGCCTGTCGGAAGCGAAGATCCGCGACCTGGTGCAGAACAATATCCGCCTGCCCCTGAGCTCCGTGCCGGGGCTAGCGATGCCGACGCCCATGGGCGGCAAGCAGCGGCAGATCACCCTCGACCTGGACCCGCAGGCGCTGGCCGCCAAGGGCCTGTCGGCGCAGGACGTGGGCAATGCCCTGGCGGCGCAGAACCAGATCATCCCGGTGGGCACTGCCAAGCTCGGCGCCAGCGAATACACAGTGCTGCTGAACAACAGCCCGAGCGCCATCGACGAGCTCAACGACCTGCCGATCAAGACCGTCGACGGCGCGCTGATCACCATCGGCCAGGTGGCCCATGTGCGCGACGGCTCGCCGCCGCAGAGCAATATCGTGCGGGTCGACGGCCACCGCGCGGTGCTGATGCCGGCGCTGAAGAACGGCAATATTTCCACCCTGTCGATCGTCGACGGCATCCGCCAGATGCTGCCGCGCATCGACGAAACCCTGCCGCCGGCGCTGAAGACTTCGCTGCTGGGCGACGCCTCGGTGTTCGTCAAGCAATCGGTGGGCAGCGTGGCCCGCGAAGGCATCATCGCCGCGCTGCTGACCAGCGCGATGATCCTGCTGTTCCTCGGTAGCTGGCGCTCGACCCTGATCATCGCCGCCTCGATCCCCCTGGCGGTGCTCGCGGCCATCGCCCTGCTCGCCGCCAGTGGCCAGACCCTGAATGTCATGACCCTGGGCGGGCTGGCGCTGGCGGTGGGGATCCTGGTGGACGACGCCACGGTGACCATCGAGAACATCAACTGGCACCTGGAACAGGGCAAGGCGGTGAAGGCCGCGATCCTCGACGGCGCCAAACAGATCGTCGGCCCGGCCTTCGTCTCGCTGTTGTGCATCTGCATCGTCTTCGTGCCGATGTTCCTGTTGCAGGGCATCGCCGGTTACCTGTTCCGGCCCATGGCGCTGGCGGTGATCTTCGCCATGGCCAGTTCGTTCATCCTCTCGCGGACCCTGGTGCCGACCCTGGCCATGTACCTGCTCAAGCCCCATGTGCCGGAAGCAGGCCCGGGGCATCACCCGGAAGACGAATTCATCAACCACCACGAAGGCGAGCAGCACGCCCCACCACGGCATGCCCTGGTGCGCGGGCTGCTGGGGTTCCAGCAGGGGTTCGAGCGGCGCTTCTCCAATGTCCGTGACACCTACCACGGCCTGCTGACCCTGGCCCTGGCCCACCGCAAGCGCTTCCTGCTGGGCTTCCTGGCCTGCGTGCTGGCTTCCTTCGCCTTGCTGCCGAGCCTCGGCCAGGACTTCTTCCCGGCCACCGACGCCGGCGCCCTGGCCCTGCATGTGCGCCTGCCTTTGGGCACGCGGATCGAGGAAAGCGCGGCGGCCTTCGACCGCATCGAGGCGCGGATTCGCGAGGTGATTCCGCCGGAGCAGCTGGACAGCGTGATCGACAACATCGGCATCCCCCTGAGCGGCATCGACATGGCCTACAGCAGCAGCGGCACCATCGGCCCGCAGGATGGCGACATCCAGGTCACCCTCAAGCCCGGCCACCCGCCGACCGCCGACTACGTGAAGCAGTTGCGCGAAGCCCTGCCGGAAAGTTTCCCCGGCAGCCAGTTCGCCTTCCTGCCGGCGGACATCAGCAGCCAGATCCTCAACTTCGGCGCGCCGGCGCCGCTGGACGTGAAAATCTCCGGCCCCGACGGCGCCGCCAACCGCGCCTATGCCCTGGAGCTGCAACGGCGCCTGCAACATGTGCCGGGCATCGCCGACCTGCGCATCCAGCAGTCCACCGGCTACCCCTCGCTGGCGGTCAAGGTCGACCGCTTGCGGGCCAATGGCCTGGGCATCACCGAACGCGACGTGACCAACAGCATGGTGGCATCGCTGGCCGGCAGCTCCCAGGTGGCGCCGACCTTCTGGCTCAACCCGCAGAACGGCGTGTCCTATTCGATTGTCGCCGCCACTCCGCAATACCGCCTGGACAGCCTGCCGTCCCTGGAAGCGCTGCCGGTGACCGGCAGCAACGGCCAGTCGCAGATCCTCGGCGGCCTGGCCAGCATCTCGCGGGTGGACAGCCCGGCGGTGGTCACCCACTACAACATCCAGCCGACCCTGGACCTCTACGCCAACGTCCAGGGCCGCGACCTGGGCGGCGTGGCCCGGGATATCCAGAAAGTCCTCGACGACAGCCAAACGCTGCGGCCCAAGGGCGCGACCATCAGCCTGCACGGCCAGATCGACGCCCTGCATGAAGCCTTCAGCGGCCTGAGCCTGGGCCTATTGGGCGCGGTGGTGCTGATCTACCTGCTGATCGTGGTCAACTTCCAGTCCTGGCTCGATCCGTTCGTGATCATCACCGCGCTGCCCGCGGCCCTGGCCGGGATCGTGTGGATGCTGTTCCTCAGCGACACCTCGCTGTCGGTGCCGGCGCTGACCGGGGCCATCCTCTGCATGGGCGTGGCCACGGCCAACTCGATCCTGGTGGTGAGCTTCTGCCGCGAACGCCTGGCCGAACACGGCGATGCCCTGAAGGCCGCGCTGGAGGCCGGCTATACGCGCTTTCGCCCGGTGTGCATGACCGCCCTGGCGATGATCATCGGCATGCTGCCGCTGGCCCTGTCGGAGGAGCAGAACGCGCCCCTGGGCCGCGCCGTGATCGGCGGCCTGATCCTCGCCACCACCGCCACCCTGCTCTTCGTTCCCGTGGTATTCAGCCTGGTCCACGGGCGTCACCCCACTCGGGCTGTCGCTGGAGAAAGTACCCATGTCGCCTGAACACACCCCCTCGCGCAAACGCCTGCTGTGGCTCGGCATCGGCGGCCTGACCCTGGCCGCCCTGCTGGTGGCCAACGGTCTGGCC
>LNAP01010235.1_pt1 | contig 26485 bp, 32 predicted proteins | sample 602601 | NCBI WGS metagenome assembly LNAP01 (sample SAMN02440304, study PRJNA202911) | soil metagenome | biome: Subtropical and temperate rainforests or woodlands; isolation source: soil samples (1 kg each in a 20% v/v slurry with milli Q water) were... ... | reverse complement strand
ATCTCGGCGATTGTCATCGTCGGCGCCATGCTGGCCGCCGCGTTGACCGTGACGCCACTGGGCAAAACCATGGGCACCCTCGCCGTGGCGCTGGCCGCGGTAAACGTGTTCGGTGGTTTCCTGGTCACCCGCAGAATGCTTGAGATGTTCAAGAAAAAAGCCCCGAAAGTAAAAGAAGAGGCGCCCAAGTAATGAGCATGAACCTCGTAACGACGCTGTACTTGATTGCGTCCATCTGCTTCATCCAGGCGCTCAAAGGCCTGTCGCACCCGACCACGTCGCGCCGTGGCAACCTGTTCGGCATGCTCGGCATGGGCCTGGCGATTCTCACTACCGTAGGCCTCATCTATAAGCTGGGCGCTGAGCTGGCCACCGCCGGTATCGGTTACGTCATCGTCGGATTGCTGGTCGGCGGCACTGCCGGCTCGATCATGGCCAAGCGCGTTGAAATGACCAAGATGCCGGAACTGGTCGCTTTCATGCACAGCATGATCGGTATGGCTGCGGTGTTTATTGCGATCGCGGCGGTCGTTGAGCCGCAATCGTTGGGCATCGTCAAACAGCTCGGTGATGCAATTCCGGCGGGCAACCGTCTGGAACTGTTCCTGGGTGCGGCCATCGGTGCAATCACCTTCTCCGGCTCTGTGATCGCTTTCGGCAAGCTGTCGGGCAAGTACAAGTTCCGCCTGTTCCAGGGCGCACCGGTACAGTTCGGTGGCCAGCACAAGCTGAACCTGTTGCTGGGCCTGGCCACTCTGGCGCTGGGCATCACCTTCATGCTGACCGGCAACCTCAGTGCCTTCGCGTTGATGCTGGCCCTGGCCTTCGTCCTGGGTGTGCTGATCATCATCCCGATCGGCGGGGCCGACATGCCGGTGGTGGTGTCGATGCTTAACAGCTACTCCGGCTGGGCAGCCGCGGGGATCGGCTTCTCGCTGAACAACTCGATGCTGATCATCGCCGGTTCGCTGGTGGGTTCGTCCGGTGCGATCCTCTCGTACATCATGTGCAAGGCGATGAACCGCTCCTTCTTTAATGTACTGCTCGGTGGTTTCGGCAATACGGCAGACGCGGCTGGCCCGGCCGGTTCGAAAGAAGCCCGCCCGGTTAAATCCGGTTCGGCTGACGACGCGACCTTCCTGCTGACCAACGCCGACACCGTGATCATCGTTCCGGGTTACGGCCTGGCGGTCGCTCGGGCGCAACATGCGCTTAAAGAGTTGACCGAGAAGCTGACCCATCGCGGTGTGACCGTGAAGTACGCGATCCACCCGGTTGCCGGTCGCATGCCTGGCCACATGAACGTGCTGCTGGCCGAGGCCGAAGTGCCTTACGACCAGGTGTTCGAGATGGAAGACATCAACTCCGAGTTCGGTCAGGCCGACGTAGTGCTGGTGCTCGGCGCCAACGACGTGGTCAACCCGGCCGCGAAGAACGACCCGAAATCGCCGATTGCCGGTATGCCGATTCTCGAGGCGTTCAAGGCCAAGACCATCATCGTCAACAAGCGCTCGATGGCCAGCGGTTATGCCGGCCTGGACAACGAACTGTTCTACCTCGACAAAACCATGATGGTCTTCGGCGACGCCAAGAAAGTCATCGAAGACAGAGTAAAACCTGCTCCAACGCAATACCCAAAACCTCAGCCTTTAGTAGGCTGGGGTTTTTTTATTCCCCGTGAAACCCGACCAAAGGCTCTAAATCAGGCCTCTGCATTCGACCATGGTAGCGGGACGGATTTTTTTCAAATCACTAGACTGCACACCTTGCTTCCGTTGCCCGAGATAACCATCCATGTACCGTGATCGTATTCGCTTGCCTTCGTTGTTGGAAAAGGTGATGAGCGCCGCTGACGCTGCCGCTCTGATTCAGGACGGCATGACCGTCGGCATGAGTGGTTTCACTCGCGCTGGCGAAGCCAAAGCCGTCCCCCACGCATTGGCCGAGCGCGCCAAAATCACCCCGCTGAAAATCACGTTGATGACCGGCGCCAGTCTGGGCAATGACCTCGATAAACAGCTCACCGAAGCCGGCGTACTGTCGCGACGCATGCCATTCCAGGTTGATAGCACTTTGCGCAAGGCGATTAACGCCGGCGAAGTGATGTTCATTGACCAGCATCTCTCGGAAACTGTGGAGCAATTGCGCAACCAGCAACTCACGCTGCCGGACATCGCCGTGATTGAGGCCGTGGCGATCACCGAGCAGGGCCATATCGTGCCGACCACCTCGGTTGGCAACTCGGCCAGCTTCGCGATTTTCGCCAAACAGGTGATCGTCGAGATCAACCTCGCGCACAACCCGAATCTCGAAGGTCTACACGACATCTATATCCCGACCTATCGCCCGACTCGCACGCCGATTCCGCTGGTAAAGGTTGACGATCGCATTGGCAGCACCGCCATCCCCATCCCGCCGGAAAAGATTGTCGCGATCGTGATCACCAACCAGTCCGACTCGCCCTCCACTGTCCTGCCGCCGGACGTCGACACCCAAGCCATTGCCGATCACCTGATCGACTTCTTCAAGCAAGAAGTGGCTGCCGGGCGCATGACCAACAAGCTCGGCCCATTGCAGGCCGGTATCGGCACCATCGCCAACTCGGTAATGTGCGGCCTGATCGACTCGCCATTCGAAGACCTGACCATGTATTCCGAGGTGCTGCAGGACTCGACCTTCGACCTGATCGACGCCGGCAAGCTGAGTTTTGCGTCAGGCAGTTCGATCACCCTGTCGAGCCGGCGCAACGCCGACGTCTTTGGCAACCTCGAGCGCTATAAGGACAAACTGGTCCTACGGCCACAGGAAATCTCGAACCACCCGGAAGTCGTGCGGCGCCTGGGCATCATCGGCATCAACACCGCTCTGGAGTTCGACCTGTACGGCAACGTCAACTCTACCCATGTCTGCGGCACACGCATGATGAATGGCATCGGCGGCTCCGGGGACTTTGCGCGCAACGCGCACCTGGCAATCTTCGTGACCAAATCCATCGCCAAGGGTGGCGCGATCTCCAGCGTGGTGCCGATGGTCAGCCACGTCGACCATACCGAGCATGACGTCGACATCCTGGTGACGGAGATTGGCCTGGCCGACCTGCGTGGCCTGGCACCACGGGAGCGAGCACGGGTGATCATCGACAACTGTGTGCACCCGGACTATCGCCAGGCGCTGGATGACTACTTTACGTCGGCCTGCGCATTGGGCGGGCACACCCCGCATATCCTGCGCGATGCCCTGCGCTGGCACATCAACCTGGAAGAAACCGGACGAATGCTGGCGGTCTGATTCAGCAAAAAAACAGCTGACGCAAACACAGTTGCGTCAGCTGGCTTTGGCCACACTAGATTCTGTTTAAAACTGTACTGCTGTACTGGTCATTTCCTACCGTATTTGCCTACCCATTCAAGCGAAAACATCAAAATCGCACCAATATAGTGCCGACAGGTACAGTTGCCTCAATTTCGACCAGTACACCCCCTATTAACAGTTAACTGGTCCCTCACAATACAGGTGAACTGTATCTACAGAGACTAGCCAAACGAGAGGATCATTGGCATCAGTTAAACCACTACCTAATCCCGCCACAAGCGGAAGGATGTCAACCATGGAACGTACACTCAGTTCCGAACTGTTCTTCGAAGATACCGCTGCAAAAACCCAGGCTTCCATGCCTCTTCGCGTTATTGCCAACCTGATGCTGTGGCAGCGCCGCATCTCCAGCCGCCATCAACTGGCTCGTCTGGATTCGCGTCTGCTGGCTGATGCCGGGATTAGCGAAGCACAACGCTACGAAGAGCTGAAAAAGCCGTTCTGGCGCTAAGTTAGCGTCGCTGGCTCTGACCCACCGGGTCCACCGCCAGCACTCCAAATTGAAAAAACAAAGCCCGTCGTGGGAAACCACGACGGGCTTTGTCGTTTTCGGCCCTGGTCGGCGGCCGTACAGAAGGGTTAGCCGACAATGAGTACAGTTTGAATATTTATAATATTGCACCAGTACAATTTTACGACAGTGTATCTGTAGGCCCAGTGTCGCTGCGCTCAACATGAAGTCCTGACTCTCCGGCAAAAGGACTTCGCGCCATGGATAACTTACTGAATGTTTCTGCCCCCGCCCTTCTCAAGAAGCCTCGACTCCACAGACTTAAACGATTGCTGAAGTCGCTCGCCGCCGCCCTTGAGAGAGCCAGAACCCGGCGTTTGCTGGGCCAGCTCAATGATCAGCAACTCTCGGACCCGGGCATCAGCCACGCGGATCGGATTAATGAATTGGATAAACCGTTCTGGCGCTAGGCCGCTGCTTTAACAGAAGGGACTGTTCGAACCGATAAAAGCAGGCCTAATATCAAGCCAGAACGTGGCGAGCGCTGTTCGACAGGCGTCTGACTCAACAGCTACCTCAACACCTCTCAATCGGTTATCCAAAGGAGTTACACCATGTCCCGTCTTCGTCTGCTCAGCGCTGCAGCCCTGCTTGCCGTGGCTGCCAATTCCCACGCGACCAGCTTTATCGTGACCACGGATGCCGTCGTAGGCGCACTTAAGTCCAGTTCCGATGCAACCTCCGATGTCACTTCCTCCTTTCGCGATGACAAGATCGTGCGCGCTGCCCGTGACGACGCCGCCAGCTTCGTCGCCAGCGAAGGCGCCATTCGTGGCGTGAAACTGGAAAGCGCACTTGACCACATCCGCCACCAGGCTCCTCAGCTAAACGCCACTGATGCACAGCTGGCACAGGCCATCCTGACGATCTAAGCAACGCTGTCACATGGGGCACGCCTGTCGTGTCCCAATGTTTCGGCACTGGCTCTAGCCCGGGGATTGCGCTAGCCTTTGGACTCGCTTTCGACAATCGAGTCTCATGCGTCTTCTTTCAAAGCAGCTTTTCATTTCAGTATTTCTCGCGGCCTGCTGGTCGGCCCCGACCTATGCCTTCGACGCGTTCAACTTGTCGACCCAAGGCATCGTCGTCACGGGTTACGCCACCAGCATGGTGACCGCCGCCCCCTTCGACCGTAAGCTGCTGATCGCCGCACACGATGACGCTGCGGCGTTCATTGCCAGTGACGGCCAACTACGCGGAGCGCAACTGGAATCCGCGTTGATTTACTTGCGCCGCAGCCAGCCAAAACTTCATGCAAGCGACCTTGAACTGGCGCAGGCAATTCTCGTCCAATAGTTATCCTTTGTCCTTGCGGAGTCGTTCCATGCGTAGCCCTCTGATTGCTGTTGCCCTTGGCCTGCTTTTATTGGCCGATGTGACCCAGGCGCACACCTTGGTTGCCACCAGCAACATCCTCATCAATGCCACCCAACGCACACTTGATTTCACTTCCGATACCACGACGTCCATCCGCGACTCGAAAATTATTCGCGAAGCCCACGATGATGCCGCGAGTTTCGTCGCCAGCGATGGGGATATTCGTGGTGCGCATCTGGAGGCCGCCTTCAGTACATTGCGCACCCGTGTGCCGGAAGCCCGGGACGCCAGTGATCAGGTGCTCGCCGAAGCCATCCTCGCACTGTGAGGTCGCCAAACGCCTGGCTGCTGGCCGGGCTGATGTTGCTGCTGTGCAACACGGCCCAGGCTGGCTTGCAATTACGACTCAAGACCGAGGGTCTGAGCGCCGAACAACAGCAAGCCAGTCAGGCGTTGCTCGATGAAGCCATGCAGGCCTTGCCGCCACGTTTTATCGAAAAACTGGACCGGCGCATTGATGTTGGCTGGACCGACGACATGCCGAGCAATGCCTATGGCCAGGCTTCGCTGGTGTCCGAACTCGACCTGAACCGCAACCTGCTCGCCAGCCTCACGGACGGCAGCGCTGCCACCAAAAAAACCTATCGCCCCCACGGCACCGTCCGCCGCGAAATGCTCGCAACGGTGTTGCATGAACTCACCCATATTTACGACCGTTCGCGCCTGTGGCCGGACGCGGAACGTACGCTGATCCAGCGCTGTACCCGGCGCAACAACAGTTCCGGCCTGATCGGCATCCCGGATGAATGCCGTGGTCAATCCGACCGCCGCTTTACCCTGAGCGATGATCCGCGCTTGCTCGACCTGGCCGGTTGGCCGCAATACGTCGGTCGCCGTGGCGAGCGCGAGCAGCACAACCGGCAGATCGCCCGCAGCCCGGACATCTACGAAACGAGCAGTCCCAAAGAGTTTGTCGCGGTCAACATGGAGTATTTCCTCCTCGACCCGAGCTATGCCTGCCGTCGCCCCGCGCTGTATCGCTACTACAAAGAACATTTCGGCTGGGCTCCCGCCGCCAAGGACCCGTGCAGCAAATCCTTTGCCTTCCTCAATGCCGGCAACGACTTTGCTAAACAACCGCTGGGCCAAGTCGATCCGGAACGGGTGTACGCCGTCGACTATCTGCTGGCCGAAGCCAACCAGAACTGGGTCAGTCGCTGGGGGCACAGCATGTTGCGCCTGGTGATCTGCGCGCCGGGTCGGCCTCGCGGGCCAGATTGCCGACTGGATCTCGACCAGCACCTGGTCTTGTCCTACCGCGCCTTCGTCGGCGACGTGCAGCTCTCGAGCTGGGATGGGCTGGTGGGTAAATACCCCTCGCGCCTGTTTGTACTGCCGTTGGCCCAAGTGATCGACGAATACACCAAGACTGAACTGCGCAGCCTGGCCTCGGTACCGCTGAACTTGTCGCGCAACGAAATTGAAGACGTGGTGGAACACGCCGCCGAGATGCATTGGAGTTACGACGGCAATTATTATTTCCTCTCCAACAACTGCGCGGTGGAAGGCTTGAAGTTGCTGCGCAGCGGCAGCAACAACGCGAAACTGGTCGGGCTCGACAGCATCATGCCCAACGGCTTGCTGGAAGTGATGAAGGGCCGCGGACTGGCGAATACCAGCGTGCTGGATGACCCACGCGAAGCGTTGCGCCTGGGTTACCGCTTCGACTCCTTCCGTGATCGTTACCAAGCGATGTTCGAAGTGCTGAAAAAGCACTTGCCGATCAAGCAGGAAAAAGTCGAAGACTGGCTGGCATTAAAAGCTGACGAGCGCCGGCAATGGTTTGAGCAGGCTGACTTGCGCACCAGCGCGGCATTGCTGTTGCTGGAGCAGGCAAGCTTCCGTCAACAACTGGTGCTGGCCCAGGATGAAGTGAAGCAGCGTTATCTGGGCGCACGGGAATTGAAGAACGGCGGTATGGACAAGGCAAACGCGACCTTGCAGCAAATTCTCGCTAATAGCGGCTTCCTCAGTCGTCCCGCAGAGCTGCTCGGCACCGGCGGTTACGGATTGCCTCAACCGAATGAATGGCAGCGCCTGGAATCGGAAAGCAACCTGCGGCAGAAGCAGCTTCAACTGCTGACCGGCGATCTGGACAAGGAAGTCAGAGCGCTGCTCGAACCAGGCCGGGCAGCGGAGATGGCCGCCAATGAAGCCAACCTGAAACTGGTTGGCGAACATTTGCGCAAATTGCATAAAGCAGCAGGCGGGCTGGAGTTGCCATAAGCAAGAAGGCGTCGTGGATGATCCATGACGCCTTCTTTGCCTGCACGTTAAATCAAAGCACCCCTTCCAGAATTTCATAGACGATCCCGGTGCCCACGGCGATCAGCACAATGTCGCCCCCTGCACGGCGCCATTCGTAGCCCGGGTAATGCGGCAGCCGCCCCAAGGCACGATTATCCAGACGCTCACCGTAATAGCCGTGAGGCAATGGTCGACCACGCACCAGATGAACACCTGGAGGAGGGGGTGCCCCGCGTACAAAATAGCCGTGGTTATCGTGAATAGTCTGGCGCACCGGGCCGAAGTCCCGTGGCGGAGGGCCGCCGCGATGATTGTCCTGCGGGCCACGGTGGTCATCGCCATGGTTGTCACCACGGTTATCGTAATGGCCCTGCGGCGGGCCGCCGCGGTCGTGATCGTCGCGCTGATCGGCGCTCGCATGCAGCAGCGGCGTGGCACTGAGCATCAGCACGCCCAGGCTGGCAATCAGACGTTTCGGCATTTTCATCAGGTCTTTCCTCACTGCACACACAGCAAAAAGGGCCTGAAGCCCTCGGTCTTGCTGTTTAGTCTGTGCCGCGAGGCTCTAATTCCTCTGTATCAGGAACTTTACCTTCAGCTGACGCGGGCCTTACGCACGCCTTCAGCCAACGCCGAGCAAAGGCTCAGCACGCCATCAACCGCCTGCGCCGGCGTTGAGGCGTTGGCGATGTGATCGATCAATGCCGAACCCACCACCACACCATCGGCCAGACGCGCGATGGACGCCGCTTGCTCCGGTGTGCGAATGCCGAAACCGATACTGATCGGCAGGTCGGTGTGGCGACGCAGACGAGCAACCGCTTCTTCAACGTGTTCCAGCGTCGCCGCGCCCGCCCCGGTCACACCGGCAACCGACACGTAGTAGACGAAGCCAGAGCTGCCGTTCAGAACGGTCGGCAGGCGCACATCGTCGGTTGTCGGCGTGGTCAGGCGGATGAAATCCAGTCCGGCGGCCTGCGCCGGCTCGCACAGCTCACCGTTATGCTCCGGCGGCAGGTCGACCACGATCAAACCATCAACACCGGCCTCCTTGGCGTCGGCGATGAAGCGCGGCACGCCGTACATGTGGATCGGGTTGAAATACCCCATCAGCACCAGCGGCGTCTCGGTATTGCCTTCACGGAACTCGCGAACCATTTGCAGGGTTTTCGCCAGGTTCTGCTTGGCGCCAAGGGCGCGGATGTTGGCCAACTGGATGGCCGGGCCATCGGCCATTGGATCGGTGAAGGGCATGCCCAACTCGATCACATCGGCACCCGCACCGGGCAAGCCTTTGAGGATCGCCAGGGACGTGTCATAGCTCGGGTCGCCAGCGGTGACGAAGGTCACCAGGGCGGCGCGATTCTGTTCCTTGAGTTCGGCAAAGCGCGTTTGCAGGCGGCTCATCAGTGTTTCTCCTGCTTCGATTGTTCCATGTGGTGCATCACGGTTTGCATGTCTTTGTCGCCACGACCGGACAGGTTGACCACCATCAGGTGATCTTTGGGCAGGGTCGGTGCGCGCTTGAACACTTCGGCCAAGGCGTGGGCGCTTTCCAGTGCCGGAATAATCCCTTCCAGGCGGCAGCATTTGTGGAACGCATCGAGGGCTTCGTCGTCGGTCACCGAGGTGTACTGAACGCGGCCGATGTCATGCAACCAAGCGTGTTCCGGGCCGATGCCTGGATAGTCGAGGCCGGCCGAGATCGAGTGGGCGTCGATGATCTGGCCATCGTCGTCCTGCAACAGGAAAGTACGGTTGCCGTGCAGCACACCCGGAACACCGCCGTTCAGGCTGGCGGCATGCTTACCGGTTTCAATGCCGTAACCGGCGGCTTCCACGCCAATGATTTCGACGCTTTTGTCATCGAGGAACGGGTGAAACAGGCCCATGGCGTTGGAACCGCCACCGATGCACGCCACCAGGCTGTCCGGCAGACGACCTTCCTGGGCTTGCAGTTGAGTACGGGTTTCTTTGCCGATAACAGACTGGAAGTCGCGAACCATCGCTGGATAAGGGTGCGGGCCGGCCACGGTGCCGATGAGGTAGAAGGTGCTGTCGACATTGGTCACCCAGTCACGCAACGCTTCGTTCATCGCGTCTTTCAGGGTGCCAGTCCCGGCGACCACAGGGATCACTTCGGCACCCAGCAGTTTCATGCGGAACACGTTGGCCTGCTGACGCTCGATGTCGGTGGTGCCCATGTAGATCACGCAATCCAGGCCGAAACGTGCAGCCACGGTCGCCGTCGCCACGCCGTGCATGCCGGCGCCGGTCTCGGCAATGATGCGTTTCTTGCCCATGCGCCGAGCCAGCAGGATCTGGCCGATGCAGTTGTTGATCTTGTGCGCGCCGGTGTGGTTCAGCTCTTCGCGTTTCAGATAAATCTTTGCGCCGCCGCAGAATTCGGTCAGGCGTTCGGCGTAGTACAGCGGGCTTGGACGTCCGACGTAGTCCCGTTGGAAGTAGGCCAATTCTTCTTTGAATGCTGGATCTTCCTTGGCCAATTCGTATTCACGGGCCAGGTCGAGCACCAACGGCATCAAGGTTTCGGCGACGTAACGGCCGCCGAACGAGCCAAACAGGCCGTTGGCGTCGGGGCCGTTGCGCAGATTAGTCTGGGTCATGGGTCGCTCCAGTGGGATTCGTGAGATGACAATGACGGTCACTCTACCCCTGACGTCCCAGCCTGAAAACCGATAAGATCGCCACAACCTGTCAGGAAAACTCACAGATCCCATGAGCCACGACCTTCCCCCGCTCAACGCCCTTCGCGCCTTTGAAGCCACGGCACGGCTGAACAGCGTCAGTCAGGCTGCCGAACAGCTGCACGTCACTCATGGCGCGGTCAGCCGACAACTCAAGGTGCTCGAAGAACACCTCGGTGTGAGCCTGTTCATCAAGGATGGACGCGGCCTGAAACTCACAGATGCCGGCGTGCGTTTGCGCGATGCCAGCGGTGAGGCCTTTGAACGTCTACGCACCGTTTGCGCAGAGCTGACCCAAAGCACCGCTGACGCTCCATTTGTTTTGGGTTGCTCGGGCAGTTTGTTGGCGCGCTGGTTTATTCCACGCCTGGGACGACTGAATGCGGACTTGCCCGACCTGCGCCTGCACCTGTCGGCCGGGGAAGGCGATCTCGATCCGCGACGGCCGGGGCTCGATGCCCTGCTGGTGTTTGCCGAGCCGCCATGGCCGGCGGACATGCAAGTCTATGAGTTGGCCAGCGAACGAATCGGCCCGGTGATGAGCCCGCGTTTCGCGGGTTATGAAAGGCTGCAAGCTGCGCAGGCCACAGCGTTATTGAACGAACCCTTGCTGCACACCACCTCGCGCCCACAGGCTTGGCCGAGCTGGGCACAGCAAAGTGGCCTCGACGCCAAGGCGTTGAAGTACGGTCAAAGTTTCGAGCATTTGTATTATTTGCTGGAAGCAGCCGTAGCGGGGCTGGGGGTGGCGATTGCGCCTGAGCCGCTGGTGGCTGAGGACTTGAAGGCCGGTCGCCTGGTTGCGCCCTGGGGATTCAGTGAAACCCCGGCGCAACTGGCCTTGTGGCTACCCAAGCGCGCCGCGGACGGGCGCGCTCGACAGTTGGCGCAGTGGCTCAAGGCCGAGCTGCACCAAACCGATCAGTCGCCGCGCTTGAACAGCAGATAAGCCGCAAGCAGACCCAGTGCGCCGACAGCGACGCCCGCAGTAGTCCAAGGGTGTTCCTGGGCGTAGTCCCGAGTGGCAATCCCGGTTTCGCGGGTTTTGACTTTGACTTCTTCATACGCATCGCTGAGCAGATGGCGCGAATGTTTCAGCGCGTTCTCGGCGTTGCCTTTCAGCGCTTTGAGGGTTTTACGCGACTCGTCCGAGGCGTCGTCTTTCAGATTTTCCAAAGATTTCAGCAGACTCTCGATCTCGGCTTCCATGCTTTGCAATGAGGCTTTACGTAAAGAGGTGTTGGCCATGGTGGCTCTCCTTCATTGATGATGAGTAGCGTGTGTTGGTTGGGACTTCAACGGTTCGAGAAAGTGCAGTAAATCTGAACTTCTGCATGGCATTAGCCGACAGAAGTAATACGAAAAATCACTGCTAGGCTGTATTTCACACCCAAGGAGAACGCCATGACTGACCATCACACCTACAAGAAAGTCGAATTGGTTGGCTCGTCCACCAGCAGCATTGAGGACGCCATCAATAACGCGCTGGCCGAAGCCAATAAGAGCATCAAGCACCTGGAATGGTTTGAAGTGACCGAAACCCGCGGGCACATCAAGGATGGCAAGGCCGCTCACTTTCAGGTGACGCTCAAAGTCGGGTTCCGGATTGCCAGCAGCTGAGTTTGAGCTAGTCTCCTGAACTTGCGCGCTGGCCGAATGCCATAGGGAAATGGCAAAGCGCTACATGAGTGCCTCCGGCTGATGGCTGGATGCTCCCTTTGATCCGACCAGGGAATGCGACAGATGAAGTATTTTATTTTAGCGGTAGGTTTGTTGAGCCTTGCAGGAACAGCCTTTGCTGACGGCAAATCGTGCGAAGAGCTGAAAGCCGAAATCGCAGCAAAACTGGATGTCAAGGGCGTTGCCGGCTATTCACTGGAAATCGTCGATAAAGGCGCTGAGGCCGGCGGAACAGTCGTCGGTACCTGTGAAAAGGGCACCAAGGCAATCGTCTACAAGAAAGACTGATGTCCCTTACAAATCAAAAAGCCGACGCAATGCGTCGGCTTTTTTGTGTGGCGGCGTCGGCGCCTCAGCCCTTCATGACCTGCGCCAGCAGCTCATAGGAATGCACCCGATCCGCATGTTCGTAAAGGTCGCAGGTGAAAATCAGCTCGTCCGCCTGAGTCTGCTCGATCAGCACTTCAAGCTTGGCGCGGATCTTCTGCGGGCTGCCCACCATCGCCAGCCCGAGGAAATCGCCGACGGCTTCTTTCTCATGGGGCAGCCACAGGCCATCCATGGTTTTCACCGGCGGACGCTGCACCAGGCTTTGGCCACGCATCAACGCCAGGATGCGCTGATAGACCGATGTCGCCAGGTAATCCGCCTGCTCGTCAGTGTCAGCGGCGACCAGCGGCACACCGAGCATCACATACGGCTTATCCAGCACCGCCGAAGGCTTGAAGTGATTACGGTAGACGCGAATCGCCTCGTGCATGAAGCGCGGTGCGAAATGCGAGGCGAAGGCGTAGGGCAAACCGCGCTCACCGGCCAATTGTGCACTGAACAGGCTGGAGCCCAGCAACCAGACAGGGACATTGGTGCCGGTGCCCGGCATGGCGATGATTCGCTGGTCAGGCGTGCGTGGGCCGAGATATCGCATCAGCTCCGTAACATCTTCCGGAAACTCGTCGGCGCTGCCGGAACGCTCGCGACGCAGGGCGCGTGCGGTCATTTGATCGGAACCGGGGGCGCGCCCCAAACCCAGATCTATCCGGCCTGGATACAGGCTTTCGAGTGTGCCGAATTGCTCCGCGATCACCAGCGGCGCGTGGTTGGGCAGCATCACGCCGCCGGAGCCGACACGAATGGTCGACGTGCCACCGGCCAGGTAGCCGAGCAATACCGAGGTGGCCGAACTGGCGATGCCGTCCATGTTGTGGTGTTCGGCGACCCAGAAGCGGGTATAGCCTAATTTTTCGACATGCTGCGCCAGGTCCAGGGAATTACGCAGCGACTGGGCCGCGCTGCCGTTCTCGCGCACGGGCACCAGATCAAGGGTCGAAAACTTGATATCGGACAGTCGTTTCATAAGCCTGCTTCTCCAATGGTGGGCGCAGGTTTTTCTTGCGAACGAAAACCTGCCGAATCTATAAGCGTGCTTCATGCAATGAGGGCATATACCCGAGATTCAATAGCCAGGCCAAAAAATCCTACGAAAGCAGTAGGACTTTATGAGATGAGGTGAACTTTGCACAACCGTCTACCCTCAGAACCCTAGCAACCGAAAACCACGAAGGTGCGACGCTCGCACCGGATCTTGAGGAGGCAGACATGGCTATTACGAAGAAAGCATCGGCTCATTGGGAAGGCGATCTGAAAACCGGCATCGGCTCGATCTCTACTGAAACCGGTGTACTCAGAGAAGCGCCCTACGGCTTCAAGGCTCGTTTCGAAGGCGGCAAAGGCACCAATCCGGAAGAGCTGATCGGCGCGGCGCATGCGGGATGTTTCTCGATGGCGTTTTCGATGATCCTGGGTGATGCCGGGCTCAAGGCTGACAGCATCGATACCAATGCTGAAGTGACCCTGGATCAAGTCGACGGTGGTTTTGCGATCACTGCGGTGAAATTGATCCTCAAGGCGAAAATCCCCGGGGCGACTCAGGCGCAGTTCGAGGAGCTGAGCAACAAGGCCAAAGAAGGCTGCCCGGTGTCCAAAGTGCTGAATGCGAAAATCAGCCTGGATGCGACGTTGGTCAGCTGATGATCAGGCGCTGAATGTACTGACGCCTTCGCGACCCGACCCGCTCGCGAAGGCGAACTTGTAAACAACACAATTCCAACGATAAAGCTGCGCTTTGTGAGCGGTGTCAGAACTCGCTTTGCAAAACTGTGGTCGAATAAATGACAGCCGCTCAAGCGCAAAAACTGCGCGCGGCCTCAAGGGAGCTTCAACCATGAAACGTTTTGCCTTGGCGATTATCGGTTGCACGCTGGCCACTTCGGCCCTGGCGGCACCGAAATCCTGTGAAGAACTCAAGGCCGAGATCGAGGCCAAGATCCAGGCCAATAACGTCTCGTCCTACACCCTGGAAATCGTCACCAATGACGAAGTCCACGATCAGAACATGGTCGTCGGCAGCTGCGAAAACGGCACAAAGAAAATCATCTACCAGAAAAACGACCGCTGATTCACCTCACGGGACGCAATAGGTCTGCCGATCTTCAGCGACGATCTCCCGCTTTGCATTGAACAATCGGGCGCTTGGGGTGAAGGCGATCGAACGGCCTTCCAGCACATAACGCTGGCCGGCTTCGAAATGATCGTATTTGACGGTCAGGTAGCACAGCCGTTCCGTGGGGGTGTTCATCATGTTCATGCCCCCACCACCGGGCACCTCAAAGTCGAACCTGACGACCAGCTCATGGCTGCCGGGCGTCACCTGGAAAAAACGCCCGTCACGCAATCGCTGTTTGTCCAGTCGCTCTGCCATCAGCAACCTGTCGTTGGGGAATGGCGTCGAGAAGTCGATCCAGGCCATCTGCGGATTTACCGCCGGTAACGGACTCTGGCAGCCGGCAACCACGCCTGCCGCGAGCAACAGCATCAATCTGCGCATGATGAATGTCCCAAAGGATGGTCATTCAGCATAGCGCCGATCAGCTGCTTTGGCAGCCAGCCGGCGTGCCTTGGCCAATCACTTTTCGCTGTTGATCATAGAGCTTTGCCCATGGCCGGAAGCCGATATTCCCCGCTTGCAGCTGATATCGCTCACCGGCATTGAAGTCGTTGAATTTCACGTTTAACTGGCAGTCACGCCACAGCGGCTCGGCGTCGGGGCCGATGTTGGTGGGCTGGACCGCAAACTGGTAGCGCACCGTCAGCTCATGACGGCCCGGATGCACCTCGAAATATCGCTTGTCGGTAGAGGCTTTGTCATCGACTTCCAGCGCTTGCAGGGCGGTGTCTTCTTGCTGTGAGTCCAGTTCGATCCATGCTTGCGACGGATCATGGTGAGGTAAACCGAAACCAGCACAGCCGGTCAGCATCAACAAGCCTCCCGTCAGCATCAATTTCCAGTCAGGCGGGATAGTCTTGCGGGCAGACTCTCCAGGGATGATTTTATTTTGATCAGGCCGCTTCCAAGCCTTGGGTTACTTGATCGCGTTTTGCGGATTTTGTTTCCGGGTATGTTGCTTTTATTCCTCAGCGGCTGCGCCAGCGTCAGCTATTACAGCCAGTTGGCCAGCGGTCAGCTGCAATTGCTGCGGGCCAGGGAGCCGGTGGCCCAGGTGCTTGCCGATCCGTCTCGCGATCCGATGCTGCGTGCGCACCTGACCCAGTCGCAAAAGGCCCGGACATTCGCCAGCCAACAGCTGCATCTGCCGGATAACCAGAGCTACCGTCTGTACGCCGACATTGGCCGGCCGTTCGTGGTCTGGAACGTCTTTGCCACGCCGGAATTTTCCCTGACAGCACAAAACCATTGCTTCCCTATCGCCGGTTGCGTCGCCTATCGCGGTTACTACAGCCAGAGTGCTGCCCGCGGCGAAGCGGCCTTGCAACGCCTGAAAGGTATGGACGTGTCCATTGGCGGCGTCGAGGCCTATTCGACGCTCGGCTGGTTCAACGATCCGATTCTCAGCTCAATGATGGGTTGGGGCGACGAGCGGCTGGCAACGCTGATCTTCCACGAGCTCGCGCACCAGCGCTTTTATGTGAAGGACGACACCGAGTTCAACGAGTCCTTCGCCACCTTCGTCGAGCAGGAAGGCACCCGGCAATGGCGGGCATCACGCGGTCTGGCAGCGGACAATGGCGCGCAGGCGCAGCATCGAGACCAATTTATTCAATTGGTTCTGGATACGCGCACGCGGCTTGAAAATCTCTACGCCCTGCCACTGCCCGCCGACCAGATGCGCCAACGCAAAGCGGCGGAATTCGAACGTCTGCGCCATGACTATCGACAGCTGCGCGACAGCCAATGGGCCGGGGATAAACGCTATGACGCGTGGATCAAAGCGCCAATGAACAACGCCCGGTTGTTGCCGTTTGGGTTGTATGACCAATGGGTGCCGGCGTTTGCGGCGCTGTTCAGGCAGGAGGGTGGGGACTGGCTGAAGTTTTATGCCGCCGTCGAGCAGCTTGGTGCGTTGCCAGTGGTTGAGCGCAAGGTAGCGCTGAAGGCATTGACGGGGTCATAAAATCTGGTGGCTGGGCGGGCCTCTTCGCGGGCAAGCCTCGCTCCTACGGGATCTATGTTGCTTTTGTAGGAGCGAGGCTTGCCCGCGAAGGCGTTTTCAACCTCACAACCAGATCGCGTCCCATAGCGGATAATCCCCTACCCTCTCGACCAAGCCAGCTCGCAACGGATTGGCGACGATGTAGCGAGCAACTGCCTGTAGATCTTCTTCCTTACGAATGGCGCGATCGTGATAACCATGTTGCCAAACCGGACCTTGGCGTCCTGCCGAGCGATTAAGCGTTACTGCGATGCGTGATTTGGTTCGAGCCATCAAACTGGGTAACTGAATATTCTGTAACTCGATCAGCCAATGGAAATGATCGGGCATGACGACCCAGGCCAGTGACGTCGCAAACCCTTCCTGCTCAGCAGTTTTCAGGGCATCGACTACCAGTCGCCCACTCTTGAAGTCATGGAATAACGGTTGCCGGTTCAAAACGACGGCTGTCAGGAGGTAAATCTGTCCGGGCTCCGAATATCGGCCGGTGCGCAATCGATGAGCATGTTTTAGCTCTGTCATTAATGATCCTCCTTGATCGTGACCTCAGACTTTGAGCCTAGGACGATTAGAAGGGACTTGGGTGGTAACTGTTGCACAGGATGTATCTGGGCGGGCCTCTTCGCGGGCAAGCCTCGCTCCTACGGGGTCTATGTTGCTTTTGTAGGAGCGAGGCTTGCCCGCGAAGGCGTACTGATCAACGCCGCAAAAACGCCTGATGCATCTCTTCCAGCGTCTCAAAGTGATAGGCCGGTGCTTCTGCGCTCAATTCTTCCCGGCTGCCAAACCCATAACCGACCGCCACCGCATCCAGCCCATTGCTGCGCGCGCCGATCAGGTCGTGTTTGCGGTCGCCGATCATCAGGGTGTTGGCCGGGTCCAGGCCTTCTTCGGCCATCAGGTGGGCAATCAACTCGACTTTGTTGGTGCGTGTCCCGTCCAGTTCGCTACCGTAAATCACCTTGAAGTGCCTGGCGAAGTCAAAGTGCCGGGCGATTTCCCGGGCGAACACCCACGGCTTTGAGGTTGCGATGAACAACTGTCGCCCTTGCCCGCCGAGGGTTTCCAGCAGCGGTGTGACGCCGTCGAACACACGGTTCTCGTACAGGCCTGTGACCTTGAAGCGTTCGCGGTAGAAATTCACCGCTTCCCAGGCCTTGGGCTCGTCGAAGTCGTAGAACTGCATGAACGCCTGCAACAACGGCGGGCCGATGAAGTGTTCGAGCTTGGTCAGGTCGGGTTCATCGATCCCCAGTTTGCTCAGGGCGAACTGGATCGAACGGGTGATGCCCTCGCGCGGATCGGTCAGGGTCCCATCGAGATCAAACAAAACGGTTTGGTAATGCATGTTGAATCCTGAATAAGGGCGCAGGGTCAGAGCTGGTCGTAGCCTTCAGCCAGATGCAAATTCTTGAGCTTCACGTAGTTCGCCGCGCTGTAGGTGAAAAAGGCATTTTCCTTGTCCGTCAGCGGGCGGATTTGTTTCACCGGGCTGCCCACATACAGGAAGCCGCTTTCCAGACGCTTGCCCGGCGGCACCAGACTGCCGGCGCCGACAATCACATCGTCCTCGATCACCGCACCATCCATGACGATGCTGCCCATGCCGATCAGAATCCGGTTGCCGACACTGCAGCCATGCAGCATGACCTTATGGGCAATGGTCACGTCGTCTCCGATCAAGCAGGGAAAGCCATCGGGATTGAACGGCCCGGCATGCGTGATGTGCAGCACGCAGCCATCCTGAACGCTGGTGCGCGCACCGATACGGATGCGGTGCATGTCGCCACGGATCACCGTCAGCGGCCAGACAGAGCTGTCTTCGCCGATTTCAACGTCGCCGATCACCACCGCCGAGCCGTCCCAGTAGCGGCGTGTGGTTCTGATACTTGCGAAGGGTCACGATAGGCTCTCTCTCTTTTGCTGATAGCTGCGGTGAGCGTCGATTGTAATTAAGATGGCCCCATGTTTCTTCCAGCCAAGGTGCCAACCGTGAGCGTGAACAACCCTCTTTTGCAGTCCTACGACCTGCCGCCCTTCTCGGCGATCCGGGCCGAACACGTACAACCGGCCATTGAACAGATCCTGGCTGACAACCGTGCCGCCATTATCGAGATCCTCAACAGCCAGGGCAAACAACCGACCTGGGCCGGCCTGGTGCTGGCGATGGACGAACTCAATGATCGTCTGGGCGCCGCCTGGAGCCCGGTCAGCCACCTCAATGCCGTGTGCAACAGCGCCGAATTGCGCGAAGCCTACGAGTCCTGCCTGCCGGCCTTGAGCGCCTACTCCACCGAGCTGGGCCAGAACCGTGAACTGTTCGAGGCCTTCGAAGCCTTGGCCAACAGCCCGGAAGCCGCCGGTTTCGACGTGGCGCAGAAAACCATCCTGGAACACGCCCTGCGAGACTTCCGTCTGTCGGGTATCGATCTGCCGGACGCCGAGCAGAAGCGCTACGCCGAAGTGCAAAGCAAATTGTCGGAGCTGGGCAGCCGCTTCTCCAACCAGCTGCTCGACGCGACTCAAGCCTGGACCAAGCACGTGACCGATGAAGCCGCCCTCGCCGGCCTCACCGATTCGGCCAAGGCGCAAATGGCCGCCGCAGCCCAGGCCAAAGATCTGGATGGCTTCCTCATCACCCTGGAATTCCCGAGCTATTACGCGGTGATGACCTACGCCCAGGACCGTGCCTTGCGCGAAGAAGTCTACGCCGCCTATTGCACCCGTGCGTCGGACCAAGGCCCGAACGCCGGTCAGAACGATAACGGCCCGGTCATGGAAGAAATCCTCGACCTGCGTCAGGAACTGGCCAAGCTGCTCGGCTTCGCCAGCTTCTCGGAACTGAGCCTGGCCACCAAAATGGCTGAATCCAGCGATCAGGTCCTCAGCTTCCTGCGCGATCTGGCCAAACGCAGCAAACCGTTCGCCGCCCAGGACCTGGAACAGCTCAAGGCCTACGCCGCCGAACAAGGCTGCCCGGACCTGCAAAGCTGGGACAGCGGTTTCTACGGCGAAAAGCTTCGCGAACAACGTTACAGCGTTGCCCAGGAAGCACTGCGCGCCTACTTCCCGATCGACAAAGTGCTGGGCGGCCTGTTCGCTATCGTCCAGCGCCTGTACGGCATCGAGATCGCCGAACTGAAAGGCTTCGACGCCTGGCACCCGGATGTTCGCCTGTTCGAAATCAAGGAAAACGGCCAGCACGTCGGCCGCTTCTTCTTCGACCTCTATGCCCGCGCCAACAAACGCGGCGGTGCCTGGATGGACGGCGCCCGTGACCGTCGCCGCACCATCAGCGGCGTGCTGCAAAGCCCGGTGGCCAATCTGGTGTGCAACTTCACCCCAGCCGACAGCGGCAAACCGGCCCTGCTGACCCACGATGAAGTGACCACCCTGTTCCACGAATTCGGTCACGGCCTGCATCACCTGCTGACCCGCGTAGAACACGCCGGCGTGTCCGGCATCAACGGCGTGGCCTGGGATGCGGTGGAGCTGCCAAGTCAGTTCATGGAAAACTGGTGCTGGGAGCCGGAAGGCCTGGCGCTGATCTCCGGTCACTACGAAACCGGCGAGCCGCTGCCTCAGGATCTTCTGGAGAAAATGCTCGCGGCGAAGAACTTCCAGTCCGGCCTGATGATGGTGCGCCAACTCGAGTTCTCGCTGTTCGACTTCGAACTGCACGCCACCCACGGCGACGGTCGCAGCGTGCTGCAAGTACTCGAAGGTGTGCGTGACGAGGTCTCGGTCATGCGTCCACCGGCCTACAACCGCTTCCCGAACAGCTTCGCCCACATCTTCGCCGGCGGTTACGCAGCGGGTTACTACAGCTACAAGTGGGCTGAAGTGCTGTCGGCCGACGCCTTCTCGAAGTTCGAAGAAGACGGCGTGCTCAATGCCGAAACAGGTCGTGCGTTCCGCGAAGCGATTCTGGCGCGTGGCGGTTCGCAGGAACCCATGGTGCTGTTCGTCGACTTCCGTGGCCGTGCGCCATCGATTGACGCACTCTTGCGCCATAGCGGCCTGAGTGAGGACGCGGCAGCATGAGCGAGGGGCCTGTGATCACGAAGAAACGCTTTATCGCCGGGGCGGTCTGCCCGGCCTGTAGCGAGCCGGACAAATTGATGATGTGGAACGAAGACGAGGTCCCGCATCGCGAATGCGTGGCCTGCGGTTATTCGGATACGCTCAATGAACAAGGTCTGTCGGTGCCCAAGGAATTGGGCACGCGGGTCAACACTTCGGCGCTCAAGGTGCCGGACGCCAAGGTTCAGGCGGTGCAGTTCTTCCCGAACCCGAAGCTGAAGAAGAAGCCTGACGAGCACCATTGAGTCAACATCACCTTCCACCCTTTGACCGGGTGGAAGGTGGTATCTATTTACCACCCTTCCCCCGCGCTTCTTCCTTAGGCTGAATCCTTCAGCCCTACTCAAGGAAGACGCCATGCCTGATAACAATCCGCTGCTACAACACTGGGACCTGCCGCCCTGGCCGGACATTCGCGCCGAGCACCTGGTGCATGCCATCGACACCCTTGTTGCCGACAACCGCAAGGCCATTGCCGGGATTATCGCGAGCCAATCCACGACCCCGAACTGGGATGATCTGGTATTGGCCGTTGATGAAACCGATGCGCGTCTGGATGAGGCCATGGGCGTCATCGAAACCCTTTCAATGGTGAAACATGAGGGTAAGGCCTGGGACGCAGCCAGCGGGACTTGCCGCGATGCCGCTGCGCAGTACAAATCTGAAAAGATGGGTAATCACGCACTGTTCCGGGCTTATCAGCGGCTGGCGCAAAGTCCCGCTGCGGCGAATTACGATGAACCGCGCAAAGCGGTTTTGAACAAAATTCTGCGCCGGTTTCGCTTGTCCGGCATCGACTTGCCCATCGAACAACAGCAGACGCTGGCCCGGCTGAATCGCGACATCGGGGTGCTGCAAAGCCTGTTCCTGACCAACCTGGAAGGCGCCAGCGCAGCCTGGAGCAAGCGCATCGATGACGTCTCGCAGTTGCGCGGTTTGTCTGCGGCGACACTGGAGCGTCTGGCAGTCAACGCGCAACAGGCAGGGCACGACGGCTGGCTGATGCGTCTGGACCAGGACACCTACACTCGTGTCATGGCCTATGCCGAAGACCGATCCCTGCGCGAAGAATACTTTGTCGCTTACTCCACCCGGGCTTCCGATCAAGGCCCCCACGACCGGCAATTCGATAATGGTCCGGTGCTGGAGCTGCTGTTGTCCATGCGTCATCAGAAAGCCAGGTTGCTGGGGTATGAGAACTTTGCGCAACTCAGCCTCGTAACGGAAATGGCCGAGTCCACCGAGCAAGTCACCGGTTTCCTGCGGCGGCAAATCGTGCAGGCAACACCGGAACTCGAGAAGGACGCACAAGAACTCAAGACGATTGCGCTTGAGCGCGGCATGACTGAAGTTGCCCCTTGGGACCACGAGTTTCTCGCCGAACAATTGCGCCAGCAACGTCTCGGCGGGGCGCTGAAAAACCTGCGAACGTACTTTCCACTGGACGGGACTTTGCAGCGGCTCTGCCTGTTCAGCGAGCGCATGTTTGGCATCCGGATCGTCGAACAGAAAGAGTGCAGTCGCTGGCATGACAACGTGCGTCTGTTTGAAATCAGCGAGCATGGCCAGGTCGTCGGGTACATTTACCTCGACCCTTTTCATCGGGACGAAGCGCCGGACTTTGCCTGGACCGCCACGCCACGTAATCGACGGGTGAACGCCGAAGGTCGATTGACGCTGCCGATCGCCGTGCTTCATGGCAACTTCACGCCCGGAATTGCCGAGCATCCTTGCCTTCTCGCTCATAAGGACCTGCGGGTTTTGTTCCATGAGTTCGGCCATTGCCTGCAGCACGTTCTGACCCGCTCGCCTCACCATCGCCTGTCCGGTATCACCCAGCTGGGACGCGATTCGGCAGAGTTCACCGGGCAATTGTTCGAGCTTTGGTGCCTGTCAGGGGAGTTTCTGCTGTGGCTGGCCGCTCACCACCAGACCGGCGAGCGCCTGGCCGAAGCGCGAGTCGACGCCGCATTGGCAGCCATCCAGACCCAGACCAGCCGGCAAACCGCAGAGCTGTTAATGTCCGCGTTGTTTGACTTCGAATTGCACCGCAGCCAAGGCGATGGCCGAAGCGTTGAACAGATCTTCGACGACGTACAGCGCGAGATCCCTCACCTGCAACTGCCGCCTTACTGTCGGTTCGCCAACAGCTTCGATTACCTGGTGACCGGGTACGCAGCGTCGGTTTACGCCTACAAATGGTCGGGTGTACTGGCGACCGAGGTGTTCAAACGGTTTCAACGCGAGTGGGTATTCAACCCGCAAACCGGCAAGGCCTTTCGCGAAGCCTTTTTTTCGCCGGGGGATTCGCGATCGCTATTGGTCGCCCTGGAAGAATTCCTCGGACAACCGATCGCCGACAGCTTTTTCGCAACGCCGTCCAGCAGCCGCTGCCCACTGAACTGATGCTTATTCGACGTGGGCGGACTGGAACCAACTCTTCATGGAACAGGCCGCAAACGGACTGGTGCTGCAATCGCCGTTGGCGAGCGCGGTCCGAAGCTTGTCGGCATCGGCCTGCATCATGTAACGCACACCGTCCTTGAAATGGGTGCTGTCACCAAAGCCGCCTTGGGTCATCTCGTTCAGGGCGTCTTCCTTGCTCCAGCCTTGCACCACCACCCGATACATCGCCGCCATCAGGCCGGTGCGGTCCGAACCGTGTTTGCAATGCATGAGCACCGGGCCGTGGGATTCGGCGGTCTGGATGGCACGAAGGGCCTTGAGCACCTGGGCGTCATCCAGATAGGGCAGCTGCACCTGAGTAATGTCCGGCGTGGACAACCAGCTTGAATCCGACTCGGGCAGAAAATTGATGACGGTCGCGACGTTGAGTTTCTTCAGCAGCGATACGGCGCCGCTGTCGGGCAAAGCGCTGCGGTAAAGCGTCGGGGTCATTTGGTAGAGGTTGTATTGCGCCTCTACCGATTGAGCCCATTCCGCCGGGCGGGGCGATGCGCTGTCGTCAGCGAAGGCCACCGTCAGGTTGAAAAGTGCGGCCAGCGACAACAGGAGCGTCACAGGAAAGAGGCGCGTTAAGGACATGCTCGGACGACCGTGTGTGAAGAAGTGGATAGATGACTCACAGCTTCGGCCCTGAACGGTCAAAGGCCCGTGAGTCAACCGTCAAAGAATTGTGAATCGAACAGTTCATCCTGCTTTCATCGCGCGACCTACACAATTCAATAACACAGAAGCGGCACGGAAATTTTCGCACCGCTTATAAGTGCTTAGTTCAAAGACATACTCATGCAGTTTTTATACAAGCCTGCGTTCAGTAGCACTCAAGGATTAGTGATTTTCGAATAAGCTTTCGCCAGGGCCAGCAGAACGGCCTTGTCTTGCGCGTCGATGTCACCATCACCGTCCACATCAGAACGAGCGGCGCCCATGGTGAAGGTCACGCCGCCGTCATTCGATACAGCCTCGCGGGTGCTGGAGTCCAGCAGGGAGTAAGTGCTCGTGCGGTTTTCCGGGTCATAACCCTCCTCCTTTAACGCAAACTGCATGGAAACCCGAACTTCTTTTGGACTAACGATAGAGGCGGGCAACAGCTGAAGAAAGATACCGCGCTGATTGTAATTCGACATTCATTAAATCCTTTTAATGTTTTAAACACGACAATTTCGCGTGAAACGAATACTACTAATGAAGTTTATAATTGCGCCACTTGCGATGTGTTTCTCATGATTGCAAATATTTGATAGAACCCATCAATACTCCAACAAATCCAAAACTAAATAGGCCGTAGGGAGCATTCCGTACGGCCTCACCAATACTTACTTCAACATTTCAGCGGCGGCAGCCGCAAGGCGGATGAATTTTTTATCATCGGCGGGATCGAAATCCCCATCACCATCGGCGTCACCTTTAACGTCAACCTTATCGTAAACACCTTTCTTTTTTGACGCCGAAACGGAAGTTGAAAACTCGAGCTCCTTCTTTTTATCATAGAACTCGAGCAAGACTTCTGGGACTTTATCGTTGTTAAAATCTTCAATGGAAATGCGAATCTCTTTAACGGCCATCATGACACCTCGTGAGTCAGTCAATTGAGAGGGAGGTTCCATTGAATTGGAATCCTCCAACCCAAAGTAGGCCGCCCACTCACAAGCTGTCTACTGTCATACATGACAGGTGGCTGTATATCCAGTACTGTTCAGCGCCTTCAATTTCCGCTACTCGCCTTGAATTTAATGACTGTGTTTGCAAGATCAAAAAGCAGTTGCTCATCCTCCATATCAATATCTCCATCTTGGTCAATATCGCCATGCACGGAAGCCTTATTGAATGTTGTCGAGCCATTTTTCTTAGAAACCAAAACCGCATATGAATTAACGATAGTGTCGCTAAAATTCCCGGAGCCCAGATCGAAGTCAGTTTCCCGAGTAACAAATTCTATTTTGACCTCTTGAACTCCGTCTTTATTAACGTCGAGTACCGTCAACAATATCCCTTTACTCGTCTCCATAACCAAATCTCCTATGACGTAAACGTGAAACAGCGGCCAGATATCGGTGCCTTGTTATTCATAGGATGTATTTCTTGCCCCGTCTACTGTCAAACATGACAGGTATATACACAACCAGTCCCCTCTACCTTGGAGAACACGCCGAACGGAGCTAGGCAAATCTTGTTGCTTCTAATACTGTGTATTTATACAGCTAGCAGGAGCTCAAATGGCCATTCCTATTCCCCCTCGCGGCCGCGGCACCGCCACCAACCCGCACAACCGCTTCGCGCCGAATCGCTCGGTGGCCGAGGATGACGGCTGGTATCAGGAAGCGCCCGTCACGCAGGGCACACAAGTGCGCATCGAAACGGCGAAAACCATCATCACCCGCAACAATTCCCCGGACTTGCCCTTCGACCGCTCGATCAACCCTTACCGCGGCTGCGAGCACGGTTGCATCTACTGCTACGCGCGCCCCAGCCATGCCTATTGGGACATGTCACCCGGGCTCGATTTCGAAACCAAACTGATCGCCAAGACCAACGCCGCCGATGTGCTGGAAGAACAGCTGTCCAAGCGCGGCTATCAATGCGCGCCGATCAATCTGGGCTCCAACACCGATCCCTACCAGCCGATCGAGCGCGAACACAAAATCACCCGCAAGACACTTGAAGTACTACTGCGTTACCGGCATCCGGTGACCATCATTACAAAGGGCTCGCTGATTCTTCGGGACTTGGACCTGCTGGCCGAACTCGCCGAGCAACGGCTGGTGGCGGTGATGATCAGCCTCACCACCCTCGACGATGAACTCAAACGCATCCTCGAACCGCGCGCGGCTGCGCCCAAGGCCCGGCTACGCGCCATCCGGGTCATGCGCGAAGCCGGGATACCGGTGGGCGTGCTGTGTTCGCCGATGATTCCGATGATCAACGACAGCGAACTCGAAAGCCTGCTCACCGAAGCCCATGCTGCCGGTGCCCAGAGCGCCGCCTATATGATGTTGCGGCTGCCGCTGGAAGTGGCGCCGCTGTTCGAAGAATGGCTGGCCGCCCACTATCCGCAGCGTGCCGCTCATGTGTTGAGCCTGATCCGCCAGAGCCGTGGCGGGGAGCTCTACGACAGTCGGTTCGGAGCCCGAATGCGCGGAGAGGGGCCGTTTGCCGATCTGTTGGCGCAACGCTTTGCCAAATCGATCAAACGGTTGGGGCTCAATCATCGCGAAGGTTTTAACCTGGACTGCGACGCCTTCTGTCCGCCAGGTCGCCAGATGTCGTTGATTTGAGGACAATTGGCCTATGGTTGAGTAGGAGGAAAAGCACTTGGCCATTAGGCTGGTCACGTTTTTTGTGACCTGGAACACACGTCCTAGAGCGCTTGATTCAGTTTGAGTTAAGTTTCGACAGATACCTTGTTCATCGAGTGACTGACGGGTCGAGATCTTCGGCCTGGATGTTTTTTAAACAGCCACTGGCTTCACACCGGACAAAACGGGAAAATTCCCTGACTCCGCCAAAGAGGATGAATCATGAGTGACAAGGATAAA
>LNAP01006038.1_pt1 | contig 26492 bp, 21 predicted proteins | sample 602601 | NCBI WGS metagenome assembly LNAP01 (sample SAMN02440304, study PRJNA202911) | soil metagenome | biome: Subtropical and temperate rainforests or woodlands; isolation source: soil samples (1 kg each in a 20% v/v slurry with milli Q water) were... ... | reverse complement strand
GAAATCCAGCGCGGTTATACCAATCATCCCCGTCAGCTTGTTTCTGATAAGGCCTTCTTCGGTCGGGCAATCCATGTCGTCGATACGAAACACTGTCTTGCCGGGTTCATGATCGGACACTTCTATCATTGAAGACGAATCCGTCGAACAGCCACATGCATTGGAATCACAAGCACCCATATCAGTCTTCTCATTGTAAATAAGTAATTAATAACCCTGTAGCAGCTACAGAGTCAAGCATTTAATATAGTAGAATTTGCATCTATCTTTAAATGCAAGGGATTAACATTATGAAAATTGGCGAACTGGCAAAAGTCACCGATACACAAATCGAGACTATTCGTTATTATGAGCGAGAAGGTTTACTGACCTCACCAGCACGGACCGAGGGCAACTTTCGCATTTACAGAGACATTCACGTAGAACGGCTAACGTTCATTCGTCATTGTCGCTCGCTGGGCATGTCCCTCAAAGAGATTCGTATTCTGTTGCGATTCAAGGATTCGCCAGCCGAAAATTGTGACGATGTGAACAGACTGGTGGATATTCACATTGATGATGTATCTAAGCGCATTAGGGAGCTTCGCGCTCTAAAAGCACAGCTAAAGGTCCTTCGCGAAAGGTGCCATGGAGGGCTGGATGTAGCCCACTGTGGCATTCTGAAAGAATTATCACAGACTTCGTCCCCTATTGCGACTCATGAAGGAGGGCATACCCACGTCAGAATGGTTTAGCGGTTGCTTTGATCAAACTAGGTCGAATTGAACGCACATTGTTTATTTTAGATTGGTTGCAAAATATAGAGCTATGTCTGCGCGTGAATGCTGGGCTGAATAAAGGTGAAGCACGTAGGGCCGTATTCTTTAATCGTTTGGGCGAACTTCGTGACCGCAGTTTTGAGCAGCGACGTTACCGTGCGAGCGGATTTAGGTTAGAAAAAATGAAGCTTATTTGATTAAATATCCAATTTATTACTGGCTGCTTCTAGTAATTATAGGTGGCCTTTTTGGTACTGTTACAGGTGGCTTTTTTGCAGTTATTATAGGTGGATTTTTTATTAAGAATACTCAGATTAAAATAGAATTGGCGCAAAACTTCTTTGTTTTTAAATATGCGTATTACTATTTAAAAGAACCGTTAGTTTTTACATAAAAACACCACATATAACTAATCAAATGCATCATCTAGAATTATTCAAATACGCCATTTGTTGATGCATTAAAAAATGCCACTGCCTTTTTATTCAAGCAGTAGCTATAAATTCTTATAAATATTCAAAATTTATCTGGCAAAAATATCCGCAGAGCGGTCATTTAATCTTTGTTAGTTTTTCCAAATCAAAATGCTTCTAAGGCCTTCTGCAAACTATCTAGAAACACTCTGACCAGCCCGGGCACATAATGCCGGATAGGAAAAACCGCCTAAATGGCTAATCTGTCTAAGCTGGTATCCTTAAGCTGGATATCTACAAAACTACCATCTTGTAATAATTAAGGTAGTCAGGTTTTAACTTAATCTTCATACTGGAGTCTATCTAAATCTTCTTTTAAAGCTCCGATGCTTTTCTCAAGTCTTGCCGATATCTCAGCCAGTGAACCTCCATTTTTGATCTCATCTTGGAATTGACTTAATGTGCTTTGAAAGGATTTTAAGACATGTTTTGCATTGACAATATCAAAAGTTTTTTTGAAGTTAGTTACTTCATCAAATGCCAAGTCGATGTATACATCTAGCGAGCTGAGACGGGTATGACCAGTCAACTGTTGAATTTTTTGTTTGATGGTTTCTATATCGAGTAGAGCACGTCGAAAGCTATCTGTGTTCTCAAACTCATGTTGCTCAATTAATGCGACAAACAATTTAGTGATAAACCTATGTCTGAACATATGTGGACATGCTTTTTCTTTAACCCCAGCAAGTTTCGTGAGCATAGAAATCTCTTGAGTAATCGTGTTGGCTCTAAGGCCTTTACCAGTAGTATCACTAACTAGCAAAAAACCATCATCTTTTTCATGTCCGCAAGTTAATCGAATTACGCGTTTACGATTTACTTCTATATATTCCATTAAATAAGCTACATCATGCTTTGCTATTGGAATGTCACGGTATTCATTATTTCCATTTCGTTTCTTGGTTGTAAGCATCCTAAGGTATGGCTCAGCCATTTTCGAAGCCATTACCACACTCTCACACGTAAGCTCAACGAGCTCTGATCTTCGGCCCCCAGTAACTTCTAAAAGCTTTAACATCACGTACCGCCGTTTTTTTAAAGAAGTAGTCCCGCTAGCCTTTTGAATTTCTTGCCGTAATTTTTCGACATTTATATTGCTTATTGGAAGTCGTTTGTTTTTAGGATCAGCTACAGGGAATGACCGGTGATGCCAATATCTTCTGAATATCTTGGCTTGACCTCGTCTGCCATGATTTACTTCATACTCTTTTTGTTCTGCGCGAATTTGCCCATTAGGACCTACAAAACTTTCATCATTGTATAACCGTCCTAAGCACGCAAGAAAGTCTAGACAATTTCGCCCGATAGCAATAACTCCATTTGAATTTCTAGCGAAAACCTCCGGTTGTGATTCACGCTTTTCTCCTTGAAGAAATCGCATAAACATAGAAAATTCATTGTCTGTTAAATGAATCAAGTCAATATTGTTTTTATAAACATACCGCAACAAATGACTGATATTTGTTGCGTACGATAGCAGTGTTCCCCCATTATTTCTTCTTGATAGTCCTCGATGAAATAGTTCAAGCATGTATACATTTCCTTGCAAGCACCATGATCCATCAGGCCAGGTTAATGTGGGTATATTTATCGCTTCCCTAGTTATGACGTTGCGTTGAGTATCGACATACAAAGGCAACTTAAAAGCCGAGTCGGTATTTTGATATAGCTTTGATTTAGTCATCCCGAAGTTTCACCACATTGGTATTAAATGAGTGTTTTCTTAGGCTTAAAATATCTAACAACTCCCTTTGTTCTTTTTTGCACTTTTCTTGAGTATTACTATCTGCCAATAGCGCATAGCGAGCGCCTTGGCGCAATGCTTTTTCAAAAGCTAATGTAAGCAAAAGTAAGTCGTTTCTGAGGGATTGCTTTTCATGTTCTAACTTTTTAATAGTTAATGAAAGTCCTGTTTTTGTCTCTTTGTCTGGTTGCTTACTCTCGTACATTTTGCGCTCTATTGCGTTTAAGGCTGACTTTCTAAGAGCGTCTAGAGCCTCGAACCCCCCTTCTAGAATGCTTTCTGAAGTTCGTTTCAAAGTGTTAATTGATGATGGTGAAATGCTTTTTTCTGGAACTGATAGTTTAGATAAGCTATTCTGAGATTTAAGAGCCTGAGTTAGGTTTTCATCTTTTAGATAATTTCCAGGATTCATACAAATATCACGAAGCAAGCTTCTCAAACCAAGAATAGATTGGTTACTTTTCTCAATGCGCTTATCCATAAATTATGTACTCTTCTTATTAATTATTTTTATTGCAATACGGTAAGATTTACCTTCTAGACAATCGAAGAAAATTGGCTCAATTTCAAGGCTACCATCTGCAATCAGATCTTCAATAAATTCTGTTAATTCAACACTATCCAAAATTTTGAAGTTACGCGTTCCAAAGCGTTTCTCAATAATGTCAGATAATTCCGGATATACTAAAGAGTCAGTTTTGATAACCTCACTTCCATAGTTGGCTTTTGAAGCTCTTAATACATTTCCAGGAGTTGATTCAGTTATGTAATGATATAAATGCTCGATGTCTGTATGGCCTAGAAACCACCTTAAAGTATCCATTCCTCCAAATGAACTGCCCCAAAAAAACATCATCGCAAAAAATCGACGTAATTGGTGTTGTCGGAAATAATAGCGCTCCCCCCGTTCATTCAAGGGTACTTCTATGTAATCGCATAAAATGTCTAAACTATAGTTGTATGATTTATTTAATCCTTGATTTGGTGTTATTGAGTGTAAATCTGGGTATGAAAAGAGAAAAACATCTTCTGTTGAGTTATTAATTTTCCCAAGTCGGAAATGAAAATTTTCTAGTAGCTCAATTAACTTAACAGCCACCTTTGGAATCGGTCTGGATTCTTTCACTCGAAATTCCGAGAATCCAGACTTACGATTAAAGAATACCAAATGTGTTTTGCTTTTATTTAGACACCTTCCAGATATAAGTTCTATTAGTTCAGATTGTCGCCGTGCCATTAAAGTACCTATACAAAATTCCACAGCACCAAAGAAAATGCGAAGCAATTCGTAAAGACCTTCATTATTTCTTAATCGTTTGAAATAGTCCTCAGATGGTAAACGCATGTCACCGGTGAATAGATTTCTTTCTATATATTGAACATGTGACTTTAAACTCCAAACTTTAACCCCCATTTCTTTTACTTTAGAAGTAATAAATGGACTGATATCGAAGGAAACAAAAGATTTCCCGTCTGGATTTTTATTAGCTGCAATTACAGCCAGGGCGCTCTCCAGTATGTCGTGACCATAATTTAAAGCAAAATCTATGGCAATCCGAAAAGAATGCAAAATTATTTTCGGAGGAATAGTTTGGTAGCGCTTACTTTGTTTTAGTGCAAATGCATATTGTGAAGGAAGATCGATTGATGTTTCTGGAGAAAAGATGGGCACTGCTGCAGTAATTTCATTAAGATATCCTAAAGATCTTATGGTCGATTTATACATTCCCCATTCTTTTTCAGCCATTTGATCATCACCTCCATTACGTACTGAAGCTCTAGGGAATTCCTTTGCGAAGCTTTGGTATGATGACAACGATAGCTCTTCAGGTTGAGGCTTTCCGAACTTCCCTCTTAAAGTGTCAGCATATAAAATTTCTGAAATCAACTCAGTGTTTGGAGCAAGTCGATATGTGGAATTATCCATGTTATTTTTGTAGTTACTCTTGTAAAAATTACCTTTCCATAACATGGCTCTTGATAAAAGTAACTCTTCATCTGTTAACTCCAACATGCGATCCTCTGCATCGGAAATATTTTCCTTTAAAAGAGGTGTGTTCTCAATTACTTCAAATAAAAGTTTTTTATCTAACTTACATATTTCTGTGCGTAAAAATTCAGTTAGTTTGCTTTTCCATTTGTAAATAGAATTTGAAATTTCAGATGAAGATGCAAGCTCTCCAAGCATCATCACTATGTCATTTTCTGTAACATTGTTTAGCCCATGCTTAGACAGCTTGAAATAATTAGAATTAAGTAAAAAGTAGTCGATTAGATGGATTACACGTCTTGTGGCATGGTAAGCAGTTCTATCCTTGTAAATGATGCCTCTCGTAACATCACTATGTGTCTGAATACAAATCCAGCACTTAAAAGTATCCAAAAGTTTCTCATTTGATTTTTCTGTAAGTAAAGAACCATTTTCAAGTTTTACGTAGAAATCAATTGTTAATTTTCCACTTTTTCCAAAATCAAAAATCCAAGTATTCGCCTCAAAAGATGTTTTCAGATAAAAGGAATATCTGTATCCAACAGAGCGGTCGCTATTTAGCTCATTCAAAAAATTCAGTTCGCCAGACCACATTTCAGGTTTAAACATAAATAATTGACTCAATGAGCCTCGGATCAGCTTCAGTCATTGCATTCTTTAAATAATTTTGAATATCTGGACGGTATGACTCCTTGGATTCAATATGTTTTATTAAATGAGTAGAAAATTCGGCCCAGAAATTTGCTAATTCATGAACTGAACTTTTGGAAGTTTGCACAGCTTGTTGCAAGCTTATGAGGAGGGTCAATATCGTGGTATTAATCCCAAACACAACCTCATCCTTGCTATTTAACAAGGAGTCAGAAGTAGCTAAATTAATATTTTCTGAGTTTTCTATAGGTACTTTTAAGGCATGGTTTTTGAGAAATAAATCAAGCTCTTCCATGGTATTAAAACCACTGGCTTCAAGTAAATTGTCGCTTTCTTTCATTGCTTCAATGATAAGACCGGTTTGGAAAATGCGAATCCACCTTTCCTGAAAAAATGTGTGGATTAGATCTGGCAAGTATCTCCTAATCAATTTCATATCAAGCTCTGCATGCCCCAAAGCTTTGGACATTTCTTTAATACTTCGAGTTTTTAAATAAATTAGTACAGCACAACTGGCACGCAATGACGTAATATCAAAATTATTAGCATACTCAAGACATTGATCGTAGCTTAATAAGGTGAAGCTTTTTAGAGAATCCACAAATTTCAAACCTCTACATGTCATACCAGTATCAGACGCTATTCTCTTTATTCTATTTGGATAACCAAAGCCACGTTTTGCTGAAAGTAAAAGATATCGCCAATCATCATCACCTTTTTTCCTTAGATATTCCCGTAATGGGTTAGTTAAAGCTATAAGTTGTTTAGTTATTGATACGGTATGTTCATTCAACGTAATAATCTGCTGCGCTAATTCAGAACCCCTGCGTACTTTATAGCCAATAAGTTTGTGTGATCCATCCATCTTCACAAATCCAGTTTGCTTGCCATTTTTGTCGTACAACTCTAGGTTTTCTAGGAAAGATGTAGTTATTTCCGGATGATTTGCTACCAACAATGTGCAGTGAGGTAGAAGTGCCCCTGAGGTCGGTATTCCTAATTCAAATGCAGTTTGTGGAAGAGGTTGTGGTAATAATACACTTGCCAAATTTGAATTATCGATGTGCCCGTAATGCTCTAAGGTCGCCGCTGCATTACATAAGTGATTTGGATTCGACCGATTAGTAATCCAATCATTGCCACTGTTTCTTCCTGTAGCACCCTTTTTAAAGACTATTCCATGTTTGCTTAGTTTTATGCGTAATTGATATCGATTCCATATATTCTGGCTGGCTTGAGTTGCCCAATTAATCGCAATGTCAACATCTGATTGAATAAGGTCAAATAACTCAAACATAGCTTCATCATCGGTGATACTCAGCGGGATCTTGGTCAAGAGTTTTATTTTAAAAGCTTCCCCATCGACTCCAGTCCTAACGTTGGTTTCTGCTCCAGTAACCAATACAGGAGGTGGGATTGGCATCTCACCAAAAACACGGACAATAAGCTTTGAATTGACTAAATATTTCTCTACGAAATATAAGAAATTAGCTCGCCATTCAGATGTTAAAGTTGAGACTTTTGAACCTTGTCCATTAGCATACCGGGTAGTCATATAGTAGGTAAGAAACCCGCGCCAAAACTTGACCATAAATCTTGGATTTTGGAAATCATCCACTTCCAATTGCCCCTCATATTGCCCTATGAAATCAGCTAGAAGTTTTAGACAAGGAATGCCATTGTCTCTCCTGCCCAGTGCATATTCTTTACAAACGGTATGCAACTTTTGTGTGAACTCTCTGCCTAGCCGAATATAGATAGGATAGAGTGGTGCCCAATGCGTACTTCCTCGTTTATTAAGGCATGGCCAACCTTTCCATATCCACAGTTTTTCTTCATTAAGTTCTAACTTTTCAAAATGTAGAATCAGTTCGTAGATTTCTGGTGTTGTTTTGGCAATGTTTGCTGTAATTTTTTGTAATGGATATGCGCAAATTTGAATTTCAAGTGTTTTAACTAATAGTTCAAAGCATTTAAATAATTGATATTTGCGAATTTGAGAAACACTAAAAACTTTTGTTGAGTAAATCGAACCTATATATAAAGCACAAATTTCTTTGAATATTGGCAATTTGACTTGCTCTAAATCCAAAGTCTGATTTGTTAATTGTAGAAAACACTCAAAAGTCTTTAGTACCACAGAATATGAAGCGGGGTCATGATGCCCTAATGACTTACTTGCATTGTTAAATGCATTTAGTAGATCACTTGAAATTGCCTCAATAGCATAATCGTTAGTACCTTGGAATATATGGATCACTGTCTATATCTTTTTTATTAATTTTTTATAATATATCATTGTTTTTATTTAATAAAATTAATATTGACAAGAATATATAAACAGCTAAATAGGAAACTCATCCAGAAATAAAACACCGCGATGTGCCAGCGAGATTTCACCCGGACGCGGAATACCGCCACCGCCTACCAGAGCAACACCGGAAGCCTTATGATGCGGTGACCGGAATGGTCTGCGTTTCCAGTTCTCCAGCTTATAACTACCATTCAGCGATTGTAGCGCGGCCGACTCCAATGCTTCTTCTTCGGTCATGCTTGGCAAAATACCGGCGAAACGACTAGCGAGCATACTTTTACCGGCACCGGGTGGTCCGCTCATGATCACGCTATGCCCACCTGCGGCGGCAATCTCCAGCGCACGCTTAGGCCCTGACTGCCCTTTAACTTCGCCAAAATCGGCATAGGAAATTTTTGTTTGCTGTGTGGCAGCATCCATCTGCACTAATGCAGTGCGCCCGCACAAATGTGAGCAAACCTCCAGCAATGATCTGGCAGGATAGATAACAGCGTCACTTACTAATGCCGCTTCTGCAGCACTATCAACTGGCAGCACAAAAGCGCGGCCGCTCTTATAAGATTTATATGTCATCGCCAATGCACCGCGAATCGGGCGCAGCTCACCAGTGAGCGCCAGTTCACCGGCAAACTCATAGCGTGACAGGCTATCGGATGGAATCTGTCCACTGGCAGCTAAAATACCGAGCGCTATCGGCAAATCATAACGCCCGCTCTCTTTTGGCAGGTCCGCCGGCGCAAGATTAACCGTGATACGCCGCGCGGGGAATTCAAACTGCGCAGTCTGCAATGCAGCTCGTACGCGATCTTTACTTTCCTTAACTTCGGCTTCAGGCAGCCCTACTATCGTGAAGCTTGGCAGACCGTTGGCCAAATACACTTCGACCACCACTTCCGGGGCGTCCATGCCCGTGAGGGTGCGACTATAAAGAACGGCGAGGCTCATTTGGCTGCGCTCACTGGGCTCATGTTTCTGGCTGAATTTCTGTTGCGGACGACTCAAGCTCTACCAGCCTAGCCTCTAACAATTCGAGTTTTTGACGTGTATTACGCAAAACTTCTGCCTGTACTTCAAATTCCTCGCGCGTAACAAGCTCCATTTTGGTGAACATGCCCTTTAATAGTGCATTTAAGTTTTTTTCAACATCGCCCAAAGGCGAAGAACTCACTACTTCTTTGATTTTATTAGATATTTCATTTAATTTTTGAGCGTCCAACATATTCAATTCCTTAATGATTTGGGTCAGTTTATCAGATTAATTAAAAAACTTATATTTAAAATATAATAATATATTTATCTATCTTACTGATTAATAAGAGAAAAATTGTTGGCATACGCCTTGCTTTAGATCCTATGTGTGTTTTTAATTAATCACTTTTATTTTAATTAGGAGTTAGCAATATGCGTAAATCATTATTATCACTTGCAGTATTAAGTGCACTTTCAGTGCCTACTATTACAATGGCTGAAGAAGCTGCTCCTGCAGCTGCGGCTGCGGCTGAGCCAGCTTCACCTCATACAGTTGCTTACAACGTAGGCCTGTATAGCCAATACATTTTCCGTGGTTTGACACAAACCCGTGAAGATCCAGCGCTACAAGGCGGTGTTGATTACACACATGCCAGCGGTTTTTATGCTGGTGCATGGGGTTCAAACATCAGCTGGTTAAGCGACGGCGATTACTACAAAAGCTCAAGCATAGAATTAGACGTATATGGTGGTTATGCCAACACTATTGGTGAAACCGGCATTAGCTACAACGTAGGTTTGCTGCAATATATTTACCCAGGTAGAAAAAACCCAGGTATCAAAAAAGCTGAAACTACAGAAATTTACGGTAGCCTGACTTATGGCTGGTTAAGCGGCAAAGTTTCAGCAGTGGTTTCTGATGGCGCATTTGGTTACGACGATGCTGATGGCACAACTTACTCTGAACTTAATTTGAACGTTCCATTCGGCACTGGTTATACTGCAGTTGCCCATTATGGCTACCAGGACTTTACAGGTAAATCCGGTGATGTCAGCAACAGCCGATACGATTATGCTGATTGGAAAATCGGTTTAACAAAAGCGTTTGCTAATGGTGTTAACGTAGGTGGTTACTACACTGATACTGATGCTAAAAAATCAGTTTTCACCGATGCATCTGGTCAGCACTTGGGCAAAGACCAGTTCACAGTATTTGTACAAAAAACTTTCTAATAGTTTAATTTGTATTGTATGAACCAGTGGCAGCTGGATATTTAATCAGCTGCCGCTTCCCTACAGAACCAGGAGGTACGTATGAAATTTGTATCCGCAATTATCAAGCCATTTAAATTAGATGAGGTCAGAGAAGCCTTATCTATTATTGGCGTACAAGGTATCACCGTAACCGAGGTAAAAGGTTTCGGTCGCCAAAAAGGTCACACTGAGCTGTATCGCGGTGCTGAATACGTTGTAGATTTTCTACCTAAAGTTAAAATTGAAATCGCTATTCATGACGACTTGCTGGACCAGGTGATTGAAGCCATTGAAAAATCAGCTGCTACCGGCAAAATCGGTGACGGCAACAAGTTTATCGCATCCGCACCGGTGAAACCGGCGTTGAAGCTTTATAAGGAGATAAACATGAAAAAAATACTCTCGATGTTTGCCTTGGTCATGATGCTGGGCCTTGGTGCTACAAGCACTACATTTGCTGAAGATGCTGCACCTGCAGTTGATGCAGTTGCAGCAGAAGTTGTACCTGTAGCTGACGCGGCTCCGGTAGTAGATGCAGCACCTGTTGCTGCACCCGCAGAAGCCGCACCGGTTGAAGCCGAAGCAGCTGCCGCACCTGCACCAGTCGCTAACAAAGGCGATACCACATGGATGCTGTTAGCAAGCGTACTGGTAACGCTGATGGCAATTCCTGGTTTAGCCCTGTTTTATGGTGGCTTGGTTCGTCAAAAAAATATGCTGTCATTGCTCATGCAAGTATTCATGATTTTCTCACTGATGTCAGTATTGTGGGCAATCTATGGTTACAGCGTGGCATTTACCGGCGGCGGTCCTTTCTTTGGCGGTCTAAGCAAAGCATTCCTGGCTGGCATCACACCTGAATCATTAGGTGCAACATTCAGCAAAGGTGTTTATATTCCTGAGCTGACTTTTGTTGCTTTCCAAATGACTTTCGCAGCAATTACGCCGGCTCTGATCGTAGGTGCATTTGCTGAACGCATGAAATTCTCTGCAATCCTGATATTCATGGTGATCTGGTTCACATTCTCATACTTGCCACTGGCTCACATGGTTTGGTACTGGGACGGTCCTGACGCAATTACCGACGCAGCTTCACTTGAAACTGTAGTAGCGAATGCAGGCTGGTTATGGGCTAAAGGTGCACTGGACTTTGCAGGAGGTACTGTTGTTCACATCAACGCAGGTGTTGCAGGTTTAGTTGGTGCAATCATGGTTGGTAAACGTATCGGTTACGGTAAAGAAGCGTTAACACCACACAGCCTGACATTAACAATGGTTGGTGCAGCGTTACTGTGGGTGGGTTGGTACGGCTTTAATGCTGGCTCTAACCTTGAAGCTAACGGTTATGCAGCACTGGCTTTCGTTAACACCACTATCGCAGCAGCAGCAGCTACTTTAGCCTGGTCATTCACAGAGTGGTCATTAAGAGGCAAACCATCAATGTTGGGTGCAGCTTCTGGCGCGGTAGCAGGTTTGGTTGCAATTACCCCAGCTTGCGGCTTCGTAGGTCCATTGGGTGCAATCGTGATCGGCTTACTGGTTTCACCAATCTGCTACTTCTTCGTAGCTAAAGTGAAATACTGGTTAGGTTACGATGATGCTTTAGATGTATTCGGTATCCATGCTATCGGCGGTATCTTCGGCGCTCTGGCTACTGGTGTGTTCGTAAACCCGGCTTTAGGCGGCGCAGGTGTAGTTGATTATGTTGCCAACGGTGTAGCGGCTTACGACTTTGGTGCACAAATGACCGCCCAGATCACTGCTGTAGTCACTGCAGTGGTACTGTCAGCAGTTGTTTCAGTGATCGCATTCAAGATTGTAGATATGCTGGTTGGTTTACGTGTAACTGAAGAATCAGAGCGTGAAGGTTTAGATACCAGCGTACATGGTGAACGTGCTTACCATAGCTAAGTAGCAGATTTAAAAGTAGCAAATTAAAGGGACGCGTAAGCGTCCCTTTTTTATTGCGTGTACCATCCTGAAATATCTTGACACAAATAACTAAATAACTAATTATATAGTTATGAAGTTGATTACCGACATTCCTGCAGACTTTAAAAACACTGCCGCTATTTTTGTAGCCTTAGGTGATGAACATAGGCAGCGCATTCTGCTTGCCTTTGAAAAAGGTGAGAAATTAAACATTCTGCAGATTGTTTCCACCACCACTCTTAGCCGCACCGCAGTATCCCATCATTTAAAAGTACTGCATCAATCCGGCATACTTGATTCTGAAAAAGTAGGCAAAGAAGTGTATTTCTGGATCAACACCGAAGTAGTAGCCGATGCCTTACAGCGCGTACTTAGCTATATCAAGAATGAAACCTGAGAATATTAACAAGAGGCTAAGCCCATGATTGCAAGATTTTTAAAACTGATTTGCCGCATCATTTTCAGAGTCAATGTCAGCGGCATTGCCAATCTGCCAAAGCAGGGAAAACTGCTGGTGATTGCCAATCATGAATCATTTCTGGATGGTTTGTTACTGGGATTATTTTTGCCGATACGTGCCACATTTGTTGTACATACCAGCGTGCTTGATCACTGGTTTTTCAGGCAAGTCTTGCGTTTAACGCCTTATTTAGCTGTTGATCCATCCTCGCCGCTGGCAATGAAAAAAGTCATCAAGCTGCTGGAGTCCGGGCAGCCGGTAGTGATCTTTCCGGAAGGACGTATCACGCTAACCGGCTCCCTGATGAAAGTCTATGACGGCCCTGGTTTTGTGGCAGCGAAAACCGGCGCGATGATTTTGCCGGTACGCATCGAAGGCGCCTCGCATTCCTACTTTAGCCGCTTATCTGAGTCCCACGTTAAAAAGCTGTTTCCCAAAGTCAATATCACTATTTTGCCTACACGCCACATAGCAATGCCCGAGGCGACTACCGCAAAAGCACGCCGCAGGTTGGCCGGTGATGCCATGCGCCGTGAAATGCAAAATATGCTATTCAGCTCTACCCAGATCAACACGCTGTTTCAGTCCTTTTTAGATGCAGTTTCAACTTATGGCCGCAGCACGGTATTGGTAGAAGATATGCGTCAGGTCGAAGAAACCTACGGTGAGTTGCTGAAAAAGAGCCTGGCATTAGGCAAACTTAGCAAAAAAGTCACGCAGCAGAACGAAAACGTAGGCGTCATGATGCCGAATGTCACTAACACGATTTGCCTAATTTTTGGTTTGAGCGCATTCGGGCGTATTCCTGCCATGCTCAATTACACAGCAGGCAGCGCAGGCATTCAGAATGCATGTACCGCTGCTTGCGTCAAAACCATTATCAGCTCGCGCGAATTCATCAAGGCTGCAGCGCTGGAAGAAACCATTGCCGGCTTACAAGGTATTAATATTATCTATCTGGAAGACTTAAGGCCAAAATTCAGCTGGCTGGATAAACTGTGGCTGATGGGTTTTGCATTATGGTTCCCTCGACTTGTTGCCACAAAAAGTAACCCGAACCATCCTGCCGTTGTCTTGTTCACATCGGGCTCTGAGGGCAAACCCAAAGGCGTTGTGCATTCTCACCGCACAATTCTGGCGAATGTTGCACAGATCAAATCGATTATTGATTTCTCCATGCAGGATAAATTCATGATGGTGTTACCGCTGTTCCACGCATTTGGCTTTACCTGTGGCGCGATCATGCCATTAGTTGTCGGTAGCCGTATGTTTATCTATCCGTCGCCATTGCACTACCGTGTGATTCCGGAAGTCATTTACGACCGTGGCTGTACTGTACTGTTTGGTACCAGCACGTTCTTGGGTAACTACGCCAAGTTTGCCAATCCATACGACTTTTATAAATTACGTTACGTGGTCGCCGGTGCCGAAAAGCTCAATGAAGAAGTGCGCAAAACCTGGGTAGATAAATTTGGCATTCGCATTCTGGAAGGCTACGGCGCTACAGAATGTGCGCCGGTTTTGGCTGTCAACACCCCGATGGCCAACAGACCAGGTTCAGTGGGCACCTTGATACCGGGGCTGGAATCCAAACTGGACCCAGTACCGGGCATAGCAGACGGCGCACTGTTATCGGTACGTGGTCCCAACGTGATGCTGGGCTATTACCTGCATGACAACCCAGGCGTGATTGATTCCAGCCACGAAGGCTGGCACAGCACCGGTGATATTGTGACAATTGATGAAGACGGCTTTTTATTTATTAAAGGCCGCGTTAAACGCTTTGCCAAAGTGGCCGGTGAAATGGTATCACTGGAAACTGTAGAGAATATCGCCAACCATGCCTCGCCGCAGCACCAGCATGCTGCGACTACGCAAATTGATGCGCAGCGCGGCGAAAGTATTCTGCTGTTTACTACCGATGCTGATTTAAGCCGCGAACAACTCAGCAACAGTGCCAAAGAATTAGGCAACCCGGAACTTGCAGTTGCCAGAAAATTGATTTTAGTAGAAGAGTTACCACTGCTAGGCACCGGAAAAACGGATTATGTCACCTTGAAGAATATGGCAGAGAATGCATGATGAATCTTATTATTAACGCTCCCATTAGCACTATATAAACTGCATCATACGAATTGCACAAGCAAGCTGCTTGTCTAAAAAACCACGGAAAGAACTGCATGAGCAACCAATTTAAATTGATGAAAGAAAAGCGTTTCAGGCCATTTTTCATGACGCAATTCTGGGGCGCGTTTAATGACAATATGTTTAAAACTGCCCTCATCACGCTGGTTGCATTTCATGCGGCGAGCCTCACCAGCTTTGATTCAGCCATGCTGGTCACGATACTGCCAGGTGTATTTATCCTGCCGTACTTTTTGTTCTCGGCAACTGCGGGTCAGCTGGCGGATAAGTTTGAAAAGTCAAAAATTATCCGTCTCGTAAAAGTCTTTGAAATCGGCATCATGCTATTTGCCAGCGCCGGTTTTTTTCTGCATAACATCTGGCTGCTGGGAATCGCACTATTCATGATGGGTATGCACTCGACACTGTTTGGTCCGGTCAAATATGCTTATCTACCGCAACACCTTGGCGAACATGAACTCATGGGCGGTAATGGCATGGTAGAAATGGGCACCTTTGTCGCCATTCTGCTCGGGCAGGTATTAGGCGCGTGGCTTGCGATTCAACACCCGCACGAACTCATCACCAGCGTCGCCATTTTAATCATCGCGGTACTTGGCTACTGGCACAGCCGTAGCGTGCCAGACTCCCCGGCACAAGAACCACTGCTAAAAATCAACTGGAACCCGTTTACTGAAACCTACCGCAGCATCCAGTTCATCTGGCAGCATCAACCGGTATGGCTCGCCATTATTGCGATCTCCTGGTTCTGGTTTTACGGCGCAACCTTGCTGGCACAATTCCCAAATTTTGCCAGAAGCATACTGCATGGTGATGAAAGTGTATTTATTCTATTACTGACAACCTTCTCAATGGGCATTGGCATCGGCTCACTGCTGTGCGAGAAATTATCAAAAGGCAAAGTCGAACTCGGTCTGGTCATGTTCGGCGGTATTGGTATCACGCTATTCAGCATAGACTTATATTATTCAAGCACACATATCCACGAACACTGGAACCATCAAACGCTTGCCGATTACATGACATTTATCAGCAGGCACATTGATATGCATGGCAATATCATTTTCAGTCATTGGCGCCTGATAGGCGACATTATGCTGATCGGGCTGTTTGGCGGCTTCTATATAGTACCGCTCTATACGTTCGTGCAGTCTCGCGCCAAAAAAAGCCATCAATCACGCGTCATTGCCGCTACCAATATCCTCAACGCCCTGTTTATGGTCGTTTCTGCTGGATTTTCATTATGGATTTTCAATCAGGGCTTGAATATTCCGGAACTATTTTTAACCACAGCACTACTTAATATCGTGGTGATGATTTACCTGTGTGCTCGCCAACCCGCCTACTACAAATCGTTTATGAGCTGGATTGGCCTGAAACATTGACAGCACTAAACTACATACGAAAAATAGCTTTAACCTTATAATAGCGATCTATTTCAATACTCTACATACATATGTCTTTGATTAAGAAACTGCATCAATCAATCTGGCAGCTGTCATCCAGACTAGGCCCGCTTGCTCCGTTTGCCGCCATGCTGATACTGGGGCTGATTTTGCTTTCTGCATCACGTATCGGCCTTGTCATCTGGAAATTTGATCGTGTAGCGAATACCGGTAAATTGGTCGAAATCCTGTTACAGGGTGTACGCGTCGATATTATTCAACTTTTCCTGATCGCATTGATACCGCTTCTGCTGGCACCGATTCTCGCCACGCAGCAATTATTCAAAATCTGGCAGAAGTTAACCTATGTCTGGGTTATGGCGGCCATCATCTTATTAGTGTTTCTGGAAGTATCCACACCGGGATTTATTAACGAATATGATGTGCGCCCCAACCGTATTTTTGTTGAATATCTCAAATATCCAAATGAGGTATTCAGCATGCTCTGGCGCGGATTCAAAATTGAGATTTTTTCCGTACTGATCTCGGCCAGTTTCACTGCCTGGGCTGCACATCGCTACATGAAACCATGGCTTAGCATGCAGCCAAGCTGGTCTAATAAAAAACTCTGGGTGATCTGGCCACTGATTTTTATACTAACAGCATTCGGTATCCGCTCATCACTGGGGCACCGTCCTGCCAACCCGGCCATGTTTGCCATTACTGCAGACAGCATGGTCAACAGTCTGGTACTGAACTCCGGTTATTCCGTGGTGTATGCAACTTACAGTCTGCTTAAAGAAACAAAATCCAGCGACATTTACGGCAAAATGCCACGCGAAGAAATACTAAAACTCACTGGCGCAAAAGATACGGGCATCCCGACACTCACAACTTTAACGCCTAGCCATAAACGCGAAAAGCCGCTTAACCTGGTCATCATTCTGCAAGAGAGTCTGGGCGCAACCTTTGTAGAGTCTTTAGGCGGCGTACCCGTTACGCCGAATATAGAGCGACTCAAAGAGCAGGGCATCTGGTTCGAACAGCTTTATGCGACTGGCACACGTTCTGTGCGCGGCATTGAAGCGGTAACGGCAGGCTTTGCACCTACACCTGCTGACAGCACAGTGAAACTTTCAAAATCACAGAAAAACTTTTTCACGCTGGCGGCATTGCTTGAAAAACGCGGCTATCACACTGAATTTATTTACGGTGGTGAATCACATTTTGACAATATGCGCAGCTTTTTTACCGGCAATGGTTTCAACCATATCGTAGAACAGAAAGACTATAAAAACCCGGTATTTGTGAGCAGTTGGGGCGTGTCTGATGAAGACTTGCTCAATAGAACTCATGAACAACTACTTGCCCATCACAAGTCTGGCAAACCATTTTTCACACTGGCATTTTCATCATCCAACCATGCGCCGTTTGAATTTCCGGATGGCCGTATTGAACTCTACGAACAGCCAAAAGGCACTGATAACAACGCGGTGAAATATGCTGATTACGCGATCGGCGAGTTCTTCAAAAAAGCACAGCAAAGTGAATATTGGAAAGATACCGTATTCCTGATCGTAGCTGACCACGACATCCGTGTGCGCGGTGTGTCGCTGGTGCCAGTCGAACGTTTTCATATTCCAGGCCTGATTCTGGGTGCAGACATCAAACCCTTGCGCTACAAAGGCATGGCCAGCCAGATTGATTTACCGGTTACGCTACTATCGCTGATGGGTATTGAAGCGCAGCACCCGATGACAGGCCGAGATTTATCCAGTGTTGCGCCCGACAGCCTTGGCCGCGCAATGATGCAATATAACGCGAATTTCGGCTGGATGGAGGAAACCAAGGATGGCAATCAAGTCGTTGTGCTGCGTTCAGACAAAGCGCCTGCGCATGCTATTTATGATACAAAATCCAAGCAATTGAAAGAGGCCAGTCCGCCAGGCAATGCAAAAGAACTGGAACAGCGCGCGCTTGCCAACGTGCTACTGCCTGACTTGCTGTATAACGAGCAGCGTTTCCGCCTCCCTCAATAATTTATGAGCATGAATAAGAAACAAGCAAGTATGCTGACCTGGCCGGTCATAGTTAAAGGTCTCGCTTATATTTTGAGCGGTAAACTTTATGTAAAGCGCGGTCATCTACCACCCGCTGATCACAAAGTACCTGACGATTTTGTCGGCATTTGTGTGGCATCAGCACACGATGCGGCTATGGATGACTATGTCATCACCCAGCTGCATCTGCTGGCTATTAATCAGGTACGTCTAGACTTCAGCTATGGCGATCTGGAAAGCTTTAATGCACGCTTTCTACAGCGCCTGATTGATGAAAAATTTCAGATCACACTGCATCTGGTGCAGCCTTTTGCCAATGCCAGAAATATGGGTAATACCAGTGAGCTAGTTCTCTGGCAAACATTTGTGAGCACAGTGCTTGAACGCTTTGGCAGCAAAATTAAACGTATTGAAATTGGTACGACCATTAACAGAAAACGCTGGGCGGGTTATCACGTAAAAGGTTTTCTGCAGGCGTGGGATATTGCCTATAAAGAGAGCAGACAGCGTGGCATCACACTGGCTGGTCCAAATGTTACGGATTTTGAACCGATTTATAACATCGGCATACTGAGCATGCTCAAGACCAGAAATCAGTTGCCGGATATACATACCGACAACCTATTCAGCGAGCGCGTTTCTGAGCCGGAGCGTTTTGATCACCGTATTTTCAAATACCGCTGGGCAAGCTGGTTTAAATATAACCTGATCAAAAAAGCACGCCTGCTTAAGAAAATCAGTACGGACTTTGGCATCCATCATTTTATTTCATCGGTAGCGTTCTGGGCTATTTACCGCATAGAACGTATGCTGCCTGAAGGTGAACAGAAACAAGCCGACTACGCTGCACGCTATATGATACTCAATGCAGCTTCCGGTGCGCTTGATCAGGCATTCTGGGGAGCCATGATCTGCCATCGCGAGGGCCTGATTGACGATGGCCTGACTGACGCCGAGTACCCGGCACTGGAACGCGTGACACACTACGCAAATGTGGATGGCAACCAGGATAACTTCAGGCTCCACCCCAGTTTTTATGCAATGAAGACCGTTGCAAACATGGTGCAAGGCGCTAATTACAAGGCAGCTATTGCAACCGCAAATGGTCTGGAGATTCACTATTTCCAAACGATGCAGCATCATTTCCATGCCGCATGGACAATTAATGGCAAAGTTGCTTTGCTAGATGACATCTACCATGCTGCCGACCTGCAGCAGGCTGAAATCATCAATCGTGACGGCGAACGTCTTAGCAAAGCTACTCAAATTATTACTGAGAGCCCGATCTATCTGCGCTGGCCGGTCAGCCAAACAGTGGTCACTAAGCCAAACTGTGGCCTTGCCAAAAATCTGGCAATACACGCCCATATACCACACCTGAAGTATTACCCGTTTAACCAAAATGACTGGTTCGGTTTGATACTGGCAAAAGATGCAGATGAGGCAGCATTACTGGCCGAAAAGCTGAATCCGCAGCATTTAAGCACTCCGGGAAAAAATAACGCCCTGCGCCATGCACGCAACGCGATCTGGGCATTACCCGATCCGCGCAGCCCAGAGCGAAAAATAACAGTAAAACAACCGGTAAAAATGTATCCGCATAAGCAGTTTTTTGACCGCTTCAAACCGAGTAAAGCCAAACGTAGCTGGAACGGTACAGTGGAATTATTAAGGCGCGGTATAGATTCAGCGCAGCCAGTCGCTTTCTTTGAGAAAAAGCACGACAGCACACTCAAGCAGAATTTTTACATTTGTGATTACGTGACCGCAGACTGCTCGGTTGGTGAAATGTTTGTGCATTTTGCCAAAGGCAATAAAGACTTTCATATCGCGTCCAAAAACATCACCATCAGTGCTGAAGAGACTTACATACAGCTATCACATTACCTGTTTTTAATGCACCACCGCGGCACGTTCTTCCGGGATTTATCCGGCGGCAACATACTGGTGCAAGTACAGTCTGACAAGCAACTGCATTTCTCGCTGATTGATACGGCCCGTGCACGTTTCTATACCTATCCGGCACCGCTAAATCAGCGCATCTCTGATCTGGCACGTATCTGCAACAAGCTGCATTGGGCCGGCCGCGAGCGCTTTCTGGGCTTGTATCTTGCCAATATGCGAAGAAAAGTCAGCTTTAGAATCAGGCTGGCTTTCTATCTGTATGACTTCAAAGTGGCATTCAAACGTAAATATGGCCGCAAAGGCATCAAGAAGCTTATAAAGAGATTCAAGAGTACAAGCTAAATTAAAAGTAAAGCCAGAAAATCAAGCACAGTCGCTTCTCATGATTATCACTAGGGCGTTTTAATGACTGATGTCATGTTGCATTTTGAGGTAAGGCTTATGATGTGTCTCACGTAAGGCGAATGCTGTTAAGCGCTAGCGGTACGAATTTATTAAGGACAAAACCAGCTGCTACTGAAATGCGTTTCGGTTTCGAAGTTACAATGTACGTAATGAACAAGTAATTTGTTCCTACGTGTCATGTAAAAGGGTGCCCAGGCACCCTTTTTTATTTGCTGACGGCCATACCGATGTTATTTCTTGAGCTGGCCATTTACGTTACCAGTTCCATTGCCGTTAAACACAAAATCCTTAGGCAAAAACACCCAGATCTTGCCCGACTGCTTCATGGCACCAGCTTTGGCACCAGCATCAGGCCCGGCACCCCAGAAAAAATCTGCACGTACGCCGCCTTTGATTGCGCCACCGGTATCCTGTGCCATCATCATGCGTTTAAGCGGCTTGCTGCTATTGGGTTCAGTGGTAGATAAAAATACCGGCGCACCCAGCGGTACAAATTTTGGATCTACCGCAACGCTGCGCTCACCCAAAATCGGCACCCCAAGCGCACCTAATGGGCCGGGCAGACCGGCAGGCAGCTCTCTGAAGAATACATAACTTGGGTTGTTATTCAGCAGCTCTCTCAGTTTTGTCAGGTTATTGCGCGCCCAGTTTTTAATGCCCTGCATTGAAGCCTGCGCCAGCGTCATTTCTCCGCGCTCTACCAGCAACCTACCTATCGAGTTGTATTGATGCCCATTCTGGTCGGCATAACCCACATGCACCTGCTCGCCATTATCCAGCTGCACCAGGCCAGAGCCCTGTATCTGCAAAAAGAACACATCAATGATGTCGTCGATGTAGATAAATTCACGGCCTTTAAGTGGTGAGGCATCGGTCTCGATTTCAGCGCGGTTGTAATACGGTACCAGTTTATTACCGACCAGTCTGCCGCGCACACGCTTGAACTTTAATTCCGGAAATACGCTATCCAGCTCGACGGTAATCAAGTCGTTAGGCGCTGCATATAAAGGGTTAGGATATTGTGCTGACTTGGTGCGGCTACCTTTGAGTATGGGCTGATAATAACCGGTGATCATGCCACTATCGGTACCATCTACATTCGTGGTTTTATATACAGAAAAATACGCTTTGAAATAAGCCTGTACCGCCTCCGATGTTGGCTTTTTTGCCGCCTGATCATTGAGCTGGTTAGCTGCAGTACATACATTTTTCCAGGCTGGCTTATTAATTAAAGTAGAGCAGCTTTGCATCCAGGCCGGCCAAGCCAGGCTTAAATTATCCAGCTGCAAACCATCCACTTCATCCCACTGCGACGGTTTTAACAAGCTGTATTCTGGAATTTTTGCATCCGGCGGCTTAATTTCGGCAGGCTTGCTAGCTTCAGGAATCTGTACCGGCGGCTTTTCAACCGGGCATTCACACAGTGCTTTGGGTGGAGCAGGCGGCGTTACCGGCTTTACCACCTTGGTAGCGCAGCTGGTGGCCAATAAGCTCAGTAATATCAGTAATGTGCCCTGCGTGATTTTTTTCATATTTTTGTTAGTTTTCTTATGGCTTAAACTAATGCAAAACTCGCGGCATATTTAATTGAAAGTTGGGGATGACTGCATCAAACTTGGTGCCATCTTCAGCCACCATCTGGTAAGTACCGTACATTTCACCCATCGGCGTATTAATCACAGTACCGCTGCTATATTCATAGTGCTCACCCGGATTAAGCAATGGCTGTGCACCGACTACACCCAAACCCTTTACCTCCTGCTGCTCACCATCCGCCTCCGCAATAATCCAATGCCTGCTAATAAGTTGCGCAGCGATGTTGCCGGTATTCGTGATGGTGACGTGGTAGGCAAACGCATAGCGGTTGTGCTCAATATCAGACTGCTCCGGTAAGAAAGAAACCTCGACCTTTACTGAACATTCATATTGATTTGCATTACTCATGATCAATAATCACTAACTAATCAAACCTGAAGTTGGTGAACTTGGGCTCGCAGAATATAACTTCTTAGGCATGCGTCCAGCCAGATAAGCTTCACGACCAGCCTCAACCGCTTTTTTCATCGCGCCAGCCATTAAAACCGGGTTACCCGCAGCAGCAATCGCCGTGTTCATCAATATACCCTGGCAACCTAATTCCATCGCAATCGCCGCATCAGATGCTGTACCGACACCGGCATCCACTAGCACCGGTACTTTGGCATTCTCAATAATGATCTGCAGGTTCCAAGGGTTCAAAATACCCATGCCAGAACCGATCAGCGATGCTAAAGGCATCACTGCAACACAACCGATTTCTTCCAGCTGTTTGGCGATAATCGGGTCATCTGAACAATACACCATGACATCAAACCCATCTTTCACCAGCGTTTTGGCAGCAGCAAGGGTTTCAATCATGTTCGGATATAAAGTGTTCGGATCACCCAGCACTTCCAGTTTCACCAGTTTATGGCCATCCAGCAGCTCACGCGCCAGACGCAAAGTGCGCACCGCATCATCCGCTGAATAACAGCCTGCGGTATTTGGCAGATAGGTAAATTCTTCCGGCGGTAAAAAGTCCAGCAGCGAAGGTTCGCCGGCATTCTGGCCAATATTGGTACGGCGAATCGCCACTGTGATAATTTCAGCACCGCTGGCATCAATTGCCGCGCGCGTTTCGGTAAAGTCTTTATATTTACCGGTACCGACCAGCAAACGTGAGTTATAGGTTTTATCTGCAATTTTTAATAAATCTGACAATTCGAATTCCTTTGATTTGCAACTGTAATGAATATTGGCCTCTATTTAACCGCCACCGACTGCGCCTACAATTTCCAACGTGTCGCCATCTGCTAACTGGGTAGCGTCAAACTGGCTGCGCGGCACGATTTCGCCATTACGTTCTATCGCCAGTCGCTTACCGACCAGCTCAAGCTGCTGAACAAGCTCGGCTACGGAGAGGTTAGCAGCTTCAAAACTGCGGGGTTTACCGTTGATCGTGATTAACATGGTTTGTGTATAGTGAATTAAGCCAAGAATGTATGCATTGCGACATCAAACATAATCTAGCTGTGTGAAAGCGCAATGACTTAGAAACAGATTTCAAAACAACATTTTACGAAATTAACAGGCTACTTAGCAAACCTTATATAGATTATTTATTGGCTCCCTTGCATATCAGCCAAAAAGCACCTACCTCGTTGTACAATATCGAAAATTTAGTTTATTTGAAACACAATCCGGAAAACTGATCATGAACATTCAAAGCCACATTGCAGACCTCGACACACCTACCGGTGTAATGCGCACTTATATCCACCGCCCGGTTGGCGATGGCACATACCCGACCATTCTGTTTTATTCAGAAATTTTCCAGCAGACCGGCCCAATTGAACGTGCAGCCAAAATCATGGCGAGCCATGGCTACGCAGTGCTTGTGCCAGAAGTGTTCCATGAGTTAAACCCGATTGGCACTGTGCTCGGCTACGACGACGCAGGCCGCGACAAAGGCAATGCAGACAAATCAGCTAAAGACGTGCAAGGCTACGACAGCGACAACGCAGCCATGATCGCATTTGCAAAAACACAAGCCTGGTACAACGGCAATATCGGCGCCATGGGCTTCTGTATCGGCGGCCACCTGGCATTCCGCGCCGCATTGCAACCAGAAATCAAAGGCACAGCCTGCTTCTACGCAACTGACCTGCACACACAAGTGATTCCAAACAAACCAGGCCAGCACAGCATGGAACGCCTGCAAGATATTTCAGGCGAGTTGCTCATGATCTGGGGCAAACAAGACCCGCATATTCCAGCACCCGGCCGCGCAGAAGTTTATAAAAAACTGAGCGACGCCAACATGGTATTCACATGGCATGAGTTCAACGCACAGCACGCATTCATGCGCGACGAAGGCGAACGCTACGACCCGCAAACCGCGATGATTGGCTACCAGTTAGCATTGAATCTGTTTAGCAGAACGTTGCATCAGTAATTAAGTTAGTAGATTAAACACAAGCCCGGATAAAGATTAAATTTTTATCCGGGCTTTTTTTTATGCAGCAAGCCATGCCATTCATGTAGGGTGGGCAGATTTTCTGCCCACGCAGAATCTTAACCTCAACAAACCGAACCTTTTATGTCGCACTATCGTCGAGCCAATACTACAGCTGCTACATATTTCTTTACGGTCGTAACTTACCAACGGCGTAATTTTTTGTGTGACGATGACGTGCGTGCTGCATTACGTGAGGCAATTATCAAGGTACGTGAGCGGCACCCTTTTCAAATTGATGCATGGGTATTATTACCCGATCATTTGCATGCAATATGGACACTACCACCCGGAGATGCAAACTTTGCTCTACGCTGGCAACAAGTCAAACGTTATGTGACGCAACAATGCGGGCATCGCTTACATAAACCTGAGTTAATGAATGAATCTAAACGTAAACATCGCGAATCCACATTATGGCAACGGCGATATTGGGAACACCAGATCAGAGATGAAGCAGATTACCAGCGCCATATGGATTATGTGCATTACAACCCTGTTAAACACGGCTTGGTAGCGCGAGCCATTGATTGGCCACATTCATCATTTCAACGTTATCATGCAAGTGGCGTTTATGGTGAAAACTGGGCAACTGCAAATAAAACAGATGATTTAGGTTTTGGTGAATAGACATGACGCGTGGGCAACAAGTTGCCCACCCTACAGCGCTACTAATTAGCCGTGCTGGGTAATAAATGGACGCCCACCTACCCCTTCAGCCGCACCGAGTAGCGCAAGCTTTATGGGAGCATTCGGCAATCGGCTGTTTGAGCTCCGCAACAAGCCACATTTTTGTGGCTTGTCAGGGCGAGTTTCGATTGCCGCCCATGAAGGTGAGCAACGCAGGGATAAGCGGATGTGGGGGTGTCGTGTTCTTTGGATACTTTCTTATGGACAAGCATAAGAAAGTATCTCGCCCGACAAGCGAGACCGACTATTTAAGTAACCTAAAACAATCTACTTAATACGAATCAACTGCTGAATATGAAACAGTGAAGGATTACTACCCGGCAGCACCATTTCCAACAGCGTTCCAATGACTGCAATAATCAAAGCGGCAAGCAATGCCGCCCATATCCCTGAAAGATTAAACCCCTTCACTAACGATGCAATCAGCATAATCAGCAAGGCATTAATAATCAGCAGCACAATACCCAGCACCCAGGACGCAGCAGATAACGGTATCAATGCCAGCGCAGGGCGCACAATAATGTTGGCAGCACATAACAGCAATGCAGATGCCAACAGCGGCAATATGCCAGAAAATGACATGCCCTTGAGTGCGCTGCTTGTGAGCCACAGAGCCAGTACCATTACAGCCCAATGGATTAATAAAGTTTGTACATGAAACGTCATTGATATTGCCTTAAATATGAATCGGCTGGATTGTACACTGCCCACTACATAACCCACACTAACAATAGTGATTTAAAGTGCCCACCATCATCCAGCGATACGGGTCTTTAAAAAGCAAAAAGGGCAGAAATTCTGCCCTTTTTGTTTACCACTTGTTATTTAAGCTATTAACTTAAACTTCCAGTTGTGGACGACCAGCTTCTGGCCAATCCAGATGGTAGAACTGACCACGCGGTTGATCAACACGCTCGTAAGTGTGCGCACCGAAGTAGTCACGTTGACCTTGCAGTAAGTTTGCAGGTAAACGCTCACTGCGGTAACCGTCGTAGTATGCCAATGCTGCAGCAAAACCTTGTGCAGGAATACCGTTAGTCACCGCCAAAGCGATCACTTTACGCCAGCCGGCTTGACCGTCATTCATCGCGTTAGTGAAGTATGGGTCTAACATCAGGTTTTTCAGACGTGAGTTCAATGCATAAGCATCAGTGATTTTTTGCAGGAAGCGTGCACGGATGATACAACCGCCGCGCCAGATTTGTGCAATTTCACCGAAGTTCAATTTCCAGTTGTAAGCCACTTGTGCTTTGTCGATCAATTGGAAGCCTTGTGCGTATGCGCAGATTTTTGAGCAATACAATGCGTTTTTAATCGCTTCGAT
>LNAP01000994.1_pt2 | contig 26504 bp, 20 predicted proteins | sample 602601 | NCBI WGS metagenome assembly LNAP01 (sample SAMN02440304, study PRJNA202911) | soil metagenome | biome: Subtropical and temperate rainforests or woodlands; isolation source: soil samples (1 kg each in a 20% v/v slurry with milli Q water) were... ... | reverse complement strand
CCAGTGCCGCTTGCAGTTGATGCTGAAAGTCGGCTTTGCTGGCCGCCGTAAAGAACGCCATGGTTTTGCTCCGCTGGGCTTGTTTTTAGAGAAAGAGCTAGAAAAACGGGGGTGCTTGTGGTTCGTCTGCGTGCTGCTGCAGGAGTTGCTTGGGCAGTGCAGGTGCCGGTCCGTTCCCCAACAGTCTAGGCCATTGTGGAAACTCGCCAGTGCGCGCGGCGACCATCAAGTCACGCGTAGCTTAACGACAGGGTGTGACTGCTGGATTGCGCTAGCGCGACATATTCGGTCAAGCATCGCAGGGCTCTAGGTGGGCGTTACGGGGGATGGGGGCGTGTAGGGTGTGCTGTGCGCACCAGCTTTTTGCTTTGATGGTTCTGGTGGTCTTCGTTACCGCGCGTGCTGAGCGTTATTGGTTTCGCGCCTTACGCGCGACTCACTTTTTGCCAGTCGCGGCAAAAAGTAAGCAAAAAACGCTTGCCCCAACCTTGGCCCTCCGCTGCGCTGCGGGTTCCCTCGCTGCGTCGTTGCTCCGGGGGTCGGCGTGCAGGGCCATCCCTGGCCCCACGCCTTTCGCGGCTCCTGCCGCTCTACCCCCTACGCAACGACTCCACTCGGCCTGCGCTAATGGGGCAGGCAGATCAAAAGCCAGATCACATGCCAGATCAAACGCAGATCAAAAACTGGGGCGCGGTCTGTTTTTTGTAGGAGCAAGGGCCGGCCACCCGATTGCTCACAAATCCTGCAAACGAAATTCGCCACCGGTGTTTCCAGGGCGCGCGAGCACTCGGATGTCGCCCCGCGCCTACGACAAACAAACCCTAATCCTGCGAAATATCTCGTCAAAACGTGGCTCGCTACCCATTCCCCCGGCCACGATAGCCGCCGCTTGTGGTTATGCATTAAAGTGTCACGCCATTCGCAACCCCGGCCTTCTTGCCCGGTTGCGCCATGCCGTTGCACCTCGTCAATCCGCCAGGAACACCTCACGATGGAACACCGCGAAGCGCTCGTCGCCCTGCGTCAATTTCTCTCCACGCAGATTCTGGGCCAGGAAAAACTCATTGAGCGGCTGCTCATTGCCCTTCTCGCCGATGGCCATATGTTGGTTGAAGGCGCGCCTGGTTTGGCTAAGACCAAGGCCATCAAGGAGTTGGCTGAGGGCGTTGAGGCTGAGTTCCACCGTATTCAGTTCACCCCCGATTTGCTTCCCGCTGACATCACGGGTACGGAAATCTATCGCCCGGAAACCGGCAGCTTTGTGTTTCAACAAGGGCCGATCTTCCATAACTTGGTGCTCGCGGATGAAATCAACCGCGCCCCGGCCAAGGTGCAGTCGGCGTTGCTGGAGGCCATGGCCGAGCGTCAGGTCAGTGTCGGGCGCAGTACTTATGACTTGTCGCCGCTGTTCTTGGTAATGGCCACGCAAAACCCGATTGAGCAGGAAGGCACCTACCCGCTGCCCGAGGCTCAGCTCGATCGTTTTTTGATGTACGTAAAGATCGGTTTTCCCGACGCCTCGGTAGAACGCAAAATTCTCCAGCAGGCCCGTGGCGAAGCGTTGAATGGCGAAACCAAACCGGAACACAAGCTCAGCCAGCAGGCCATTTTTGCCGCGCGCAAAGAAGTGCTCGGCTTATATATGGCTGATGCGGTGGAGGAATACCTGGTGCAGTTGGTGATGGCCACGCGCACCCCGGCCAAGTTTGATCCGGAGCTGGCTGAGTGGATTTCCTATGGCGCCAGCCCGCGCGGTTCCATTTCCCTGGACCGCTGCGCCCGCGCCCATGCCTGGTTGGCCGGCCGCGATTTCGTCTCGCCGGAAGATATCCAGGCCGTGCTGTTCGACGTGCTGCGCCATCGCATCATTCTGTCGTTTGAGGCAGAAGCCGCCGGTATTGATCAAGACCGGGTGCTGCAACGCATCCTTGATGTGGTTGCCGTGGCCTGATCGCCATGCAACCGATTGCCGCCAGCGAACCAGGCATTCGCGTCAGCCTTGCCGAGTTGATCGAGATGCGCCACCGCATTCGCGAGGTGCAGCTGTTTTCCACGCCGGCGCGGCGCAGCCCGCTTGTAGGCCTGCACCATTCCAAGCTGCGGGGGCGCGGGGTCGATTTCGATCAGGTGCGCGTGTACCAACCGGGCGACGACGTGCGCACTATCGATTGGCGCGTCACCGCGCGTACCCAAGAGCCGCACACCAAGCTGTTCCATGAAGAGCGTGAGCGACCGATTTTTATCTTGGTGGAACAAAGCCAGCGTTTGTTTTTCGGTTCAGGCTTGGCATTCAAATCGGTGCTGGCGGCGCAGGTGGCCGCGCTGATTGGCTGGGCCGCGCTGAGCCATAACGACCGCGTCGGCGGCTTGGTGTTTGGCGACAACGAGCACCACGAAATCAAACCGCGACGCAGCAAGATGAGTCTGTTGCAGTTGCTCAACCGCTTGGTGCGCGCCAACCAAAACCTTAATAGCGATATTCCCGCTGGCCGCGACACCTTTGGCCTGGCCCTGCGCCGTGCCCGCGAAGTGTTGCGCCCAGGCAGCTTGGCGGTGGTGCTGTGTGATGAGCGCGCGTTGAACGACAGCGCCGAACAGCAGCTGACGTTGTTGGCGCGCCACACCGACTTGTTGCTGCTGCCGGTGTCCGACCCACTCGACCACGCCCTGCCCGCCGCCGGCCTGCTGCAATTTACCGAGCGCGGCGCGCTGCTTGAGCTGGACACCCACAACAGCGACCTGCGCCAGACCTATCACGCCCTCGGCGAAGCGCGGCAGGCGCGCTGGCAGTTGTTGGCGCAGAAACTCGGCGTGCCGTTGTTTCCGCTAAGCACGATGAACGACCCGATTGAACAGTTGCGCGATCACTTGCAGGCGCAGCGGCCGAGGAAGAAGCAATGAATCCCCTCGACCAATTGCAACCCTTGATCGCCCCGCCGCCGATTTCCTGGTGGCCACCCGCGCCCGGCTGGTGGTTGCTCGCTGCCCTGCTGCCGTTACTGCTGTGGGGCCTGTGGCGTTTGCGTAAGCGCCTGCCGCAACGCAATAAAAAAACCCGCACCGACGTGCCGCTCGACCCGCTACGCCTGGCCGCTTTGCAGGAGTTGGGCAAGCTGAAAAAACCCTATGACGGTGTGTCTGCCGGCCCGTGGTTACAACAGTTGAACGCCCTGCTGAAACGCTTGTGCCGCAGCCACTACCCCAATAGCCAAAGCCACACCATGAGCGGTCGCGCCTGGCTGGCCTACCTGGACAACCGCTGCCCGGCTGCCGGCCTGACGCGCTGGATGATTCTGGTGGAAGGCGCCTATCGCCCCGAATGCAAACTCGACGACAAGGCCATTGAAGGCCTGAACCAAGCCGTCGACACCTGGATTCGCAAACATGTTTGAGTTCACCTGGCCCTGGCTTTTTGTGCTGCTGCCGTTGCCGTGGTTGCTGCGCTTGGTATTGCCAGCTGCCGACAGCGGCGAGGCGGCGCTCAAAGTCAGTTTTCTCTCCGAGCTGGAAGGTTTGGCTGGGCGCCGCGCTCGCGCCAACTTGCCGGCCTGGCGGCAACAGGCACCGTTTGCCCTGCTCTGGTTATTGCTGCTTGGCGCGGCAGCACGCCCAGCTTGGGTCGGCGAGCCGTTACCGGTATCGGCCAGTGGCCGCGACTTGCTGCTAGCGGTGGATGTGTCCGGCTCGATGGACTACCGCGATATGCAGTGGAACGGCAACGACGTCAGCCGCCTGACTCTGGTGAAAAACCTGCTCGGCGACTTTATTGAAGGGCGTAAAGGCGATCGCGTCGGCCTGATTCTGTTTGGCAGCCAAGCCTATCTGCAAGCGCCGTTGACCTTTGACCGCCACACCGTGCGCATCTGGCTGGACGAAGCCTTGATTGGCATCGCCGGGAAAAATACCGCGATTGGCGATGCCCTTGGCCTGGCGGTGAAACGCCTGCGCCAGCGCCCGGCCAATAGCCGCGTGCTGGTGCTGGTCACTGACGGCGCCAGTAATGGTGGGCAGATCGACCCGATAACCGCCGCACGCCTGGCTGCCGACGAAAAGGTCAAGGTCTACACCATCGGCATTGGTGCCGACCCTGAGCGCGGCGCCTTTGGCATGCTGGGCCTGAATCCTGGCCTCGACCTTGATGAACCGACCCTGCAAAAAATCGCCGATATGACCGGTGGCCAATACTTCCGCGCCCGCGACAGCGACGAACTGACGCTGATCGAAGCCAGCCTGGACAAGCTCGAACCCGTAGCCCAGCAACCGACCATCGCCCGCCCTGCCCTTGAGCTATACGCCTGGCCGCTGGCCGGCGCACTGCTGTTGAGCTTGCTGCTGGTGGTCAATTCGCTTTGGCCCCACTTGCTGCAAAGCCGCTTGCAACAGGCCCTGCCGCACCGGCCGAAATGGCGCCCGCGCATGAGGAAGCGCCAATGATCGCGCTCTGGCCCCATTGGCTAAGGCCATTCTGGCTGGTGTTGCTGCCGCTGCTGCTGTGGTTGCTCTGGCAACTCTGGCACCGTCAGCGCCGCGCCGGGCGCTGGCAAATGTTGCTGCCAGCGGCCTTTCATAAAACCTTGCTCAGTGGCGGTAACCGCCGCGTCAGCCGCTTGCCGTGGATTGCCCTCGGTTTGTCTTGGTTGCTGTGTTTGCTGGCCCTGCTTGGCCCCAGTTGGCAGCACGTGGAACAAAGCACGCAAAAACGCGCCGACCCGCTGGTGATCATGCTCGACATGACCCCCTCAATGCTCGCCGGCGATGTGCAGCCCAACCGCCTGGAACACGCCAAGCACAAAGTGCTCGACCTGCTGGAGGCGCGCCACGATGCGCAAACCGGCATCGTCCTGTATGCCGGCAGCGCCCACACCCTGGTGCCGCTCTCCGATGACCTGGGCACCACACGCAATCTGTTGGAATCCCTCAAGCCGGCGATCATGCCCGAGGCTGGGCGCCGCGCCGACTTGGCGGTGAGCAAAGCCATGGCCCTGCTGGACCAAGGCGCGCAAGGCAATGGCCGGCTGCTGCTGATTACCTCCGCGCTGGATGATCAGGAGCGCCAAGGCATCCGCCAAGCGCTGGGGAAAAACGGTAGCCGCCTGCAAATACTCGGTATTGGTTCGGCGCAAGGCGCGCCTATCGCGCAAGAAGGCGGCGGCTTTTTGAAAGACGCCCAAGGCAGCATTCTCTTGCCGCGCCTGGACAGCGCCGGCCTGCGCCGTTTCGCCAATGAACTGGGCGGCAACTACTTGCGCTCACGCCTGGATGAAAGCGACCTGCGCGACCTCGGCCTGCTGGCAGACACCGAAAGCCTGCGTGACAGCGAACCCACGCAACTGGAAACCTGGGCCGACCAAGGTTATTGGCTACTCTTGCCGCTGCTGCTATTGGCCGCGTGCGCCGGGCGCCGTGGCTGGCTGTTTTGCCTGCCGCTGCTGCTGATCATCGGCCCGCGCGACAGCTACGCCTTTGAGTTCAGCGACCTCTGGCTGCGCGCCGACCAGCAAGGCGAACGCCTGCTCCAACAGCACAAAGCCGCCGAAGCGGCAGACACCTTTAGCGACCCGAAATGGCAGGGCCAAGCGCTGTACCAAGCCGGCGACTATGCTGGCGCAGCCACCCGTTTTGCTACCGGCAATAGCGCTGCCGACCACTACAACCGCGGCAACGCGCTGGCCCGTAGCGGCGAACTGGAAGCGGCGTTGGATGCTTACGATCAAGCCCTGGAACGGCAACCGGAACTGCCGCAAGCGCTGAAAAACAAAGCCCTGGTCGAAGAGTTGCTGCGCCAACAGCAGCAGAAGGAAAAAGAGCAGCAACAAAAAGATAAGCAACAGAAAAAACAACAAAAGCAGCAAGGCAAAGACCAGCAGCAACAACAGCAAAACCAAGGCAGCGACGCCGAGAAAAACCAGCAACAACCCTCAGCGCCGAACAAACCGGGGGAACAGGATAAACCGCAAGACCAGCCGCCCCCTGAGCAAAAAGACGCGCAGCAAGGCGCCAAGCAAGACCCCAAGGCCGACAACAAAAGCGACCAGGAGGGTGGCCAGAGCGACGGCAAAGGTGAAAAAGCCGAGCGCAAAGAAGCTGGCAAACCCCAGACCGACGATAGCCAGCAGCAACATATCGGCGCCGAACAGCGCCAAGCCATGGAACAGTGGCTGCGGCAGATCCCCGATGACCCGGGCGAATTGCTGCGGCGCAAATTCTGGTACGAACAGCAACAACGCCAAGAACAGAAACCTTAGGAATATGCCGTTGATGACCCGTCTGTTTTGCGCATTCCTGCTCTGCGTGCTGGCCCAGGTGGCCAGCGCGGCGAACTTCACCGCCTCGGTGGACCGCAGCCGCCTGAGCGAAGGCGAAACCCTGGAGCTGTCGCTGGAGTCCGACGACGCCACGTTGTTTGGCAAGCCCGACCTGGCGCCGCTGGACGCCGCCTTCGACGTGCTCGGTACCCGGCAGATCAACCGTCTGACTACTATCGACGGCTCGGCACGCGCCACCACCCGCTGGATCATCACCCTGCAACCAAAAGACGTTGGCACGGTGGTAATTCCCTCCCTGAGCCTGGGTGAGAACAAAAGCGAGCCGATCACCCTGCAAGTGATCAAAACCGAAGAAAACAGCGAAAGCGAGTCGGTGGCGCCGGTGTTTATCGACGCCAGCCTCGACCAGGAAAGTGTGTACGTGCAGGCCCAGGTGATTCTGACCCTGCGCATTTACCACTCGGTGTCGCTGTACGACGACAGCGCCCTGACCCCGTTGCAAATCGGCAATGCCCGTATTGAATCGCTGGGCGACCCGCGCACCTACGAAAAAGAAATCAACGGTGTACGCCATGGTGTTATCGAACTGCGCTACGCCATTTACCCGCAGCAAAGCGGCGAGCTGGAAATTCCGTCGTTGGTATTCAGCGCCACCGTTGCCGACCGTAACCAGAACAACAGCAACAACGCCTACCAGCCATTTGGCCCGCGCCCTGGGCGTTTGATGCGGGTGAAGTCGCCGGTCATACCGCTGCAAGTCAAAGCCAAGCCCGCCGATTACCCGGCCGATGCGCCGTGGCTGCCAGCCCGTGCAGTGGCACTGAGCGAAGCCTGGAGCCCGGAGCCAGACAAAGCCCAAGTGGGTGACTCGCTGACCCGTAGCTTGACCTTGAAAGTAGATGGTCTTTCCAGCGCGCAACTGCCGCCCTTACCTGCCACTTCGGTAACCGGCCTGCGCCGTTACCCCGACCAGCCGCAACTAAGCAACAGCACCAACGAACGCGGCCTGATCGGCAGCCGGGAAGAACGTGAAGCCCTGGTGCCCAACCGCAGCGGGCGCATTGAATTACCGGCCGTGGAGCTGGTGTGGTGGAACACCAAAGACGACCGCCTGGAACGTACCAGCGTGCCGGCGCGCACCCTGATGGTGGCCAATAACCCGGCCATGGATGTGGAAGCGCCGGTCAGCACTGACGCGGCCGAACCGATGATCGAAGGCCCGCCGTTGTGGCCCTGGCAGTTAGCGACGCTGGTGCTGGCGTTGACCACCCTGCTCGGCTTTGGCTTGTGGTGGTATGCGCGCCGGCAGCCGGCTGTTTCGCGCACGGCGCAGACGGGGCCGAGCCCGCGTAGTTTGCTGGATGATTTGAAGCGCGCGTGTCTGGCCAATGACTCGCAGGCGACTCGTCAGGCGCTGGATGCGTGGGCGCGGCAGCAGCCGGAAACACTGGCCGATATGGCGGCGCGCTTTGTGCCGTTGTCGGAAAGTTTGGATGGTTTGAATGGCGCGTTGTATAGCGAGAGTGGGCAGTATTGGCAGGGTGAGGAGTTGTGGAAGGCGATTCGTGCGTTGCCGGCTGCTGAGGCGCCGGCTGATGCGCAGGAGGCCAGTCCGTTGCCGCCGCTTTATCCGAGGTAAGTCGGTAGCTCTCCCGCTACCGATCTACGGTACTTCTCCCGATACTTCGTCATCCCCGCGTAGGCGGGGATCCAGGTTTTCGGATATGGCTGAGTATTCATTTCCAGGCGGTGCTTTGTAGGGTGTGCTGTGCGCACCAGCTTTTTCGCTGTTCTGTTTTATCGCGTGCGCTGAACGTTTGGTTTCGCGCCTTACGCGCGAGTCCCTTTTTTCAAGCGCCAAAAAAGGAACCAAAAACGCTGCCCCTACCTTGGCCTTGCGCTGCGCTCCAGGTCCCCTCCCTCCGTCGCCGCTCCGGGGGTCGACGTGCAGGGCCATCCCTGGCCCCACGCCTTTCGCGGCTCCTGCCGCTCCACCCCCTGCGCAACGACTCCGCTCGGCCTTGCGGTAAACGGGGCGGGCAGATCACAAGCAAGGTCAAGATCAAAAGCAGCCTGTGATCCTGTGATTGTTGTGGCAGCGAACTTGCTCCACCACAGACGACAGCAACCGCCATTCCCGTTGTGCTACCCCGATTAGCTCCCCTCTCCCGCTTGCGGGAGAGGGGCTGGGGGAGAGGGTTTGGCGGTAAGGTCGTTCGTAGGGATAGCAGCACTACATCAGGGTTTAAGGATCAGCGTTCCCAGCGGCGGCAGGTTCAGCAGTAGCGATTGCACTTGCCCGTGGCTCTCTTCCCCTTCGGTGTGCACGGCACCATGACTCCCGGCGTTCGAGCCGGCGTAGTGTTCGGCATCGCTGTTGAGCACTACCTGCCACTCCCCTGCCTGCGGCACACCGATGCGGTAGCCTTCGCGCGGTACGGGGGTGAAGTTGTGTACGACGAGCAGCGGTACACCGTCATCGCCGTGGCGCAGCCAGGCGTAAACGCTGTTGGTGGCGTCGTCGCCGATCAGCCATTGGAAGCCTTCGGCGCGGCCGTCGCGTTGGTGCAGGGCTGGGTGTTGGCGGTACAGCTGGTTGAGGGTTTTCACCAGGTTTTGCGCGCCTTGGTGTTCGCCGTAGCGCAGCAGGTACCAGTCCAGTTCGTGGTCGTGGCTCCATTCGCGCCATTGGCCGAATTCACAGCCCATAAACAGGAGTTTTTTGCCGGGGTGGCTCCACATAAAGCTCAGGTATAGGCGCAGGTTGGCGAATTTTTGCCAGCGGTCGCCGGGCATTTTGTCCAGCAGTGAGCGTTTGCCGTGCACCACTTCGTCGTGGGAGATGGGCAGGATAAATTGCTCGGTAAAGGCGTAGAGCAAGCCGAAGGTCAACTTGTCGTGGTGGTGCTGGCGGTTGAGTGGGTCTTCGGCGATGTATTTGAGGCTGTCGTGCATCCAGCCCATGTTCCATTTGTAGGCAAAGCCCAGGCCGCCGCCTCTGGTGTCGGCACTTACTCCAGGCCAGGCGGTGGATTCTTCGGCGATCACCAAGGCGCCAGGCACTTCGGTGTGGACCACGTCGTTGAGGTGGCGCAGGAAGTCGATGGCTTCAAGGTTCTCGCGGCCGCCGTGGCGGTTGGGGATCCATTCGCCGTCTTTGCGTGAGTAGTCGCGGTAGAGCATGGAGGCCACGGCATCTACGCGCAGGCCGTCGATATGGTATTGGCGCAACCAGTGCAGCGCCGAGGCGAGCATATAGCCGTGCACTTCGTTACGGCCCAGGTTGTAGATAAAGGTGTCCCAGTCTTGGTGGAAGCCCTCGAACGGGTTGGCGTATTCGTATAGCGCGGTGCCGTCGAAACGGGCCAGGCCGTGGCTGTCGGTGGGGAAATGCGCCGGCACCCAGTCGAGGATTACGCCAATGCCGGCGCCGTGCAGGCGGTCGACAAACGCGGCGAAGTCTTCCGGGCTGCCGTAGCGGGCGCTGGGGGCGAATTGCGAGAGCAATTGGTAGCCCCACGAGCCGCCAAAGGGGTGTTCCATGATTGGCATCAGCTCGACGTGCGTGAAGCCAAGCTCGTGGATATAGGGAATTAACTGGTCAGCCAATTCACCCCATTTCAACACTCGCCCATCTTCATGGTGGCGCCATGAGCCGACGTGCATTTCATAGATAGACAGCGGCTTGTTATGGGCTTGGGCGTTTTGCCGATTGTCCATCCACTGCTGGTCGTTCCAAGTGAAGTCCAAGGGTTTGGACACCACAGAACCCGTGGCCGGCGGCAGTTCCGTGGCCAAGGCAATCGGGTCGGCCTTGAGCGGCAGCACGCCATGGGCGCCAAGGATCTCGTATTTGTACACTTCGCCAGGCTGCAGACGCGGGATAAACAGCTCCCATACCCCCGAAGGATGGCGCGCACGCATGACATGGCGACGGCCGTCCCAGCCATTGAAATGGCCGACTACCGAAACCCGCCGCGCATTCGGTGCCCACACGGCAAAGCGCACACCGGGGATGCCGTTCTGCTCCATCACCTGGGCGCCAAAGCTTTTACCCAGTTCGCGGTGGTTGCCCTCGCTGAACAGATAGATATCGGTTTCCCCCAGCTGCGGACCAAAGCTGTAAGGGTCTTCGATTTCCTGCTCGCCCTCGCCCCAGCGAATCCGCAGGCGGTACGGGCGCTGGTCGAGGGGGCGAATGGTGAAGAAACCAGGCACTGAACCTTGGGCCAATGCGCCGAGGTTGTCGCCGCTCGTCGCATCAATCAGCTCAACGCCCATGGCGCCAGGTAGGTAGACGCGAATGATCGGCCCTTGCTCGTCGTTATGTGGGCCGAGAAAGGCAAACGGGTCGTTATGCTCGGCACGCACTAACGCTTGGATCTGCCCTTCAAGCGGATCGTCGTGACGAGGCGCTAGCACTTTCAAATCAATCATCGTGCACTCCGCAATAGGTCTTGACCCAGTTCCACCAGCCCTTGCACCGGCACATTCAGCCAGTCGGGACGGTAGCGGGCTTCATAAAGAATTTCGTAGGCAGCTTTTTCCACGCTGAACAGGGCCAGGGCGGCATCTTCACCGCCGCGCTCATGCCAGGCGTGGGGGATATCCGCAGCCGCCACGCTATAGGCTTGCAGGAACGCGGTACGCGCCTGGCTGCGGTACTCGGCAGCCACTTCACGGCGCACGGCTTCGGCTTGCGGCGAAGCATCGGTGCTTTGCGTATTGCGAATGGCCATGGCCGCGGCGTAGTCGAACGAACGGACCATGCCGGCGACGTCTTTCAATGGGCTGTGGCGGGTACGGCGCTCTTGCAGGCTGCGGGTTGGCTCGCCTTCAAAGTCGATCAGGAAGGCATCGCCCTGCACCACTAGCACCTGGCCCAGGTGCAGGTCGCCGTGCACGCGAATACGCAGTCCGCCGACACTTTGTTTGCACAGTTTTTTCACCGCCGCGAGCAATTGCTTGCTGTGTTCGGCCAGCCATTTGGCGCTTTCCGGGTCGGCGCTGGAACTGCTGGCCACCACCGCCAAAGCTTCCTGGAGCTGCGCGCTGATGTTGCTGGCCCATTCGGCCACGTCCTGTTGGGTGGTGGTGATCGCGCCAAAGTCGGGGTTGTCGGTTTTTTGCGCCAATAAGGTGTGCATCTCGCCCAAGCGACGGCCGAGCATGCGGGCAAAGGTCGCCAGCTCCAGAGACGCGGGAGCCACACTGCCGTCATCAGCCTTGACGGCTGGGGCGGACAGTTGATCGCGCACCGCACGCTCCAGGGTGTTTTGCGTCCATTGCCAGGCATCCCCTTGGTTGCTGAGGAAGCGCTGCAGCACCATCAAGGTATGCGGCACACCTTGCGAGTCGACGCGGCGCACTTCGCCCAACAGCGGTGGAATATTGGCAAAGCCTTGGGCGGTGAGATAACCGCCCATTTCCGTTTCCGGATGCACGCCTGGCATTACCCGGCGTACCAATTTCAGCACCATGCTGTCGCCAATCAGCGCCGAGCTATTGGACTGTTCGGCAGACACCAATCTGATTTCCGCCTCAGGGTTATCCGCCAGCTCCTGCAGTTGCGGCGTTGGCAAGAATTGCAGCTCGCTGCCGGCCTGGCTCAGCACTTGGCCTTCCCGCAGGTAACGCACCACTTGCGCACTGAACTCCGGCAAGGTGAAGGCATCTGTCAGCAGGCCCACTTCCCTGCCCCGGCGCAAACGCGCCAATGCCAGTTGTTGCGGCACGGTGCTGCCTGGGGTGTTTTCCGCCACATAGCTCAGCGGCAGTTGGTAATGCTCCACCTGATCGCCACTGCGCACTTCCACTTCACTGAGCACGCTGAGTTCGCCAAAGGGCACCACGTACAGCAGTTTGTATTCGGCGGCGGCACCGGCATCCAGGCTGGAGAACCAGCGACGTTTCGGCAGATACGCCGGCAACGACTCGCGGCTCAAGGTCAGGCTGGTGCGCGACTGGCTCAGTTCGCTCAAATCGCGCTTGACCACCAAGGTCGGCAAGTCCGGCATACGATCCACCGGCGCCACATGCCAGGCCGGCATTTGCGCCTCCTCGGCAAGCAAGAACCAGTAGAAGCCATACGGCGGCAGCGTCAGCAGGTAATGCAGTTGGCCAATGGGCGGAAACGACGTGCCACCGACCATCTCCACCGGCACCATGCCGTTAAACGCCGAAAGGTCCAACTCGGCCGCCTGGGCCGCACGGGACATATTGGCCACGCACAGAATGGTTTCCTGCTTGCCGTCTTCACCGGTGTATTCACGCACATAGGCGAGAATGCGGCGGTTCGACGGTGCGAGCATTTTCAACGTGCCGCGACCAAAGGCCTTTTGCTGTTTGCGGATGGCCAACATGCGCCGCGTCCAGTTCAGCAGCGAATGGGTGTCGCGCTGCTGGGTTTCGACGTTGACGCTCTGGAAGCCGTACAGCGGGTCCATGATCGGCGGCAATACCAGGCTGGCTGGGTCGGCGCGGGAGAAGCCGCCGTTGCGGTCGATCGACCACTGCATGGGCGTGCGCACGCCGTCACGGTCGCCAAGGAAAATATTGTCGCCCATGCCGATTTCATCGCCGTAATACAGGGTCGGTGTGCCCGGCATGGACAGCAGCATGCTGTTAAGCAGTTCTATACGCCGGCGGTCACGTTCAACCAGCGGCGCCAGGCGCCGGCGAATGCCCAAGTTGATGCGCGCGCGGCGGTCGGCAGCGTAGTAATTCCACAGGTAATCGCGCTCATGGTCGGTGACCATTTCCAGCGTCAGCTCATCGTGGTTGCGCAGAAAGATTGCCCATTGGCAATTGGCCGGAATTTCCGGGGTCTGGCGCAGGATATCGGTGATGGGAAAACGGTCTTCCTGGGCGATGGCCATGTACATGCGTGGCATCAACGGGAAGTGAAAGGCCATATGGCATTCGTCACCGGGGCCGCCATCTTCGCCACCGAAATACAGCTGGGTGTCTTCCGGCCACTGGTTAGCCTCAGCTAGCAGCATGCGGTCAGGATAAGTGGCGTCCAGCTCGGCGCGGATTTTCTTCAATACCACGTGGGTTTCGGCGAGGTTCTCGTTGTTGGTGCCGTCGCGTTCGATCAGGTACGGAATGGCGTCCAGACGCAGGCCATCCACGCCCAAGTCGAGCCAGAAGCGCATCACGCTCAGCACTTCTTTCAACACTTGCGGATTGTCGAAATTCAGGTCCGGCTGGTGCGAGTAAAAGCGGTGCCAGAAGTACTGACCGGCAACCGGATCCCAGGTCCAGTTGGACTTCTCGGTGTCGAGAAAAATAATGCGGGTTTCCGGATACTTCTGGTCGCTGTCGGACCACACGTAAAAGTCCCGTGCTTTCGACCCTGGCTTGGCACGACGGGCTTTCTGGAACCACGGGTGTTGGTCCGAAGTGTGGTTAATCACCAACTCGGTAATCACCCGAATGCCACGGGCGTGGGCCTCGGCGATGAAGCGTTTGGCATCGGCCATGGTGCCGTAATCCGGGCTGACATCGCGGTACTCGGCAATGTCGTAGCCATCGTCGCGGCGTGGCGACGGGTAAAACGGCAGCAACCAAATGGTGTTTACGCCCAGGTCGGCAATGTAATCAAGCTTCTCGATCAAGCCTGGGAAATCGCCGATGCCGTCGTTGTTGGAGTCGTAGAACGACTTTACATGCACCTGGTAAATCACCGCGTCTTTGTACCAGAGCGGGTCTTGGATAAAGGCGGCTGGGCGGCGTGTTTTTTTGCTTTTGGCTTTTGTCGATTCGCTCATCATTAGTCCCTTAATCGGTTGTGCGCACACGCCAGATACCGAAGGGCTGGTGCCCCGGATCTATACGCATCCATTGGGTTTTGCCGTGCCAAGTCCAGGTGTGCCCGGTCATCAGGTCTTCACCATGCAGGCTGGCATCGTCAGGCAGGCCGAACTCCCAGAGCGGCAGTTCAAAATGGGCTTCCTGAACGTTGTGCGGGTCGAGGCTGACCGCCACCAAGACGAAATTGCTGAGGTCGGCAGTACGTTTGCCGAACAGCAAAATGTTGTCGTTGTAGCAGGTGAATACTTTCAGCCCCAGGTGGGTTTGCAGCGCCGGATTTTGTCGACGAATGCGGTTTAACTGAGCGATTTCGCTAACGATATTGCCCGCCTGTTGGTAATTGCGCGGGCGGATTTCGTACTTCTCGGAGTCGAGGTATTCCTCTTTGCCCGGCACCGGCGCCGACTCGCAGATTTCAAAACCCGAGTACATGCCCCACAGGCCCGAGCCCATGGTTGCCAACGCCGCGCGAATCAGAAAACCAGCGCGGCCGTTGTTGTGCAAAAACGCCGGGTTGATATCCGGGGTATTCACAAAGAAGTTCGGCCGGTAGCAATCGCGCCACGGCGCTTCGTTCAGCTCGGTGAAGTAGGTTTCCAGCTCGGCCTTGGTGTTGCGCCAAGTGAAGTAGGTATAGCTCTGGCTATAACCGACCTTGCCCAGACGCGCCATCATTGCCGGGCGGGTAAAGGCCTCGGCAAGAAAGATCACTTCGGGGTGGGTGCTGCGAATATCGGCAATCAACCACTCCCAAAATGGCAACGGTTTGGTGTGCGGGTTGTCCACACGAAAGTGGGTAACGCCCTCTTCCACCCAGCCTTTCACCACATCGCGCAGCGCCAGCCACAGGCCTGGGATAGCGTCTTTGGCGTAAAAGTCGACGTTAACGATATCTTCGTATTTTTTCGGCGGGTTCTCGGCGTGGCGAATCGTGCCGTCAGGCCGCCAGCTAAACCAACCTGGATGCTCTTTGAGCCACGGGTGATCGGGCGAGCACTGAATGGCGAAGTCGAGGGCGATTTCCAGGCCGTGTTCTTTGGCAGCTTTAACCAGCGCGCGGAAGTCTTCAAAGGTGCCCAGCTGCGGGTGAATGGCGTCGTGGCCGCCATCTTCACTGCCGATGGCGTACGGGCTGCCGGGGTCATCCACGCCGGCCTTTAAGGAGTTATTGCGACCCTTGCGGTGGGCACGGCCGATGGGGTGAATCGGCGGAAAATACAGCACATCAAAGCCCATATCGCGCACATAGGGCAGGCGCGAAATCACATCACGCAGGGTGCCGTGGCGGGTTGGGTCATCGGTGACGGAGCGCGGGAAGAGCTCGTACCAACTGGCAAATTCGGCCAGTTTGCGTTCAACGTCTATCGGGTAGGCCGAGCTATTGATGCGGTGCGGATGCGGCTCGGTCAAACGCATCAACTCAGTGCTTTGCGGGTCGAGGAAAAACGCCACGCGCTCCTCCACCGACTGGGTGTCTTGCAAGGTTTGCAGGCGCTCGGCCATCCGTTCGGCATATTCCGGCCCGGCATTTTCGGCGGCGCGGCGCAGCAGTTGCTCGCCCTCTTGCAGCTCCAAGGTGATCGGCACCCCGGCGCCGAATTTCTTCATCAGCTCGTAGGTAAAGGTGGCGTAACCATCCCACCAGGCCTGCACAGCGAACTGATAACGCCCAGGCTCTTGCACGCTGAACTCAGCTTGCCAGAGGTCATTGCCAAGGTCTTTAAGCGGTACGCGGTGCCAGATTTCTTCCAACTCGGCGCGGTACAGCACGGCGCCATCGAGCTTGTCGTGGCCATCGGTAAAAATCACCGCGCTTACGGTAATGGGCGAACCGACGATACTTTTCGCCGGAAAGCGGCCGGCCTCTACTACCGGTGTAACCGACTCAATAGCGATACGCGGCAATTGCAAAGCGTCATCTAGTTGCAGGGAGGCGGCCTGGCGTTCAGCGACCTGATTGAGCGGGGCTAACGGACGGGCATGCGACATCGAATCGGGCTCCTCAGCAAATAGCCGCCAGCCACCCTGTGGGGTGGAGGCGGGATTGGATTCGTTGTCCCTGCGCAGCACAGGGGATCTTAAGTTCCGAGCCCCGCGCTTGAGCAAAAGTTCAGGGTTTTATGGCTGTACGTTGGGTGTGCTGTACGCACCATGGCGATATCCGCATAACCCCTTGGTGCGCACAGCACACCCTACGGGTTAGAGTCGCGGCATGCTTTCTGCCTACCTCGGCCTCTTCCTCATCGCCTTCTTCGCCGCCACCCTGCTGCCGCTGCAATCGGAAGCGCTGCTGGTGGGTTTGTTGCTGGCTGGCGATTACGCAACCGCGGCGCTGTTGGCGGTGGCCATCGCCGGCAATGTGCTGGGGTCGCTGGTGAATTGGCTGCTGGGGCGGTATATCGAGCGCTTTCGCCATAAACGCTGGTTCCCGGCGAATGCCGAGCAATTGCAGCGGGCGCAGCAGTGGTACCAACGTTACGGCTGCTGGACTCTGCTGCTGAGTTGGCTACCCATTGTCGGCGACCCGTTGACCCTGATTGCCGGGGTCATGCGTGAGCCGTTGTGGCGGTTTTTGCTGCTGGTAACCGTGGCCAAAGCCGGACGCTATTTGGCGTTAGCGGCGGTGGTGCTGGCTATGTAGGTCGGGTCGGCCCGTTGGGCTTCGCTGCGCTCACCGCCCGCGGACCGACCCAACCTACGTAGACGGTTCTGCCTCACGTTTGGCCGCTTCCTGTTCGGCCATGGGCATTTTGTCTACCGTTTCGAATAACGTCTGCGGTTCTATTGGCCCGGCGTGTTCGAGTTTCTTTTCGCCATCCTTGCCGACCAGAATCACCTTCGCTTGTGCGCTGGCGCCGAGCTTCAAGGCGCGAATCAGGGCCATGGTGCTTTGTGGGTCGAGGTCTTTGCCGTCGCGCTTGCCGATGGTGTTGACCACGGTGTACAGCACCATGTTGCGCTCTTTAAAGGCCTTCTCATTGGCCGGCTCTTTTAGCGCGGCGAGCAATTTGACCAGCGCTGGATCGGCTGAGCTGTTGGCAATCACGATTACCGGGCGGGCTTGGCCGCGGTCGGCCGTGAGCGGGCTGTCACTGTCATCGGCCATGGCTGGCGCGGTAAGGGCAAACAGCACCGCCATGCTGAACGAGCGCAAAAACATAATCACCTCCGTAAAAAACCATCCCGACAGAGATTGTTTTAACGGGGCAAAGGTTCCGGAGCGCTGGTAGATCGGCGCAAACCGGCAGCTGAGCCAGCGAGTTCTCATTCGAGAATAGCTAGCAATTGAGAGTCGCCGCTATTACAGCTAAGCTGGCGTCTCCAATCCGCCCGCTTGTGTCCTGTGGTTTCATTGATGTCGCAGAAATACTCCTCGCTGTTGGCCTGTTTTATTGCCGAACGTCGCAGCTTGGCCGCCTATCTCACTGGGCGCACGGGCTGCGCAGCCACCGCGGACGACTTATTGCAGGACGCCTGGCTGAAGCTCAGCCGTGGTCCCACCAACGAGGCGGTGAGCAACCCGCTGGCGTACCTACGCCGTATGGCGACCAAATTGGCCATTGACGACGCCCGCTCCAATGCCCGGCGCTTGCTCGACCCGATGGAAATCGAGGTGCTGCTGGAGGTGGCGGATGAAGCACCCAACGCCGAGCAAAAAACCTCCGATGCGCAACAGTTGCAACGCCTGCTGGAAGTGATCGAGGAATTGCCGGCGCGGCGCCGCGAGTTGTTTCTGGCGGCACGCATTGAAGGGTTGCCACATAAGGAGTTGGCCTCACGCTTTGGCATCAGCGTGCGCACCATCGAGTTGGAGATTCACCGCGCCCTGGATTACTGCAGCGAACGCTTGCGTAAGCATGCCGGCGAGCCGCCGCGTAACCTCTGATGTACAGTAGCCCCCTTTTTTCAGCCGCCTGCGTGCAATGAACCCAGCTCAGCCCCCTCTCCCGCCGCCGGAAATTCTCGTCAGCCAGGCCAATGCCTGGGTGGTGCGGCTGACCTCTGGCCAGGCCACTGTCAAAGACGCCCGCGCCCTGCGCGAGTGGTGCGCGACCAGCGCCGCGCATGCCGAGGCTTATCGCCAGGCGGCGCAGCTGTGGAAGCAAACCGGTGAAGTCGCCGCCTTGGCCAAGCCACAGGCGCCACGTCAGCGCCGCCGTGTCGCGCTGGCCAGTGCCGTCGCCGCCTGCACCCTGCTGGTGATTGGCTGGGCGCAACTGGGCGGCCTTAGCGATGCCCGCGCCGTATTGGCCGACCATCACACCGCGTCCGGCAGCAGGCAACGCGTCGAACTGGAAGATGGCAGCATTATCGAAATGGACGCCCGCACTCGTCTCAATGTCGAGTTCAGCGCCACGCAGCGGCATATCTCGCTGGGTGGCGGCGCCGCCGTATTCCATGTGCAACACGACGCCCAACGGCCCTTTGTGGTGAGCGCGGCGGGCGGCACGGTAACGGCAATTGGCACCGTGTTTGAAGTCCGTGAGCAAGGCGCCAGCACCAAGGTGACGTGCAGCGAAGGCGTGGTGGCGGTCAACCAGAATGGCGCCCGGCAATTGCTCAGCGCCGGTGAGCAATTACGTTATGGCGAGCACGGCATCAGCGCCCAGACCAAGGTCGATGCCGAGCAGGAACTGGCCTGGCGCCAAGGCTTGCTGGTATTTAAAAACCGCCCGCTGCAAGAGCTGGTAGACGAGCTCAACCGCTACCACCAAGGCCGTATTGTGCTGACCAGCGAGCGCATCGCCGCATTGCCGGTGAGCGGTGTGTTTCATTTGCAGCGTCCTGACGAAGCATTGCGCCATATCGAACAAACCCTGCAACTCAGCGCCACCGAGCTGCCGGCCGGGCTGGTATTGCTGCGCTAGAACTTTTTTATAAATTTTTTGCGGGTCGCCCCTGTGGCCAGCGTCATTCAGATAAGAACAACTATCAAATGACGTTTTTGGGGATTTTTATGGGGTTTACACGTACGCCGTTTATGCCGCGCAACGCCTTGGCCTGCGCCGTGCTGCTGGGCTGTTCCACCCTGCTGGCCGCGGCCACCAGCCACGCCACCGAAAGCACCGCGCAGCAAACCACTCTCAGCTTCGCCATTGCTGCCCAACCGCTGGACGACGCCCTGGCCGCCTACGGCATCGCCAGCGGCACCCAGGTTTTGTATGGCGCGCCGCTGACCCAAGGCCTGCGCTCCAGCGCCGTTAACGGCACCTTTACCCGGCAACAGGCGCTGACACAGTTACTGGCGGGCACCGGCTTGGCTTACCAATTCACCGCCGAGCGCAGCGTGACCTTGCAAGCGGCTACCCCGGCGCTGAGCGCTGCTGACAAGCCGCTGGACATTGGCCCGGTGATCATTAGCGGCGAAAAGATCAGCCGCACCCTGGAAAAAACCCAGACCAGCGTAGTGGTCAATACCGCCGCCGACCTGCGCGAGCACGGCGACAACAGCCTGCAAAACGTGTTTGCCCGTACCCCCGGCGTCTACACCCAAGCCGGTAACGAAAACTGGGGCATTCGAGGCGTTCCGGTATCGGGTTTTGACGACCAAGGCCCCGCCACGCTTAACGGCGCGGTGTCGGTGTATGTCGACGGCGCCCAGCAACCCAACCGCGCGCTGACCTTAAGCCCAATGTCGATGTGGGATGTTGAGCAAGTGGAAGTGCTGCTCGGTCCGCAATCCACCACCCAGGGCCGCAACTCCCTGGCCGGCGCCGTAGTGATTCAAACCCGCAACCCGACCTTTGAGCCGAGCCTGTCAGCGCAGACCAACGCCGGCAACTACGGCGAAAGCGGTGCAGCAGTCGCCGGCGGTGGCGCCTTGATTGACGGCCTGGTGGCCGGCCGTGTGGCCGTGGATTACCAAGACGGCGACGGCTATATCGACAACGTCACCACCGGCAGCGACGCCAACCCCAACCGCAATAAAAATGCACGCGGCAAGCTGCTGATTTTGCCCAACGACGACCTCGATGTGCTGCTCACCTACGCCTACCACGAGAGCATGCAGGGCGATAACTCGATCTATCGGGTGGACGACAAGGTGCAGTACTACAAAATCGCCTCCGACACCGAAGCCCGCGACGCCCTGCAGCAGAACACCGGCAGCGCAAAAATCGACTACCGCCTTAACGACACGTGGACCCTGATCAGCCAAACCAGCGGCACCCAATCGGACTACCAGGCGCTGCTGGACTTTGACCAGAGCGCCGACGCCAATGATGAAGTGGACCGTGTGCAAGAAACCCATATGTTCAGCCAGGAGCTGCGCCTGGCGTACGAGGGCGAGGCGCTGCGCGGTTTTGCCGGTGCCTATTACGGCCGCACCAGCAACGCCTTCCGCGATGAATTGTCGTTCGACGGCACCTTGTTCGCCGCGGTTGATGGCTACACCAAAATCCACAACAAAGCCGTATTTGGCGAGCTGAACTGGGACTTCGCCAGCGACTGGACGCTGATCACCGGCCTGCGCTACGACAAAGAAAGCAACGACACGGCGGTCAACGACGGGCTTGCCCGCACCAACACCGATGTGGAAAAAACCTTCGACGCCCTGCTGCCCAAACTGGGTGTGGACTACCACTTCGCCGAGAGCCAGTACCTGGGCTTTATGGTGCAGCGCGGCTACCGCGGCGGCGGCGTAAACACCCGCGCCAGAAGCAGCCACACCGCCTACGACCCGGAGTACACCACCAACTACGAGCTGTCCTACCGGGGTGCCTGGCTGGAAGACACGCTGCGGGCGCGGGCCAATCTGTACTACACCGATTGGAAAGACCAACAGGTCAGCCTGCTCGACCTCTCAGGGCGACTGCCTGAGATTTACAACGCGGCGCGTAGCACCATTCGCGGCCTGGAGTTGTTTATCGAGCAAGACGTCACCGACCACCTGAAAGTAAATGCCGGCATGGCTTACACCGACGGCCGCTACAAAAGCTTCAACACGCCGGCAGGCGATCGCAGCGGCGAAGCGTTTCTGTATGCGCCCAAATACAAAGCATCGGTGGGCGCCAGCTACCGCTTCGACCTTGGCCTGACCGTGACCACCGACGTCGTCTACCAAGAGGGCAGCCCCTCGGTCTACGACTTCGACGCCGACGGCCAAGTCAGCCATACCCGCCGCAGCGACGACACAGTGTTGGTCAACCTCAACAGCGAATACGAGTTGGCTAAAGGCGTGGCGGTGTCGGGGTATGTAAAAAACCTGTTTGACGAGAAATACGTCACCAACAACCGCGCCGATATTCTCGATGTCGGCGCGCCGCGTACCTTAGGCGTGATCCTGCGCTACGACCTGTAGATGGCTTAAACAGCCGCTGCCCGGCCAAACTTGATCTATAGATTCAATTTATATATTGTTGAATCTGTAGATCAAGAAAGAGGCAGTCCCATGACCACCGGCAGCGCCAAGCAGGCACCAGACATTTCCAAAACCCAAGGCGTAATCGGCCTGCGCGCCGCGCTGAATATTTTGGAGAAGTGGCAGGCCTCTGTCGAACAGGTGGGACAGATCCTGCGTATCTCCCGCAGCACCTATACCCGTGCCCGCCAGGGCGACAGCCAATGGACGGTGAGCCTGGATGCCGACCAACTGCAACGCATCAGCTTGGTACTGAATATCCACGCGGCGCTGCGTTTGGTGTTCGATAACCCGGAGAACGTGTACGGTTTTGTCACCATGACGAACCACAACACCTTCTTTGGTGGCCGCACGCCGCTGGCGGTGATGGCCCAGGGCGACATGATCGCGCTCTACGAAACATTTCGCCGCATCGACGCCCTGCGGGGCGGCCAATGGTGATGTTGGCCAGCCTGCCGGTGTTGCCGGGGCACGCGGTCAAGGCCTACCGTCTGGTCAATTCCAAATACCCGCCGGTGGAATTGTTTGACGACGTTGCTAACGCCGCCGACTTCGAAACGCTCTACGCCTTGCAAGCACTGACCAATCCGCGCTTGCGAACCATGGTCGGCGATCTGGGCCTGCTGCCACACGAGCAGATTCCCTTCGGTATTCCAGGCTGTGCCTATGCCGTGGCGCCTTTCACCCATTTGAGCCCCGACGGCTCGCGCTTCAGTGACGGCCTTTTTGGCATGCTGTACGTGGCCGACACCTTGGACACTGCAATTGCCGAAGTGCGTCATCACCAAGGCCTCTACTGGGCCAAAGTGCCTGCGCTGAATTACGACCGGTTTGTCTTTCGCGGCTTGTGCTGCTGCTTCAGCGAGGCGGGTATGCACGACGCCACCACCCTGCCCCTTAACCACCCGATCTACGCCGCCGATGATTACAGCGACGCCCGGCAACTTGGGCGCGAGGCCGTAGCGGCAAAAAGTAGCGGTCTACGCTACCACTCGGTACGTGCTCCGGGCGCACAGTGCTGGGGCTTGCTAACCCCACGCCTGGTGACCTCAGTAGTGCAAACCACGCATTTCGAGATGATCTGGAACGGGCAGATTCTTAGCGTCAACGAATTAACCAGCCGTAGTTAAACCCGCTCAGAACGGCGAAACAGGGGCCTGGGTTCAATGGCTGAGCGCCCGTACAGCACGCTCATCCCCGCAAGGCCTTTCAGTGCATCCTCCACTGACTTGTCCGCACGCACGGCAAAGCTGTCAAAGCCGCACTGACGCATATGGCTAAGCTGGTCACGCAGCACATCGCCGACCGCACGCAACTCCCCCTGCCAACCCAGGCGACTGCGCAGTAAATACGCTTGGCTATAGCCACGGCCATCGCGAAAACTGGGGAAATGGATGGCGATTATTGCCACCTGCGCCAGCAGCCCTTGCAGGTTTTCCACGTCATCATCCGGGCCCAGCAGCAGCCCCTCGCCAACGCGCCATTCGCTTAACGGCACAATGCGCAGCGCCGGGTCGTCAGCCTCGATTACCGCCTGGCCATCGCGCAACCGGATCAACAGGCTCATGCCCCCTCCTCCAGGCGGTACACCCGTTCTTTGAACGGCTCCAAACCAATGCGCTGCACGGTGTCGACAAAGCGTTCCTGGTGCTCGCGGTAGTCGGTATAGGTTTTTACGATGCGTTCGATCACCTGCGGCACCTGCTCGGCGGCAAACGACGGCCCAATCACCTTGCCCAACGCTGCCTGTTGCCCTTGCGCGCCGCCGAGGGTGATCTGGTACCACTCGCTGCCGTTTTTATCGACGCCGAGAATGCCGATGTTGCCGATGTGGTGATGGCCACAGGCGTTCATGCAGCCGGAGATATTCAGGCTGAGCTCGCCGATGTCGTGCAGGTAATCGAGGTCGTCGAAGTGCGCTTGAATGCCTTGAGCAACGGGGATGGATTTGGCATTGGCCAGCGAGCAGTAGTCGCCGCCCGGGCAGGCGATGATATCGCTGAGCAGGCCGATATTCGCCGTGCCCAGGCCCTGTTCGCAGGCGGCTTGCCAGAGCGCGTAGAGGTCGCGTTTGCGCACATCGGGCAGCACGATATTTTGTTCATGGGCGATGCGGATTTCGCCAAAGCCAAGCTGCTCGGCCCAGTCAGCCACGGCCTCCATCTGCGCCGCTGTCACGTCGCCTGGCGGCAAGGCGGCGCCCGGTTTGGTCGACAGCACCACCGAAGTATAGCCAGGCACTTTGTGCGCTTTAACGTTGCGCTCGACCCATTTTTCAAAGGCCGGGCTTTGCGCCAGGTGGCTGCCAAAATCCAGGTCAATGGCGGACAAGGTTTCATAAGCCGGCGGCACAAAGGCGCTGGCCACCCGCTGGTATTCAGCAGCGGTCAATTCGGCGGGTCCATCTTTGAGGTGCTGCCACTCACGCTCCACTTCCGTGGCAAACGCCTCGATGCCCAGGGCTTTGACCAAAATCTTGATCCGCGCTTTGTACTTGTTGTCGCGGCGGCCATGGCGGTTATACACCCGCAGAATTGCCTCGACATACGACAGCACGTGCTGCCACGGCAGGCCGTCGCGAATCTGTTGAGAAAGAATCGGCGTGCGCCCTAGCCCGCCGCCGACCATCACCCGCAGCAGCATTCGCCCCGCTTCGTCGCGGTACAGATACAGGCCGATATCGTGCATCTGAATGGCGGCGCGATCTTCAGTGGCCGAGCACAAGGCGATCTTGAATTTGCGCGGCAAGAACAGGAATTCCGGGTTGACCGTCGACCACTGGCGGAGGATTTCCGCCAGTGGGCGTGGGTCCAGCAACTCATCAAAGGCCACGCCGGCAAAAGCTTCGGTGGTGATATTGCGCACGCAGTTGCCGGAGGTCTGGATCGCATGCATCTGCACCTCGGCCAGGCGCGAGAGGATATCCGGCACCTGCTCCAGCTCGATCCAGTTGAACTGAATGTTCTGCCGCGTGGTGAAGTGGCCGTAACCACGGTCGTAGTCGCGGGCAATGCTGGCCAAGCAGCGCAACTGCTCGGCACTGAGGGTGCCGTAGGGAATGGCCACGCGCAGCATGTACGCGTGCTTTTGCAGATACAGGCCGTTTTGCAAACGCAGCGGCAGAAACTCTTCCTCGCTGAGTTCGCCACTTAAACGGCGCTGCACCTGATCGCGAAACTGCTCAACCCGCTCGTGCACCAGCGCGTGGTCGTAATCATCGTATTGATACATCGGGCTCACCCCTGGTTAGTGAGGGTGACTATGCCCAGTGCAGAGATCGGGAAAACAGCGGCAGATCGGGGAATAAAAAGCGGATCAGGCTGATTGAATGGTTAGAGCTTGGTGCGCACAGCACACCCTACGAGTGCTCGCCTGTAGGGTGTGCTGTGCGCACCAGCTCTTGCAAACAGCACCCCATCTGATCCGCTTTTTTTAGTAAAACCTGAGTCTGTTACCAGATCAGCCACACGCCGATCATGCCCCCGACAGAATTAGAGCCTGATGGGGCCACCGCCATGACCGACCGTATTCCCGCGAAGATCATCGAAACCATTGATCCGCGCCAGCCGCTACGCCTCACTCCGGCGCAAGCCGGTGGGCCGATCCACACCCGCGCTTTCACCGGCCTGTTCCGCAACCTGCGCCTGTACGGTGCAGGGCTGCTGTTTGCGATTTTCTTCGGTACAGCCTGGCTGAACTGGGAAGGACGCCAAGCGGTGCTCTGGGATCTGTCCGGGCAGCGCTTTTATATTTTCGGCGCCACCTTCTGGCCGCAGGATTTTATTCTGCTCTCGGCGCTGCTGATCATTGCCGCCTTTGGCTTGTTCGCCATTACCGTATTCGCCGGCCGCGTGTGGTGCGGCTACACCTGCCCACAAAGCGTGTGGACCTGGGTGTTTATGTGGGTGGAAAAGGTCACCGAGGGTGATCGTGGCCAGCGCATCAAATTAGATGCCGCGCCCTGGTCGCTGAACAAAGTGCTGCGCCGCTCAGCCAAGCATGGCTTGTGGTTAGCCGTGAGCCTGGTCACCGCCATCGGCTTTATTGGCTACTTTGTGCCGGTGCGTGAACTCACCGGCAACCTGCTGACCTTCAACCTCGATAGCGGCAGCTTTACCTGGCTGCTGCTGTTTACCGCCGCCACTTACGTGAACGCTGGCTGGCTGCGGGAAAAGGTTTGCCTGCATATGTGCCCGTACTCGCGCTTTCAGAGCGTGATGTTCGACAAAGACACCCTGCTGGTCAGCTACGACGCCGCCCGTGGTGAAAGCCGTGGCCCACGACGTAAAGACGTAGAACCGCAAAGCGTCGGCCTGGGCGATTGCATCGACTGCACCATGTGCGTGCAGGTCTGCCCCACCGGCATCGACATTCGCGACGGTCTGCAACTCGACTGCATCAGCTGCGGCGCCTGTATCGATGCCTGTGACACGGTGATGGACAAAATGGGCTACGCCCGTGGCCTGGTTGGTTATCGCTCGGAGAGCTCGCTGGCCGGTGGCAAAACCAACTTCTTGCGGCCGCGCTTGGTCAGCTATGCCGCTGTGCTGGTGCTGATGATCGGCAGCTTTATCTGGGCTTTGGATGCACGGGCCCTGCTGTCGCTGGATATCACCCGCGACCGCGGCCTGTTCCGCGAAAACAGCGCCGGGCAAATCGAGAACATCTACAGCTTTAAAGTGATCAACAAAACCCAGCAAACCCGCAGCTATGAGCTGGCGCTAAACGACGACGGTCCGTTCGAACTGCGCGGTAACACCACGGTGAAACTGGCACCTGGGGAAATTACCGACGTGCCGTTGAGTGTGGTGTTGACCGCACCGCGCTTGGCCAGCACCTCGCAACGGGTTGGCTTTGAAGTGCATGAAGTGGGCGCGCCGCAAAACCGCGTAACCGGCGTGAGCACCTTTGTTTCCCCCGTTACCCGCTAACCGCCGACGTAGGTTGGGTCGGTCCGCGTTCGGTGAGCGCAGCGAAGCCCAACAGAGCGTCCGCAGGACGCTGCGTATCAGTTTTGAGACGAACCGATACGCGGAGCCATGTGGGCTCCCTGTTGGGCTTCG
>LNAP01001326.1_pt1 | contig 26509 bp, 23 predicted proteins | sample 602601 | NCBI WGS metagenome assembly LNAP01 (sample SAMN02440304, study PRJNA202911) | soil metagenome | biome: Subtropical and temperate rainforests or woodlands; isolation source: soil samples (1 kg each in a 20% v/v slurry with milli Q water) were... ... | reverse complement strand
CAAGCAACAGGTAACCGCTCCGTCGCGCTTGGCCGGTAACGTACTGCTGGTGCACGAGACCCTCGACCAAGTTAAAGAGCAGCGCCTGGCGTGGATGCTCGGCGCGCACCAGCGCATCAGCAAGGCAGCGCGCATCGAGGATCGCCTGTGACGCGCCATTGGACCCAACCGGATACATGGGATGCGCGGCGTCGCCGAGCAGTGTGACGCGTCCGGACGACCAGTACGGCAAGGGGTCGCGGTCGCAGGTCGGATATTCGTAGAATTCAGGCGTCGCCGAGATCAGGCTCTTCACGTCGACATAGGGCACGGAGAAGCGGGCGACATGCGGCATCAGCTCCTCGCGGCGACCCGGCCGCGACCAGTCTTCCTTGCGCGGTGGCGGCGCATTGCCCTCGCCTACCTTCACCAGCACGGCCCAATTGGTCAGGCGGCTCGCCGGGCTCGATCCCTCCGCGATCGGATAAATCACCACCTTGGCATTGAGGCCACCGGCCACGATCATCGATTTACCGGTGAGGAACAACGGCCAGTCGCGCGCACCGCGCCACAACATCAGGCCGTTCCAGCACGGCGGCCCCTCGTTCGGGAACAGCGTGTCGCGGACGCGGGAATGGATGCCATCGGCGCCGATCAGGATGTCGCCGCGCGCAGTGTGGACATGCGCGCCGGCCCGGTCGAAGAAATAGGCTGCGACGCCGCCCTCGTCCTGCGTGAACGCACCAAGCCGGCGGCCGGTGTGGATCGCCTCATGCCCGAGCCGCTCCTCGACGGCGCGATGGATGACGCCCTGAAGCCGGCCGCGATGAATCGAGAATTGCGGCACGTCGTGACCGGCGTCGATGCCGCGGGCTTCGCGCCAGACCTCCTGGCCGTGACGGTTGAGGTAATAGAGTTGATCGGTTCGAACAGCGACGTCGTCGAGCTTCTGAAGCAGGCCAAGGCCGGCAAGCTCGCGCATGGCATGCGGCAGCGTGTTGATGCCGACACCGAGCTCCCGAATGGTGTCCGCCTGCTCGAAGATCTCGCAGTCGAGGCCGCGTGACCGCAGCATCAACGCCGTGGTGAGACCACCGATACCGCCACCGACGATAATCGCCTTCATCGCCCTTACTCCACTCGAAACACTTGAGGCAATGAGGTTAACGTCGCACGGGCGGTTACTCCGCCGCAAGCGGCTTTGTCGCCTCCGCCTTGAGCTCGGCCCGTGTCTTAGGCTTAGCCTTAATGCGTAGCTCCTCAAGATCCTGACGGTCGCGGACGCTGTTGCGGAAAATCTGATCCATTCCGGGCAGATATTGCGGCGGGCAGAACGCGTCCGTCGCCCCGTACCAGGCCGCCGCCTTCATGGTGAAGAAGGGATCGACCAAATGCGGCCGGCCAAGGGCGACGAGGTCTGCCCGGCCGGCAGCCAGGATGGTATTGGCCTGGTCGGCCGTCGTAATGTTGCCGACGCACATCGTGGCCACGCGGGCCTCGTTGCGGACCTGGTCCGAGAACGGCGTCTGGAACATGCGCCCGTAGATCGGCTGCGCATCGCGGACGGTCTGCCCCGTCGAGACATCGACGAGATCGACACCGGCCTCGGCGAAAGCGCGCGCAATCGCCACCGCATCGTCGCCGGTGATGCCGCCGTCGGCCCAGTCAGTGGCGGAAATGCGTACCGACATCGGCTTGTGCGACGGCCACGCCAATCGCAGCGCCTCGAATATCTCGAGCGGGAAACGAAGACGGTTTTCGAGCGAGCCGCCATACTCGTCCGTACGGGTGTTCGTCAGCGGCGAGATGAAGCTCGCAAGCAGATAGCCATGGGCACAATGCAGCTCGAGCATGTCGAAACCGCAGCGTTCGCCGCGTTCGGCCGCCGCGATGAAAGACTCCCTCACCGCATTCATGCCGGCGCGATCGAGCTCGCGCGGCACCCGGCTGTCGGGAAAATAGGGCAGCGGCGACGCCGAGACGACATCCCAGCCACCCGCATCCAGCGGGCGATCCATACCATCCCACATCAGCCTGGTCGCGCCCTTGCGACCGGCGTGCCCGAGCTGGAGGCAGATCCTTGCAGCCGAGTTGCCGTGGACGAAATCCACGATGCGCCGCCAGGCGGCCTCCTGCTCGTCATTCCACAAACCGGCGCAGCCCGGCGTGATCCGGGCATCACGACTGACGCAGGTCATCTCCGTGAAGATCAGGCCGGCACCGCCGATCGCACGCGATCCGTAATGCACCAGATGGAAATCGGTCGGCACACCCTCCTTCGCCGAGTACATGCACATCGGCGACATCACCGCGCGATTTGCGACCTCCATCTCCCGCAGTCGGAACGGCTGGAACAGCGGCACCACCGGCTTTGAGGTATCGACGTCAAAGCCGCTGTCGCGAACCTGCTTGGCAAACGACTTCTCGACTTCCGCAACGAAATTCGGCGCGCGGAGCTTCAGATTGTCATAGGTGATTGCCTTCGAGCGTGTCATCACGCCGAAGGCAAACTGCACGGGATCGAAATCCCAGAAGCGGTCGACATGCTCGAACCAGACCAGCGAGACGTCGGCAGCGTGCTGCGTCTTCTCGACTTCCTCACGGCGGCCGTGCTCATAGAGATCGAGCGCTGCCTCGGTGCTCGGCGCGTTCTGCATCGCCTCGGCCAGGGCAATCGCGTCTTCCATCGCGAGCTTGGTGCCGGAGCCGATCGAAAAATGCGCGCTCGCCTTGGCATCGCCGAGCAGCACCATGTTGTCCTTGACCCAGCGCTTGCTGCGGATCATCGGGAAATTGCGCCACATCGAACGGTTGGTGAGCAGCTTGTGTCCACCGAGGAACCAGCCGAAAATCTCGGCCATTCGCGCAGCGGATTGCGTCTCGTCCAGGCCCGTCAGGCCGGCCCGCTCGAACGTCTCCGGATCGGTCTCGAAGATCCAGGTCGAGTGTCCGGCTTCATACTGATAGGCGTGGGCGATGAACGGCCCCCACTCGGTCTCCTGGAAGATGAAGGTGAAGGCATCGAGCGGCCTGGTCGAGCCCATCCAGGCGAACTTGTTGGAACGGAGGTCGACCTCGGGCTGAAAGTGATCGACATATTTCTCGCGGAAGCGGCTGTTGATTCCGTCGGCGATCAGGACGAGATCGGCATCTGCGAACCGGGATTCGTCGTCGATGTCCACCTCGAAGTGCAGGACGACGCCAAGCTCCCGGGCCCGCTCCTGGAGGATCAGGAGCAACTTGCTTCGGGAGCATCCGCAAAAGCCGTTACCGCCGACCCGGTGGACGGTGCCGCGGAAATGCACGGCGATGTCGTCCCAGTACGCGAACTCTTGGGTGATGCGACGATAACTCGGCAGATCGTGTTCCTCGAAATTGTCCAGCGTGGCATCCGAGAACACCACGCCGAACCCGAAGGTGTCGTCGGCCCGATTGCGCTCATACACCGCGATGTCGGCCCCCGGGCGCTGCTTCTTGAGCAGGATCGCAGCGTAGAGACCCGCAGGTCCGCCACCGATGATCGCGACTTTCATGGGAGCCTCGCCAAGTTCATCCGGCCACAAAACTATTTTAAGCCTAAAATAATTTCGCGCAAGTCCCCGTTGCTGGCCCGGCGTCGGACAAAGACGCCGTCTAGTCGCCCCTGAATACCGGCTTGACCTTGTTGGCGAAGGCCTCGAAGGCGCGCTCGAAATCGGTCGTGGTCATGCACAGGGCCTGGGCAACGGCTTCCGCCTCGATCGCCTCCTCCACCGACATGGCCCATTCCATCGCCAGCATCCGCTTGGTCATGGTGTTGGCGAAGGTCGGCCCTTCCGCGATCTGCTTTGCCAGCAGCTGCGCTTGGGGTAGCACCTGCTCCGGCGTGACGATGCGGCTGAAAAAGCCCCAGCGTTCGCCTTCCTCCGCAGTCATGAACCGACCGGTGTAGAGCAACTCGGAGGCGCGGGACTGTCCGATGATCCGCGGCAGGATCGCGCAGGCGCCCATGTCGCAGCCAGCCAGCCCCACCTTGTTGAACAGGAACGCCACCTTGGTCCCGCTCGCCGCGAGGCGCATGTCCGATGCCATCGCGACGATCGCACCGGCCCCGGCACAGATGCCCTCGACCGCGGCTATGATCGGCTGCGGGCAGGCGCGCATCGCCTTGACGAGATCGCCCGTCATCCGGGTAAAGGCCGTGAGCCCCTTGGTGTCCATCTTCACCAGCGGGCCGATGATCTCGAACACGTCGCCACCGGAAGAGAAATTGCCGCCGGCGCCGGTGACGACGATGGATTTGACCTCGTCGTCGAACGCGCAAGCGCGGAAGAGATCGGTCAACTCCCGATAGCTTTCGAACGTCAGCGGATTCTTTCGCTCCGGCCGGTTGAGCGTGACCGTCGCGACACCGTCGACCACCGCCAGCAGGAAGTGCTGCGGCGAATAGTCCGCGAGCGGAATGGTGACGGGATTTGCTGGTCTGCTCATGCGATCTCCTTGGCTTGCTTGTTCCGCGCCTGCGCCATGCACGCTAGACCTCGCCCCCGGCCACGGCAATCGCCTGCCCGGTGATCGCGCCGGCACCCTCGCCGCACAACCAAAGAACTGCGTCTGCCACTTCCTGAGGCGTGATCAGGCGCCCCTGTGGATTGTGCTTGGCGAGCTCTGCGATCGCCTGTTCGCGGCTACGCCCTGTCTTGTTCATGATGTTCTCGATGCTGCCGGCGACGAGATCGGTGTCGGTGAAGCCGGGACACACCGCGTTCACGGTGACATTGCTTTTGGCCATCTCGATGGCAAGGGAACGCACCAGGCCGATCACGGCATGCTTGGCCGCGCTGTATGCGCTGACATAGGCATAGCCCTTCAACCCCGCCGTCGATGCGATCGCGACAATACGGCCATAGGGACGATCCTTCATGCCCGGCAGCACAGCACGGACGGCGTGGACTACGCCCATGAAATTGACATCCATCATGCGCGCAAAAAGGGCGGCGTCCGACTTCGCGAATGGCGCGGATTCGGCGCTGCCTGCATTGGCAATGAGGATACCAATCGGCTGCCGCGCGCTCGCCGCGGCGATGGCGGCCTTCAACGACACTTCGTCCGATACATCGGCGACGGCCGCAAAATGCGCGGCGCCGGATTCGACCGCCTCTGCGAGAGTCGCCGCATTCCGGCCAAGCACGGTCACGGTGGCGCCGGCACCGACAAGAGACGCCGCGATCGCGCGACCGATGCCGCGACCTCCACCCGTCACCAGCGCGTGCGGCGAATGCGGCAATCCGGACATGCGCTGGCTCCCTGATATCTCGTGATCGTTCTTCCGATATATTTTAACCTTCAAATTTTTGCAACGAAAGCGGCGATCCCCGCCGCGAACGTCACCCGAGAGCGCGGCCCGAAAATTGCTTTAAGTATAAAATTATCGCTTCCCATCCCCCACAGGCCTGTTAGCATCAAAGGGCCAATCCAAAGGATGTCGCGTGTCGCAGCCTGCGCCAAAGATAACAAAGGACGGACGCTTCGCCTATGAAGCCGCGGGCAATCCGAACGCGACACCTCTGATCTTCCTGCATGGCATCGGTGGCGCAGCGCGGGCCTGGCGGCGCCAGCTTGCCACGTTCAGCGACCGCTTCCGCGCAATCGCATGGGACATGCCGGGCTATGGCGGATCGGCGCCGCTCGCCAGCGTCAGCATCGCTGCCCTGGCGGAGGCGCTCCAGCAATTCATCGAACAACTCGGCGCAGCCAGACCCATCCTGGTCGGTCACTCGATCGGTGGCATGATCGTGCAGAAGTGGCTGGTGCAGTCTCAAGAGCTGGCACACGCGGTGGTGCTGGCGCAAACCAGTCCGGCCTTCGGCAAGGCCGACGGCGACTGGCAGAAATCGTTCATCGCGGCGCGGCTCGGGCCGCTCGATCGCGGCGAAACGATGAAATCGCTGGCGCCTTCACTGGTGAAGGAGCTCGTCGGCGACGATCCCGATCCGAACGGGATGGAACTTGCACGCGAATGCATGGGAAGCGTGCCGGAGGCAAGCTATCGCGCCATGATGCTGGCTCTCATCGGCTTCGATCAGCGCAGCACGCTCGGGGATATTTCCGTCCCTACGTTGCTGCTGTCGGGATCCAAGGACAACAATGCGCCCGCGCCCATGATGGCGAAGACGGCGACGTACATTCCTGGGGCTGAATATGTCGAGCTCGCCGGCGTCGGCCATCTCGCCAACCTTGAACGCCCAGACGCCTTCGACGAAGCGCTCGGCGGCTTCCTGAACTCTCTCGCGACCAAGCGTAAGGTGACTGCGCAATGACCATGCAAGTCAGCAAGACGATCGGCACGACCGACAAGGTCACACTGGATGCGCCGATCTTCGATCCCGTTGCATTCCGCTTGAGCGACGAGCAGGCCGGCATCATCACGCGGGCAAGGGAGATCGGCCAGAGCGTCTTCGCCGGTCGCGCTGCCACTTACGATCGCGAGGCGGCCTTTCCGGTCGAGAATTATCGCGACCTGCATCGCGTCGGTCTTCTCGGCATCGCCGTCCCGAGGAAACACGGCGGGCTCGGTGCGAACTACCAGACCTATGCGTTGGCGGCCGCCGAGATCGGCCGCTATTGCGGCGCGACCGCGCTGACCTGGAACATGCACGTGTGCTCGACCCTGTGGTCTGGCCCGCTCGCCGACGATCTCGACATGGACGCCGAGACCCGCGCGGAGCACGAGCGGCGGCGTGCGGTCCACTACAAGCGCATCGTAGATGACGGCGCGATCTATTCGCAGCCCTTCTCGGAGGGTGGTGCGGCCGCCGCCGGCGGCGTCGCGTTCGGCACGGAAGCAAAACCCGTGGAAGGCGGCTGGATCGTCAACGGCAAGAAAATCTTTGCATCGCTCTCCGGTCATGCCGACTATTACGGCGTGCTCTGCACCGAGATCGAGGAAGGCGAGAAGGCGTCGCGCCGCAACACGCTTTATCTCGCCATCTCGGCCAAATCCGAAGGCGTCTCGGTCGTCGGCGACTGGGACCCGCTCGGCATGCGCGGCACGGTTTCACGCACGTTGCTGTTCAAGGATGTGTTCGTGCCGGCCGATTCTGCGCTGATGCCCCGCGGCGTCTATTTCCAGGCCGCGATGCGCTGGCCGCACATGTTCCTGACATTGTCGCCTACCTATATGGGCCTGGCGCAAGCCGCCTACGATTTCACCGTGCGCTATCTGCGCGGCGAAGTACCGGGAATGCCAGCGGTCAAGCGCCGGATGTATCCGACCAAGCAGATCGCGGTCGCGCAGATGCAGATCAAGCTCGAACAGATCAAGGCGATCTGGTTCCAGGCCGTCACCGAGGCCTGTGCCAATCCGAGCAAGGAGCAGGTGCTGCGCGCCTATGCCGCGCAATATTCGGTGATGGAGGGCGCCAACGAACTCGCCGCGCTCGCGATCCGCACCTGCGGCGGCCAGGCCATGCTTCGCTCGCTGCCGCTGGAGCGGATCTACCGCGACAGCCGCTGCGGCTCGCTGATGCTGCCCTGGACTGCCGAATTGTGCCTCGACCGGATCGGACGCGAGGCGCTGTACGAGACCGGCGAGACGGACGACTGACGGTGGACCTCTGCAGTCTGATCGATCGCAACGCGGCGTTTTCGCCAGACAAGACGGCCATTGCCTTCGAGGACGAGCGGCTCAGCTACGCCGCGTTCGCCGCACGCATCGAACGCACCGCGACGGCATTGAAGCAGGAGCTCGGCGTCGGCCGCGGCGACCGCGTTGCCATCCTCAGCCTGAACCGGCCGGATTATCTGGTCCTGCTCTACGCATGCGCACGGCTGGGGGCGATGCTCGTGCCGCTGAACTGGCGGCTCGCGGTCGCCGAGCAACTCTTCATCCTCACCGATGCGGGCGCCAAGGTGCTGGTGCTCGAGCAGGCATTCGAGGGCGTTCTCCCCGAGCTAGCGCCGGGGACATCCGCTGTCGGCCTCGGCTTCACGCCGCCTCATGGCACGACATTCGAAGGCCTGCTGGCGCGCAGCAACGGCAGCAGCCGAAATCCACACACCGATCTCTCCTGCCCGCTTCTGATCGTCTACACATCGGGTACAACCGGGCGGCCGAAAGGCGCGGTGCTGCGCCAGGAGGCGCTATTCTGGAACGGCGTCATGAGCCAGCACATGCATAACATGACGTCCGACGACCACGTGCTGACCGTGCTGCCATTCTTCCACGTCGGCGGCCTCAACATTCAGACCACGCCGGCATTGCAGCTGGGCGCCACCGTCACGGTCCACGCGCGCTTCACGCCGGAGACCGCGCTTGCGGCCATCGAACAGGAACGGCCGACGCTCACGGTCATGGTGCCTGCGATCATCCAGGCCGTGAGCGAGCATCCTGCCTGGGCGGCGGCCGATCTCTCGTCACTCAAGGCCGTCGCGACAGGCTCGACTATCGTGCCGCCGCATCTGATCGAGCGTTTCGTCGCGCGCGATGTCCCGGTGCTTCAGGTCTACGGCTCGACGGAAACCTGCCCGATCGCCGTCTACACGCGGCTCGGCGGCGATCTTTCGCGGGCGGGATCGACGGGGCTTGCCGGCCTGTGCTGCGAAGCGAAGGTGATCGATCATTCCGGCAATGAGGTGCCAGCGGGCACACCGGGCGAGATCGCGGTGCGCGGGCCCAACGTGTTCTTCGAATATTGGGGCAACGAGGCCGCAACCCGCGAGGCGTTGCACGACGGCTGGTATCGCACCGGCGATATCGGCCTGTGCGATGCCGACGGCTATTTCTGGGTCCGCGACCGCAAGAAGAACATGATCATTTCAGGCGGGGAAAACGTCTACCCGGCAGAGGTCGAGCGCGTCCTGCTCGAACATCCCGACGTCAGCGAATGCGCCGTGATCGGCCGGCCGGACCCGCGGTGGGACGAGGTGCCGATCGCCTATGTGATCCCCCGATCCGGCTGCCGGCTCGAAGCGGACGAACTCAGAACGCACATCCAGGCGCAACTCGCCCGCTACAAGGTGCCGCGCGACATTGTCTTCGTCGCCGACCTGCCGCGCACTGCGCTGGGCAAGGTCCAGCATTTCCTGCTGAAGCAGCTCGATGCGCAGTCCCGCGCGCAAGGAGAAGCATCTTGAAGATTGCAGTTCTGGGTGGGGGAAACGGCTCTTTCGCGGCCGCGGGCGATTTTACGCTATCGGGGCATGAGGTGCGGCTCTGGCGCCGCGATGCCGGTCAGGTCACGGCGCATCGCGCTGCCGGCTCGCGCATCCTGGTGAGGGATCACAACGGCCGCCACGACGTGAAGCTCGCGCTGGTCACGACCGAGATCGCCGAGGCCGTCAACGGCACGGAGCTGATCTTGTGCCCCGCTCCTGCCTTCGCGCAGACCGATATCGCTCGCCTGCTCGCCCCGCATCTGCGGGACGGTCAGGTCGTATTCCTGCCGCCGGCGACATTCGGCTCGATGATCTTCGCGCAAGCTGCGCGGGACGCCGGCAACCAGGCCAAGGCAAGCTTTGCCGAAACCGGCACGCTGCCGTGGCTGACCCGCAAGCACGGACCGTTCGAGGTCGCGATCACCATCCGCGCCAAACGGCTTCCGGTCGGGGTGTTCCCGCTCGACCACGCACCTCACGCGCTTGACGTGATCGGACGCGCTTTCCCCGACGCGATCGAGCCGTGCGGAGACGCGCTATCCGGGGCGTTGATGAATGCCGGCCCGATCATTCATCCGCCGCTGATCGTGATGAATGCAGGTCCAATCGAGCATTTCGAACGCTGGGACATTCACAAGGAAGGCACGCAGGCCGCGATCCGCCGGGTGACCGACGCACTTGACGCCGAACGGATCGCCGTGCGCGAAGCGCTCGGTTACCGCGCACCGCATTTCCCGCTCGCTCACCACTATGCGAAGGAAGGCGAGATCTGGATGTATGGCCGCGGCTCGCATGACCGGCTGACCGAATCAGGCGACTGGCGCGAGCGGATCGTGCTGACGGAGCACCGTTACATGCGAGAAGACCTCCGGCTTGGGCTGTCGCTGCTGGTGTCGGTTGCCGGCCTGGCTGGCGTGGCCACGCCGCTCGCCAAAGCGTTCCTGTCGATCGGCGGCGCGATTTGCGGCGAAGATTTTGCGCAAGGTGGCCGAACGCTCGAGACGCTGGGGCTCGACAATCTCAGCAAGGCCGAATTGCAGACGGTGCTTCGCAATGGATTCTGATCGATGACCAATCGCGCCAATATCGTCTGTCTGGGGGCTGGCCGGATGGGGCGCGGCATCGCCGTCGCGTTCGCCTACGCTGGACACAAGGTCACGATGATCGACATCAAGGCCCGTAGCGCAGAAGAATTTGCCAAGCTCGAGGCGGACGCGCTCAGCGAGATCGCGAAGACCTTTGCCAGCCTGTCGAAGCTGGGACTGTTGACCGAAGGGGATGTTGATCCCCTGATCGCGAGGGTCTCAGTGGTGCCGGCGAGCCAGAGCGGCGCGGCGTTGGCCGAAGCCGGAATGGTCTTTGAGGGCGTTCCTGAGGTCGTCGAGCTCAAGCGCGAGGTGCTGGGAGCAGCTTCAAGGCAAATCGGCCCTGACACGATCATTGCATCGACGACGTCGACCATCCTCGTCGATGATCTCTCCGGCGCGATCGTGAATCCTGGCCGCTTCCTCAACGTGCATTGGCTCAATCCGGCGTATCTGATCCCGCTCGTTGAGATCTCGCCCGGCAAGGCCACCGATCCCGCTATCGTCGACGATGTCAGGGGGCTGCTCGAAGGCATCGGCAAGGTGCCGGTCGTCTGCGCGGCGACGCCCGGCTTCATCGTACCACGCATCCAGGCGCTGGCGATGAACGAGGCCGCGCGCATGGTCGAGGAAGGCGTCGCCAGTGCGGAGGAGATCGACAAGGCGATCCGCTATGGCTTCGGCTTTCGCTATGCCGTGCTCGGGCTGCTCGAGTTCATCGACTGGGGTGGCGGCGACATCTTGTACTATGCCAGCCGCTATCTCGAAGGCGCGCTCGGCAGCGACCGCTATCGCGCGCCGGACGTCATCTCACGCAACATGCATGAAGGCCGGATCGGCTTGCGCACGGGTGCCGGCTTTCTCGACTATTCGGGCATGGACGTCGATGCCTATCGCGTAAAACGGCTTCAGGCCATGGTGGACCTGCTGCGCCACTTCGACCTGGCTCGCCCACCCGTGCTCGACCGCAATTAGCCGAAGACGTCCTGCAACACGCCTTCGCGAACGACCGCGACGCCATCGAGCTCGATGGTCGTTCCCATCATCGGCAGGTCGAAATGCCCCGCCGTGTAGCGGCCGGCGAATTCGTTAGCGCCGGTCGAGAACAGGAAATTGCCGGAGACGGCTCGGATCTCCGTGCCATTGGTGTCGCGCTGGTCGTACATCGACAGCGCTTCATAGCGCGCACCCGGGTTCATGCCGAAACCGACATGCGAGACAGCATAGGCCTCGCGATCGCCCCAAGCCGCAAGATAGGCACGCATCATTGCGGCGTCCGTGCCTTCGCCTTCGAGTTCGACGACATAGTCGTCTTTCAAGGTCATCGTCACCGGCGACGTCAGATAGCGCTTGAAGGTCAGATTGATGTCGCCTGGCGCCATCACCAGCGTTCCGTTGATCGTCCCGCTCTTGGGGAAGCTGACGACGATTCCACCGGGCCAATGCGCCAGCGTGCCGGGCTTGTCGGTCCAGCCCCATACGCCGACCGTGGACGCACCGACCATATCGACATCGAGCGCTGTGCCGGCCTTCGAGGTCACCCGCATTCGCTTGGTCCCGCGCAGCATCTTGGCCGCCGCCCGAACGCGCTTCTCGAGCGCTGTATCCGGCACCATCCGCTCCAGCGCCTCGGGATGTTCGTTGGAGATCACCAGGATCCGCGCGCCGGCCTTGAGGATCTCCGGCGTCTCGACCGCGTGCATCAAGCCCTCGATGGTGCAATCCACCACGAAACCAGCCTGCTGAAGCGCACTGATGACCGGACCAAGCTTCTGGATCGCCTCGCTCGCCCCCGTCGAGCGAACCGGAACGATATGCCGGTTACGGGGTGTCGGCATCACCACGTGAAACGGCCGCGCGCCCATGCGCAGCAGCGCGAGCTCCGCCAGATGCACGTTCAAGGCACGCGACTGGGTTTCGGAGAGGATCGCCGCGGTATCGCCGGCCTTGACGGCGCAGCGTTCAAATATCTCGCAAAATGCGTCGATCCATTTTGCCTCGATGCGGTCAGCCAGCATGGTTCACTCCCGGTCTTCCAATTTCTTCTTGGTCAGTTCAGGCCTCGGGAAAGCCCCGCAGCAGGTATGAGCGCAGTACCCCGAGCAGGCCATTCAGGATCAGGCCCAGCAGCGAGATCGTGATCAAAGGCACGAACATGTCGACGGCCTGAAATGTTCGCGCCGCGGTCACGAGCGCGTGCCCCAATCCGTCCGTCGACGTGATCATCTCGGCCAGAAACACCACGATGCAGGAAATGACAAGCCCGATCCGGCAGCCAGTCAGGATCGACGGCATCGCCGCCGGCAGCACCACCTTGAAGAGGATTTCGTAGCGTGGCGTTCCCGCTGCCATCGCCGACCAGATCAGCTTTTGTTCGACGGTCGAGGCACCATAGTAGGTCGAGAGTAGAATGGGAAAGAGTGCGTCCGCAGCCACCAATGTGATCTTCGACCCGTGGCCGAAGCCGAGCAAAAGCAGGAGTGCCGGATAGAGCGCAACCTTGGGCAGCGGGGCCAATACGCGGACGATCGGCCGAACCACGGCATTGATCGCCGGATTTGCGGCGGCGGCAATGCCGATACCGACACCCAGCACGACCGCAATCGCGAACCCTGCAAACAGCCGGATCAGGGTTGCCGCGATCTCCTGCTGAAACGTCCAGGTCACGAGCTGCTGGAGCAGCCGGCTGAAGACGAAGCCCGGCGGCGGCAGCAAGACCGCGGGCGCGAAGCCGAATGACACCAGGCCTTGCCATAAGGCGATGACCAGCGCGATCGGGGCAATCCCTAGTAGGACGTTTGCGGAGAGAAGGCGCGACATCACGAGAAGCTCAGCGGCATGTCGAACTGAGGTTCGGACCAACGCACGAGTCTGGCACGAACCCTTTCAAAAATCGCGTCGAGGCAGATTCCCATCGCCCCCACGATGATGATCATCGCAAAGACGGTGTCGTACTGGCCCATGTCGAGCGCATTGAACAGAATGTTGCCGGCGCCGGACTGGCGCGCGATCATCTCACTGGTGATCATCGTGATCAGCGCCAGCACCAGCCCCGTGCGGCAGCCGGTCAGGATCTCCGGCAACGCTGCGGGCAACACGATCCGCACCAGGCGTTGCGCGGGCGAAAGCCCCATCGCAGCACCCGACCACAGCATCTTCTCTTCAACAGCCTTGGCGCCCTCGAAGCTGTGATAGATCACGGGGAGGCTGACGCCCAGGAAGATCACCAATGTCTTGGTAACATCGCCGACGCCCAGCCAAAGCATGATGATCGGCATCAAGGCGGCCTTCGGCACCGGATAAATCACCATCAGAAGCGGATTGAAGAAGGCCGCGACGCCCCGGCTGCGTCCCATCAACAGGCCCAGCGGAATCGAAACCAGCACCGCCACACCGAACCCGAGCGCCATCCGGCGAAGCGACGCGAGGATGTTGATCAGGGATTCCCTGTCGCCGAGAATATCCGGAATTGCACGGATCGCCTCAGTTGCCGTCGGGAAGCTGTCGTTCTTGAGCGCTAGGGATGCAATCTGCCACACTGCCAGCAACCCGATGCAGGCCAGTACCGGGGCGACCCGTCTGAGCAAGGCGGCCGGCGACATCACGAGGCAGGCCCGACTTCGTCGCTTTCATCGAACATGCGCTCGATATCGACGACGTATTTCTGATAGCGTGGGTCGAGCAACAGCTCGTTGCGGCGACGCGGTCGCGGTAGATCAATGTCGATAACCTCGCGGATGCGGCCGGGCGATTTCGACATCATCACGACTTTATCCGAGAGAAAGACGGCTTCGTCCACCGAGTGGGTGACGAACAGCACCGTCTTGCGGTCGCGCTCCCATATGTTGAGAAGGTCGTTCTGCAGGCGCGTCCTTGTGTGCGCGTCGAGCGCGCCGAACGGCTCGTCCATCAATAGCACTTCGGGATGGTAGGCAAGCGTCCGCGCCAGCGCCACGCGTTGCTTCATACCGCCCGACAATTCCTTGGGGTAGAAGTTCTCGTAGCCCTTGAGCCCAACCATCTCGATCAAGGCCCGGCTCTGCGCTTCCGCCTCGGCGGCGCGCACGCCCTGCTGACGCGGGCCGTACATCACATTGCCCAGCACGGTCTTCCAGGGGAAAAGCGCAAACTCCTGGAACACCGGTCCGCGATCCGGACCGGGCCTCGTGATCGCATGTCCCTTGATCTTCGCCGAGCCGCTGGTCGGGCTGACGAAACCGCCGACGATATAAAGTAGTGTCGACTTGCCACAGCCGGACGGCCCAAGGATGGAAACGAAGGCGCCCTCCTCGATCGTTAACGAGATGTCCGAAAGCGCCACATGATCCTTGCGCGCCGAAGTCTGAAAGACCTGCGAGACGCGGTCGATCTCGATGATCGCAGAAGCCGGCACTTGTGATGTCACCGGTCTCACCCATTTGCTCGATCTCGCAGGCACTACCGTCATCCGTCTCTTGCCTCACTCGCGCGAACAATGCCCGCCGAACCTGCTGAACGTCCTCCGTCAGCCGCTCAAGCTTAGCAAGAAGCCTGCCAGACAGGCGGTCGTTTTCGCACCCGTGCGGTGCGTCATTCGAACCACGGCCATTCTGCCGGGCCTTCATGCGTCACGGCTCCGCCCGGCGCCTGCCCGACCAGTCGCGCATACTTGGCAAGCGCACCCGCACGGTGGCGCGGCGGACGCTGCTTCCAATCTCGTCGCCGCGCGGCGAGCTCCTGCTCATCGAGCAGGACGTCCATCCGCCGGTTTCCGGCATCGATCCGAATCCTGTCACCGTCGCGAACGAGCGCGAGCGGACCGCCGACAAATGCCTCGGGAGCCACGTAGCCGATGCACATGCCACGGGTCGCGCCGGAGAACCGGCCGTCGGTGATCAGCGCCACCTTTTCGCCCATACCCTGTCCGTAGATCAGCGCGGTAACGCCGAGCATCTCACGCATGCCGGGGCCACCGACCGGCCCTTCATTGCGGATCACGAGAACCTCGCCCGCCTTGTAGCTACGGTCACGAACCGCTTTTACGCAAGCCTCCTCATCCTCGAAAACGCGCGCCACGCCTTCGAAGAACTGACTCTTCAAACCTGCGACCTTGATCACCGCACCGTCAGGACAGAGATTTCCCTTTAGCACCGCCACGCCGCCGTCAGGCATGATTGGCGCGCGGGCTGCATACACAACTTCTCCATCGGGTGCGCCGGCCCCGCCATATTCTTCGGCAAGCGTGCGGCCGGTGATGGACAGGCAGCCGCCGTCGATATGCCCGCTCTGGATCAGTTCACGGATCACGACCGCCGCACCGCCGATGTCGTAGACGTCCTTCGCGGTGTACTTGCCCCCGGGCCGCAGATTCCCGATCAGCGGCGTCCTGGCAAAGACCTCGCCCACATCGTCGATCGTGAATGCGATGCCGGCCTCGTTCGCGATGGCCGGCAGATGCAGCGCGGCGTTGGTCGAGCCCCCCGTCGCCGCAACGATCGCCGCGCCGTTCTCGAGGGACTTCCGCGTCACGATGTCGCGAGGCAACGGTCCGCCGCGGGCCAGCATCTCCATGATCAGGCGTCCAGCGCGTCGCGATATCTGCGCACGCTCGGCATAGACACCGGGCACCATCGACACGTTGGGAATCGTCAACCCCATCGCCTCGGAGACCATTCCCATGGTGTTGGCGGTGAACTGGCCGGCACACGCGCCGATCGTCGGCAAGCAGGCACGCTCGATCCGCTCGAGCGTGGCGCCGTCGATCTCACCGGTCATGAAGCTGCCGACAGCCTCATAGGAATCGAGCACCGTCAGCGTGCGCCCGTCCACGCGGCCCGGCAGCGAGCTGCCGCCGTAGATGAAGATGGAGGGCACATTGCAGCGAACCATGCCCATCATCACGCCAGGCAACGTCTTGTCGCATCCGCCGTATCCGATCAGCGCATCGTAGGCCAGACCGTGGACGACCGCCTCGATCGAGTCGGCGATCAGTTCACGCGAAAACAACGAGAACTTCATTCCCTCATGGTTCATGCTGATGCCGTCAGAAACCGACACGGTCGAGAATTCACGCGGCGTGCCGCCGGCCTCCTCGATACCCGTCTTGGCCGCGGCCACCTGAAAATCGTGAGTCATGTTGCAGGGCGTCTGCTCGCCCTTCATGCTGACGACGCCCACCATCGGCTTGGCGATCGCGGCGTCGTCGAGCCCCATCGCGCGCATGAACGCGCGGTGCGGGGCCCGGTCGAGGCCGTCTGTCGTGACTCGTGATCGCAACTTCTTCATACGTGCATCTTCTTCGTGCCTCGTCCCGGATTACCCGGGGACGCCGCGAGCACTGGTTCGGATCATCCGCCTAGCCGCCTATTGCAGCGGCGCGACGATCGTCGGATGCTTGAACTGCGCGACATCCAGTTTCGGCAGCATTCCGGTCTCGGCGTAGATGTCCAGCATCTTCTGGATCGCCGGGAAGTTCGGCGCCGCACCTGGATCACGGCCGAAATCGTTGTCCTTGAGCAGGTAGGTCTCGAGCACCGGGATGGGCGCCTTCAGCACTTCGTTGACGACCTTGAGAGTCTCCTCGCGGTTCGCCAGAGCCTTCTTCATGCCGGAGGTGATATCGCGGACATAGGCCTTGACCAATTCCGGGTTCTTGTCGACGAAATCGGCGCGGCAGGCTTCCAGGATGTGCACGATGTTCGGCATGGCCTGGGACAGCGAGAAGAGCTTCCTTGTGCCGCCCTTTGCCTCTGCGCGCGCGGCGAACGGCTGGTTCATATTGACCGCATCGACGCGGCCCTGGCGCAGCGCATCCTCGGACACGGCGAAGCCGACCTCGACCAGCTTGATATCCTTGGCTGGATCGACACCATTCTGCTTCAGGAGCAGGTTGAACGGGCCTTGCGTGCCGCCGCCGATCACGGAGATGCCGACCGTCTTGCCCTTGAGATCAGCGATCGTCTTGATGGGCGAGTCATTCATGACGGCCCAGTAGACCGAGAAGCCACCGGGCTTCTCGAACACGTGCTGGGCTACGATGTAGGCCTTGAGATTGCCGCCGACCACACCATTGGCGAGCGACAGCGGCGCCTGCGTCGCGCAGTCCAGCGCGCCGGCTGCCAAGGCTTGCGTCATCGGCGCAGTGCCCTGGAATTGGGTCCATTCGATATTGTAGGCCTTGCCGATATTGGGGAATTCGGCCGGCCTGCGCATCATCCAGTACTTGGATTCCTCGGCCGGGATCGTCCAGCCAACGCGGATCGTCTGCTGCGCCCTTGACGGGCTTGCCCCGGCGCTCACCGCCGCCACCGCCCCCAAAGCCAGGATCCATCTCGAAACGGTTCGCATCGTGCCCACTCCGCTGCTCCGGCGCCGACAGGCGCCACCCAACCCCGACTGGGCTCAAATCTTTCATGGTTCAAACAATCAGGCAAGCCATGCGAGCCCGGCGGTTTTGCCGTCCGATGCGCAATGTATGGTAAAGCGGCGTCGCGCTGCGACAGAAGGAGGCAACCTATGGCTGATGCGAGCAAGACAAACCCGCAAGACGTCGAGAGACTCGGCTATCTCGGCCTTGGCCTGATGGGAACGCCGATGACCCGACGCCTGCTCAAGGCCGGCTATCAGGTCAGCGTCTGGAACCGCTCGGAGGGCAAGGTGGCCCCGCTCGCCGAGGCCGGAGCCAGGCGCGCAGTCACGCCTCGTGATCTCCTGACGAACGCCGATATCGCCTTCATGTGCGTGACGGATGCCGCGGCCGTCGAGGAGGTGATCTTCGGGCCTGAGGGGCTGGCAGCGGCGCCCGGCGCAGGCAAGCTTGTCGTCGACTTCTCGTCGATACATCCCGACGCCGCGCGCGATCTGGCAAAGCGACTGAAAGCCGCCAATGGCGCCGGCTGGATCGATGCGCCGGTTTCCGGCGGAACGAAGGGCGCCGAGGAAGGCAGCCTTGCGATCATGGCCGGCGGAGAAGCGGACGAGATCGAGAGGGTACGCCCCTACGTGCTGGCCATGGCGCGCAGGTTCACTCATATGGGCCCGACCGGCGCCGGCCAGACCACGAAACTTTGCAATCAGGTGATCGTGGGATGCGCGATGGCCGTGCTGGCAGAAGCCACGCGTCTGGCCGTCAACGCGGGTATTGACGCCAATCGCCTGCCCGAAGCGCTCGCCGGCGGCTTCGCGGACTCGATCCCGCTTCAGCTTTTCGTACCGAGAATGGTGCAAGGTATTCACTCGCCCCCGCTCGGTCACATTGCCACGATGCTCAAGGATCTCGATACGGTCGCCGACGTCGCGCAGGCGACATCGACGCCGGTGCCGATGGCCTCGCTAGCGGGGCAGCTTTTCAGGCTGGCCAAGGTCGCACGCGGCGCGGAAGCGGACGCGCTGGAGATTTACAAGCTTTCAGTGGCGGAGCGCTAAGCTGTCGAGCGCGATCTGGGCACGTCAAGGTAACGTCTTGCGCTCGTCATCTGCGAGGAATCGCCCGAACGTCCCTCGCGCGAAGAGCAGCGGCTCCTTCGCGCCGTAGGTATAGGCCTCGACCGCGCCGAGGAAGATCACATGGTCGCCGCCATAGTAGCGATTCACGGAGCGGCATTGAAAATTGGCGACGCTCTCCGCAAGCACCGGCGCTCCGCCGAGGCCCGGCGTCCAGTCCACACCCGTGAACTTGTCGTCCGACGACTTGGCGAATTTCGTCGCAAGCGCCTGTTGCGAAGCTCCAAGCACGTTGACAGTGAAATGGCTGGCATTCTGGAAGATGGTCAGACTCGAGGAATAGACGACCAGGCTCCACAGGACCAGCGGAGGGTTCAGCGAGACGGAGGCGAACGAATTACAAGTCAGTCCGTAGGGCTTGCCGTCAGGCGCTGCGGCCGTGATGATCGTCACGCCCGTTGCATAGGTTCCGAGTGCGTTGCGAAAGTCGCGAGGATCGATCGACGAGCTGTCGCTCGCGAACTCGTTGGCGGGATCGGGAGCGCCGGGCTGCTGCGGCAGGTCATTCATCTGCCAGCCCTCACAGCGTGAGATTCTCGGACGGCAGGCCCAGCGCCACCCGTCCATAGTTCGTTCCTGCCGCATCGAAGTTGAATGCGAGATGCGAGTTGATCGCGTGCGCATCGCGGAATTGCCGCTGCAACACGCCGGTCGTGAACAGACCGCGCGCGCCACTCGCGGCAAACAGCATCGAGACCGCGTCCGTGCACAAATTCACCGAAAAAGATCCGTCGCGCCGATAACGGGTCTTGGTCGCCATGTCAGGGATGTGACCGCGCCGCGCTTCCTCCATGGCGTCGAGGCAGGCCGATCGCATGATCAGGCGCGCGGCGTCAATCTTCGCAGAGGCCTCCGCGATCTTGATCTGGGTGCTCTGGAAATCGCTGAGCTTGGCGCGATTGTAGGTCGAAATACGGTGACGTGCGACCTCCGTGTAATCGTCGAGGCACGCCTGCGCATTCCCCAGCGCGACACCGGAGAGGACGTACGGGAACAGCGAGAACACGGGCAGCGAATATAGCGGATTTGGATTGACCGTGCTTCCCGGCGTCGGGCCGCCTGAGAGGTCACCGACGGCGAGCGTCATGTGGTCAGCCACGAAGGCATCCCTGACCTCCACGTCGCAAGAGCCCGTCCCACGCAGTCCCGCGACATTCCAGGTGTCCAGCACCTTGTAATCGACCTTGGGCAGCAGAAAAATCCGATACTCGATACCGTCCGCCTCGTCGTCGGAGTAGACCACGCTTGCAAGCATGTTCCATTCGCAGGAGGTCACGCCGGAGGAGAACGGCCAGCTGCCGTGCAATTGGTATCCGCCCTCGACTCGCGTGGCGCGTCCGGCGGGAAAAATAAACGACGATGCGATCAGCGCGTCCGGGTCGCGACCCCAGACCAGATCCTGCGCCTTCTGCTCGAACATGCCGAGCATCCAGTGATGGCTTGCCAGATTGGCGAGATTCCAGGCTACCGACGCATCCGCCTGTCCGAGCAGCTCGGCGCAGTCGACAAGAGCGACATAGTCAAGCTCGACGCCGCCAATCCGTGCCGGTTGGAGCATCCGGAACAAGCCGGCGTCATGGAGATCCTTTTCGGTCTCCGGGGGAAGACGCCGCAGTTCCTCCGTCCGCGCCGCCCGCTCACGCAGTCGCGGCAGCAGCGCCCGAGCCTTCGCAATCATTGCCGCATAGACCTTTCCACCGGCTTGCAATCCGGCGGGCTGGGTCATGGTCGGCTCTTGACCAGGCGCCATTCGTATCCCTCGCTTTCACCCATTTATGCGGCGGGACCTTCGCCAAATCAAGCCGAGGCATGGCTCAGGCCGACGTCGAAGGCTTGGCCGATCCAAAGGCGCCCGTCTCGGCGAATTGCGCGATCCGGCGTTGGTCGTAGCCGAGCGTATCATGCAGGACTTGCTTCGTATGCTCGCCCAGCAGCGGGGCCGCAACGGGATCGATCGCGCCGGTCAGGCTCATGGTAATCGGCGGCTCGATGTTCGGCACCCATTCCGCTGTACGGTGCGGAATGCGGCTCAAGCGATGTCGCTCGCGGGCCTCTGGCGCATTGAACCCCTCCTCGACCGTCCGGAGGTAACCGACCGGAATATTGGCCTGCTTCATCTTCGCCATCCAGCTCTCGAGCGTATCGCTGGCAAAGACCTCTGCAATGGCTGCGCGCAAAAGCTCCTTGTTCTCGGAACGAGCCTTGCGCGTGGCAAACTGCGGATCGGTGATGAGATCAGGACGGTTCAGCACCTCGACCACCAGCCGGCGATACAACCGATCGTTCGCGCAGGCCATATAGAGCGGCCCATCGGAGGCCTCATAGACGCCGACGGTGGGAGACCCGCTCGGTGAATTGCCGAACCGGCCGGGGTTTTCGCCGTTGATGAGATACGCCATGCCGTAGAAGCCGGTCATCCCCATCGCAACGTCGAACAAGGCGACTTCGACACGCTGCCCGCGGCCGAGCCGGTCCCGCGCCAACAGCGCCAGCAGGATGGCGTTACAGGCTGACATCCCCGTCGCCATGTCCACGATGGGCGGGCCGGTACGAACCGCCGGGCCGTCGGCAAATCCATTGAGCGACATGAAGCCGCTCTCGGCCTGCGTGATGGGATCGAAGCCGGGGCGCGAGGCGAACGGCCCGGAGCGCCCGTAGGCGGAGATCGAGCAATAGACCAGGCGGGGATTGAGCGGGGCGACAGCCTCATAGTCGAGCCCGAACTTCTTCATGACGCCGCTCGAGAAATTCTCCACGACCACATCCGCCTTGCGGATCAGATCCAGCGCGATCTCGCGGGCCTCCGGTACGGCAAGATCGAGCGCAATACCGCGCTTGTTGCGGTTCAGGCTGAGATAGGCGGCGCTTTCGCCGCCAATTTCTGCGTGCTCGTAGGCGCGGGTGTCGTCACCGCCATCGGGATTTTCGATCTTGATGACCTTCGCGCCAAAATCCGCGAGCGTCTGCGTGCAGGCCGGGCCGGCGACGACACGCGTGAAATCGATGACCAGCAGACCGTCGAGCGCACTCGGCCCTTCCGTCGCTCGCGACGAACGTTCCGGCAATTGAGGCTTGGTCGGCATCTCTAGCGCTCCCTTACATCGGCTTGTGGTCGCCGAATTTCCTGCAAGAGCAAGCTTAAAGCCCGGCGCCGCCAACTTCGCAAGGGTCTCGCTCGCTCCGCCCAGAAACGCAAAAACGGCCCGGCAGCTGCCGGGCCGTTAATATTTGAGCGTATGGAGGCTGCGCGCATCTTGCGCAGCCACTCTAGTCTGAGAAAGTCACGTCAGTCTGAGAAGGTCACGTTCCGCATCACGGGAAACCACTCCTATTGCTCAACGCAGCCACTTTCGCCAATAAAGCGTATGCGACCAGGCCCAGGGCGCTTCGGGCTCGTACAGCCGATAACCCGCATGGATGAAATTATTGGCAGATACCGGATTGTCCGTCGTATCCGAGACGATGCTGTCCCATCCGAGACGCCGCCCTCGCGCCTCGATCGCTCGCATCAGCCTGAGCTGAAGTCCCCGCCCCCGATGCCGCTGCAAGACCCCGACCCGGCAAAAATATCCGCTGTTTCGCGCATGCGTCGACGGCACGACGCCGGCGAAGGCCACCGCGTCATCATCGTGGTAGGCGAGCCACCACGTACCCGATTCGAACTGCGGCAGGGACGCCCCGCCGAAGAATGTCAGCCGGTGCAAATCGACGAGAATTTCGACAGTCTCATCATCGTCCGCATCGGCGATACGAATTCTGTACATGGGATACCTATTGGCGGACACAATCGGGAGTGAGTGACCTGCGCTTCCGTTGCGTCGAGGCTCACTTGCCCAGCACGACCTTGACGCCGAGCCAGACCGCCCCCATCAGACCGGTCGCAATCACCGTGATCACCGCCTTGAAGGTGTAGCTCTGCGCTTGTTCCACGCTCTTTCGCCAGCGCCGCAGGTGCTGGAAGTCCGCTCTGATCTCGCCACCCACCCACTGCACGATCCACATCGTGAAGGCATCCGCCGCAGCGCCGGCTCCACCGATATCGATGAAGGCGCGGAGCGGCAGGAGAGGATCGGCGGAGACTTTGGCGATACGTCCCCCGGCACGCGCCTCCGACAGAAGCGAGGCGAAATAGGCGCCCTCGAAGGCGCGGGCATACTCGCCCTCCCAGATGTGATCGTAGCGCTCCGGATAGAGTTTTTGATCCAAGAGCCGCTCCTCCCCGAGCACGTCCGGAAACCAGGGATTGTCGCGCCAGTTCGCCTTGACGACAACGGATCCGTCGGGCTTGCGTCCGCGCAGAAAATCGTCGATCGCGTCGCTCTTGCGGCGGGGATTCCAGCTCGCCCAGAGCTCCGAGTCCTTGGCACGGATCGTCGGCCGCAGCAGCGCGAGGCTGCGCGCGCTGAGCGACTGAGCCTCGTCGATCCAGGCGATACGAAACCCCTCCAGCGACTTGATCGAGTCGGCCGTGTGATCCTGAAGTCCGCGGAAGATGATCAGCCCGTCGCCGGGCGTCTCGATCTTGTCGCTGAAGAGCCTGAAGCCGTGGCCAAGGCGCAGGCTCGCGATCTTGCCTTCGATCAGACGCTTGGAGGATTGCGCCAGCGAACGCTGCGCCTCGCGGATGCAGACCGCGAGCGTGCCGCGCTCGGCCTGGCAGGTCTCGACCAGCAGCTCGCCGAAGAAATGCGATTTGCCCGAGCCGCGTCCGCCGTACACCCCCTTGTAGCGCGCAGGTTTGAGCAGCGGCTCGAAGATCTTCGCCGTCGGAATTTTCAGAATGGACAATGGCTACGCTCGCTCGCCCTAGGGCAGGCCAGTGCGCCTGCGCCACATCGCGGACCAGTCTTCGGTCGCGGCCCTATGAAAGGGCTAGGACCAGCAAGCGAATCCCGGCCCTCGGCACCAAACGAGATCGAGACGACCCCAGATCGGGATATCCCGCATCTCAGGCCTTCGGACCGGCCTCGCCCTCGACGGCATCTTCCGGACGCACGATGACGCGCTCGACCCGGTGGACCAATTCCGGCGCGCCGTCTTCGGCGTTCTCGATCGGCTGCGCGGCCTTGCCCCATCCGCGATCGAGGATGGCGTTGGCCGCCGAGAGGCGCACGGCCGGTGTGGCTTCGTCGCTGCGCATGATGCCGACGAGAACCCTGAGAGCCGTCCTGGTGTGGCCGCGCGCCAGCGAGCGGATCTCGGTCAGGGTTCGTGCCCTCGACGTCTTCCTGGCCGCGGGCTGGGGGGACCGCTCGCTTGCGAGCTCGCATTCGACGTGCTCGTTCACGACAGCGTCTCCCACAGCACGATTGCGATCAGGCCCGCGAGCGCGAGCGATATCAGATAGGCGGTCATCATCCCTCCATGCGAAGAAAATGCGCGGCAGATCGCGCCAGGCGAGGCGCGATCGTTTCGGGCGCGAACCCTATCTCCGTGTCTTCCGGAGACCGCAGCGGCGGGGGCAATGCGCCCTGCGCCGCGGGCCGGCACGTTCGCGCGTGCACGGCCAGCAATGGTTCGGACGGCGGCGCGCCGATCGGCGCTCCAGGTTTGACGAGTGCGTGGCCGTAATGCGCCGCCGCCGTCCGATTCCGAAATCGAGACGAAAAAACCCGCGGTGGATGTGCTCCGCGCGGGTGAACCAAACTCGTCTCGATGATGTCATTCTGCCGGTGTTTTGCCCGACGTGTCAAAGCCCGTTGAAGTCAAAGCCCCGTTGAAATGAAACAGCCCGCCGCGGATATTCTCCGCGCGGGCTGAACCAAACTTCTTTCGATGATGTCATTCTGCCAGTGTTTTGCCCGACGAGTCAAACGAACTTACCGGCCCGGAGATCGTTAGCCGATCAGGAGGATCGGTTTGATGATATTCGAGAAGACCTCGGCAGAGACATCGCGAGAACTGCCTGGAGCCAAGCCGCGCATCGACAGGAAGCGCGAGACGCGAGAGGCGATCATCGAAGACGCCGGCGAGACAAAGGACGGGGATCGCGATCTCGTGCACGGCGAGGGCGGCACCATCGACATTCCCGCCAAACCTGGCGATTTGTCGAAGGACGATTAGAGGATCGGTGCGCGGCGCGCACGTCGATGACGCCGGCGTCTCGCCCGAGGTCTCCGACATCCGCTCACGCGGCCGGGCCTTTGCAGGAACTTACCCGACGAGGGCTGCGTTGGTTGCTTTGTCAGAAGGAACGTACCTGCGATGAGCCACACTGTCCTAGTCGTTGACGACGATCCCGCCGTCCTCGACGTGCTCGTGGCCATGCTGGAAGATCTCGGTTGCAACCCGATCAGCGCCCAAAGCGGCCGGGATGCACTCGACCGGCTCGAGCAAAATCAGGACATCTCCATCCTCATCACGGATATCAACATGCCCGGCATGGATGGTCATGAATTGGCCGAGCTGGCCAAGCGCATCCGGCCGGAGTTGAAGATGCTGCAATTGTCGGGGCGCGAGCCCCGGCGCGGCGGCCAGAATGATCGCGTGGAGACGCTCGGCCATGGCACGATCCGGTTGCGGCATCGCGGCAATCTTCGCGAGCACGGCGCCTTCGTCGTCCCCTTTGCCAGCGCGAGCCGCCTTCAACTCCTTGGCGCGCTCCCGCATCGCCGCGCGCTCCTCGTCCGAGAATCCCTGGGACACGTTGCGAGTCGCAGAGGCAGACTTGGGAGATTTCTTCGCGGCCTTCTTTGCCGATTTCTTCGCGGCCATGGCGTCCACTGACCTCGCTATCCGGATGTCGAAGCTCAGCCTTGATGGTGCCTGAAAGTCGAACAGCCCGCCAGTGGTGGTGCAGCCGGCGGGGGCAGCGGATCATGCGCATTCAGTGTATCCGCGTCGTCTGGATGCTAGATGTTCCGGCATCTAGCATCCAGCATCTCGCGTCTGGTGTCCGATATTTCTCATTTCAGCGGCGTGGTCAATCGGATGAAGTAGAGCGTGAGCCGATCACGCTGCCCCGTGGCGGGGAGAAGCTTCGCGATGAAGTTGCTCGCGCCGCCGTCGACGATCCCGAAGTCGTCGTCGTTCGCCACGACGAGCATGTCCCGGCCGACCAACGTCACGCCCTCGAGCTTGTCGTGCGGATATCCCCCGGGAATCGCCAGGAGATCGGTCACGAGCGTCTTCGTCACCGGGATGATGCCGGCCGCAGTGCGCTCGGCCGGAGTCAGGGCCTCGAGCGTTTTGCCGTTGAACAGCTTTCCGCTCGTCGCGTTGGCCGGATCGCTCACGTCCGTCGCGCCCGTGATGTCGATCTTGTAAATGCGCTTCGTGACCGCGGCTGGCGTTCCGCCCTGATAGTTGGCGTCGCGCTCGATCACGACGAACGTCGTCGCGGTGAGCGCGAAGATCTCGTTCAGGTAATTCCCGACGGCGTCGCACTCGTAGACGAACTGCTTCGTCGCGCCCGTCGAGATATCGAACGTGACGATGCGGTTCGCGTTGCTGGCCGCGCCGATGGCTTGTGTCGGATTGTTGAGAGGCGACTGCATCGCGCCGACGAGCTGCGCGTTGTCGGGCGTGATCGCGATGCCTTCCATGCCGCGGTTCGCGCGCCGCAGCCCGAACACCGCGGGCAGCTTTCGCCCGCCCGTGCCCGTACCAAAAGGATTGATGCGTTCGATCGTGCGACCCGATGCGTCGAAGTGCACGATGTGTGGCCCGTATTCGTCCGAGACCCAGAACGTTCCGTCCTTCGCCAAGGCCAAACCTTCGCTGTCGAGTCCATCAGGGTCGGTCGCGATCGCCGCACCATTCGGGTCGATGCCCGATTCGCCCGTCGCGCCCTGACCGGCTGGATTCGGTCGCCCGCTGATCGGCACACC
>LNAP01001324.1_pt1 | contig 26532 bp, 21 predicted proteins | sample 602601 | NCBI WGS metagenome assembly LNAP01 (sample SAMN02440304, study PRJNA202911) | soil metagenome | biome: Subtropical and temperate rainforests or woodlands; isolation source: soil samples (1 kg each in a 20% v/v slurry with milli Q water) were... ... | reverse complement strand
ATCGGCCGCCCGCGCGAACCGTTGCCGGTGCCGCCGCGTGCGCCGGCATCGGTCGCCGGTCAGGCTGCGCTGCTGAAGCGCCCGTTCAGCTCGATCGCGCCGCGCGTGCTGCTGATCGGATCGTCCACCGGCGGACCGCAGGCGTTGATGACCCTGGTCGCTGAAATCGGCGCGGTGATCGATCGCGTGCCGGTGCTGATCACCCAGCATATGCCGCCGACCTTCACGACCATTCTCGCCGAGCATCTCTCACGGTCCAGCCATAAGCCGGCCCACGAAGGTATTGACGGCGAAATCGTCAAGCCCGGCCAGATCTATCTGGCACCGGGCGGCAAGCACATGCGGGTGGCCAGGCAGGGCGCCAATATCGTGATCGCGCTCGATGACGGTCCGCCGGTGAATTTCTGCAAGCCCGCGGTCGATCCGCTGTTCAATTCCGCCATCGATGTCTGGCAGGGCGCCATCCTGGCCGTGATCCTCACCGGCATGGGCTCGGACGGCATGCGCGGCGGCAAGGACATCGTCGCCGCCGGCGGCAACGTCATCGCACAGGATGAGGCCACCAGCGTGGTGTGGGGCATGCCCGGGGCCGCCGCCAATGCCGGAATCTGCTCTGCCATTCTGCCACTCAATCAGATCGCACCGAAACTGGTTCGGCTGTTTTCGGGAGATCGCTCGTGACCCCAGTTGATTATGAGTTCCTGCGCAAGTTCCTCAAGGAGCGTTCCGGTCTCGATCTGTCCGCGGACAAGCAGTATCTGGTGGAGAGCCGGCTTGTTCCGCTGGCGCGCAAGGCTGGTCTTGCCGGAATCGACGAGGTTGTGCAGCAGATCAAGAACGGCTCCGCGGCCATTGCGTCTGACGTGGTCGAGGCGATGACCACCAACGAGACGTTCTTCTTTCGCGACAAGGTCCCGTTCGATCATCTGCGCGAGATGATCATTCCGGAATTGCTGCAGGCCCGCGCCAGCAAGCGCAGCCTGCGGATCTGGTGCGCGGCGGCGTCCACCGGTCAGGAGCCCTATTCGATCGCCATGTGCCTGAAGGAAATGGGCGCAGCTCTCGCGGGCTGGCGGATCGAGATCATCGGCACCGACATCTCTCAGCAGGTGCTGGAGAAATCCAAGTCCGGCATCTACAGCCAGTTCGAAGTGCAGCGCGGGTTGCCGATCCAGTTGCTGGTGAAATACTTCAAGCAGGTCGGCGAGATGTGGCAGATCAACGCCGATATCCGCTCGATGATCCAGTACCGGCCGCTCAACCTGCTGCAGGACTTCTCCAGCATGGGCAAGTTCGACCTGATCTTCTGCCGCAACGTGCTGATCTATTTCGATCAGGAGATGAAGACATCGATCTTCAACCGGCTGGCCAAGACCATGGAGCCGGACGGCTTCCTGGCACTCGGCGCCGCCGAAACCGTGGTCGGCCTGACCGACGCCTTCAAGCCGCATCCCGACCGCCGCGGCATCTACCGGCCCAATCTGGTTCGCGCAGCACCCTCGATCGTGCCGTCCATGGCCGCCGCAGGATTGAAGACGGTCGCCGCGCGCTGAGGCCGAGATACGCGTTCGCGAATCTCGCACTGCCATTCCCTGCCGCACCCATTGACGTGGCTGACGATGTACGCCGATCGGCGAGGCCGGGTGGCGTGCAGACCGCCAGACGTGAAACACGTTTGAGCATCTCCGGATTGCCGGTTCCCTCGCGGCTGTTGCCGCACGCCCCGGAATGACGACCACCCCAGGCATACGCAAACAAAAACCCCGCCGTTTCCGGCGGGGTTCAGTCGGGAGGCGAGCCTCGCGGCTCCGATAATCGATCTTAAGCGGGGATGCGGACTTCTTCTTCGTGCGGCTCGCGCAGCACGTAGCCGCGGCCCCACACGGTTTCGATGAAGTTGCGGCCGTCGGACGCGTTGGCCAGCTTCTTGCGCAGCTTGCAGATGAAGACGTCGATGATCTTCAGTTCCGGTTCGTCCATGCCGCCGTAGAGATGGTTGAGGAACATTTCCTTGGTGAGGGTGGTGCCCTTGCGGAGCGAGAGCAGCTCCAGCATCTGGTATTCCTTGCCGGTCAGATGCACGCGCTGGCCGCCGACTTCCACCGTCTTGGTGTCGAGGTTGACGACCAGATCGCCGGTCTGGATCACCGACTGGGCGTGGCCCTTGGAGCGGCGCACGATCGCATGGATGCGGGCCACCAGCTCGTCTTTATGGAAAGGTTTGGTCATGTAGTCGTCGGCGCCGACGCCGAGACCCTTGACCTTGTCCTCAATGCCGGCGAGGCCGGAGAGGATCAGGATCGGCGTCTTGATCTTCGACACCCGCAGCTGCTTGAGGACGTCGTAACCGGACATGTCCGGAAGATTGAGATCAAGTAAAATGATATCGTAGTCGTAAAGCTTGCCGAGATCGACGCCCTCTTCTCCGAGATCCGTCGTATAGACGTTGAAGCTCTCGGATTTGAGCATCAGCTCAATCGACTGCGCGACCGCACTATCATCTTCGATTAACAAAACGCGCATGCCAGTCCCCTTTAGTCGCCGCTCCGGGCGTCAGGTCGGCCGCACTTGCGGCACCAAAAAACGCCTTTGAACAACTGATTCGGATCCTGACGACATATGGTTAACAAAACCTGATTCCTCCGCGCAAGTACTAACCGTGCAATTTTCGTCGAATCGCCGTAAGATATTGCGAAAGAGTGGTTTTTTGTACCCGTAGCCGTTCAAGTTCCACATGAAGAGACGGGCCTAACCGACTCCATCGACTCACGCCTTTGTTCTGAAGGGCAAGCGCTCTCAGTCACCAAGACAATGACGTAATGATTAACGATGCGGGTAAACACGAAGTTAAGACCCCGTCGGCAACACGTAGAAACTTAAGGGTTTCGCAATGAAAGCGCTGGCGGAACAGATCGCCGACCTCGACGGCGTCAATATCTATGGCCGTGTCGTCGGCGTGCGCGGCCTGATGGTCGAGATCGCGGGGCCCATCCACGCCATGTCGGTTGGGGCGCGCATTGTCATCGAGACCGGCACCAACCGTTTCATCCCTGCCGAGGTGATCGGGTTCAGCGGCAGCAATGCGGTGGTGATGCCGTTCGCGGGCCTTGAGGGAGTGCGTCGCGGTTGCCGTGCGGTGATCGCCAACGCCGCGAGCCAGGTACGGCCGTCGATCTCCTGGCTCGGCCGGGTCGTCAACGCGATGGCGGAGCCGATCGACGGCAAGGGGCCGCTGCAGCAGGGGCCGGCGCCGATGCCGTACCGCAATTCGCCGCCGCCGGCGCATTCCCGCAACCGCGTCGGCGCGCCGCTCGATCTCGGCGTGCGGTCGCTGAACACCTTCCTGACCTGCTGCCGCGGCCAGCGCATGGGCATCTTCGCCGGTTCCGGCGTCGGCAAGTCGGTGCTGCTGTCGATGCTGGCGCGCAACGTCGACGCCGACGTCTCGGTGATCGGCCTGATCGGCGAGCGGGGCCGCGAGGTGCAGGAGTTCCTGCAGGAAGATCTCGGCGACGAGGGTCTGGCGCGCGCTGTGGTGGTGGTCGCGACCTCCGACGAGCCGGCGCTGATGCGGCGGCAGGCCGCCTATCTGACCATGTCGATCTCCGAGTACTTCCGCGACGAAGGCAAGGATGTCATGTGCATGATGGACTCCGTGACCCGCTTTGCGATGGCGCAGCGCGAGATCGGCCTGTCCGTAGGCGAGCCGCCGACCGCCAAGGGCTACACGCCGACGGTGTTCACCGAACTGCCCAAGCTGCTGGAGCGCGCCGGCCCCGGCGTCAATGAAGGTTCCATTACCGGCATCTTCACGGTGCTGGTGGATGGCGACGACCACAACGAACCGGTCGCCGACGCGGTCCGCGGCATTCTCGACGGCCATATCGTGATGCAGCGGGCCATCGCCGAGCGCGGCCGCTATCCGGCCATCAACATTCTCAAGTCGGTATCGCGGACGATGCCGAAATCCTGCGATCCGGTTTACCTGCCGACCATCACGCGGGCGCGCCAGATCATGGCGACCTATGCCGACATGGAGGAGCTGATCCGGCTCGGCGCTTACCGCGCCGGCTCGAGCCCGGAGGTCGACGAGGCGATCCGGCTGCACGAACCGCTCGAGAGCTTCCTGCGCCAGCGCAAGGACGAAGTGGCGGGCTTGACCGAGGGATACATGCAACTGGAGAAAATCGTTGGCAGTTTGGAAACGGAACGCTAACTTTGTCAGGTCATCATCCCGTTCAGAGATACAATTCTGCCGGTAGGGGTCTTGCGCTCCACCGGTCCCGTCCCGCGTTGAATTTGGGACTTCTGGGGAGTACGAGTCGATGAAGTCACGTGAAACGCTGATCCGCCTGAAGAAATTCCAGGTCGATGAGAAGCGCCGCAGGGTCAACCAGATCGAAGGCATGATCGCGGATTTCCAGCGCATGTCGGTGGATCTCGAGCGCGAAATTCACTCCGAGCAGGAGCGCGCAGGGATCAATGATCCCACGCACTTCGCCTATCCCACCTATGCCAAGGCCGCGATCCAGCGTCGCGAGAACCTGACCCGCTCGGCCGACGAGTTGCGTATCCAGCTCGAGGACGCCAAGAGCCTGCTCACCGAAGCCTTCGAGGAACTCAAGAAGGTCGAACTGCTCGACGAGCGCGACCAGGCCCGCGAACGCGCCGAAGAAAGCGCCCGCGAGCAGGCTGATCTCGACAGCATCGGGCTGATGCGCGCACGCATCGCCGTCGCCTGAGTCCGGTCGCGAGTTGGGCAGCCGGCCATCTGCAATCCAATGATCGAGCCCGGGCCGCGAGGTCCGGGTTTGTTGTTTGGTGCGTATGCACAGCCGCGAGTGACATGATACGTTCATGCCGGAGTATGGTACGTGCATACATTGACACCGCGCGGGAATGATCGTTGCGCCGGTATTTTGAGTTTTGGGGACATTGAATGCTGACGCCGGCTGAACTGGTCTGGCTGATCGCCGCGGTTGCCAAGGGGGATGAGGCCGCGTTCGAGCGCCTGTATGCGGCGACGCGTGCGAAACTCTTTGGCGTGGTGCTCCGTATCTTGCGCAGACAGGATCTCGCGGAGGAAGTCATCCAGGAGGCCTACGTCAAGATCTGGAACAGCGCGGGACAATTCAATCCCGGCCTGGCTTCGCCGATCACCTGGATGGCGTCGATCGCTCGCAACCGGGCCATCGATGTGGTTCGCAAGAAGGGCGAGCTATCAATTGAAGAAGAGCCGGCCGCGATGGAAGTGGCCGCCGATACGCCCGATCCTCTGGCGCGTCGCGAAATGACCGAAGAATTGAAGCGGCTGCTGGAGTGCGTGGGACGGCTCGAACCGGACCGCCAGAAGCTTGTGCTGCTCGCTTACTACAATGGCTGGAGCCGCGATCAGCTTGCGGCGAAGTTCGAGGCGCCGGTCAATACGATCAAGACCTGGCTACGCCGCAGCATGATGGACATCCGGGAGTGTCTGGGACTGACATGATGGCCTATAGCGAAGACCATATCGCGCTCGCCGCGGAATATGCGCTCGGCACACTCGACGCGGACGAGCGCGCTCAGGTCGAGGCCATGATGTCCGTGGACAAGGACTACGCGGCCGTGGTCGAGGCGTGGGAGCGTAAGCTCGGCGTGCTGAACGAGATGGTCGGGCTGGTCGAGCCGCGTCCCGAAGTCTGGCAAAAAATCCGCGCGGCGATCGGACTGTCCGGCGCGCAGGAGTCGCTGCTGCTGCCGCAAGCGCCGCAGCCGGTGACGTCCGACGCTGTCGACGAAATGTCGGCGGCTGACCGCGCCAATGCGCTGGCGGCAAACGACGCCACCGTGCTGGTCTTCTCGCGACAGGTCAGGCGCTGGCGCAACATGGCGACCGGCATGACGGCCATCGCGGCGGCGCTGCTGACCATGGTCGCATTGCAGGCCTACCGGCCTGAACTGCTGCCCGATGGACTGCGTCCGAAGATGAAGCAGCAGGTTGCGCAGGTGCAGCCGCCGGCCTCGCCCGCGGCAGTCGCGGGGCAGGCGCAATACGTCGCCTTGCTGCAGACCGACGGCAGTTCGCCGGCGTTCATTCTCACGGTCGACGCCGCCACCAAGAACTTCACCGTCCGCAAGGTCGGCGCGACCCAGCAGCCCGGCAAGGATTATGAGCTGTGGATCGTCTCCGACAAGCTGCAGCGTCCGCGGTCGCTGGGCGTGATCGGCAGCAACGAATTTACCACCCGCGCGGCGCTCGCCGCCTATGATCCCGAGACCGTCAATCAGGCGACCTATGCGGTGACGGTCGAGCCGGAGGGCGGATCTCCGACCGGATCGGCCACCGGTCCGATCGTCTTCACGGGCAAGCTGATCGAGACCGTGCCGCCGGCGCCGCTGCCGCGCTAGAGAGACGCTGGCGTTGGCAGAATCCAGGCAAAGAAAAACGCCCGTGGGGGGCGGGCGTTTTTCATGAGGTCTTCACCTTGGGGCAAGTGAAGTCGCCTGCATACTCACGCGGCTGCTTGGGGGCGAACTGCCGCGTGAATTCCTGAAATCATCTAGCGAACCAGGTTCGCATTCGAACTGGTCACCGTCACCGGCTGACCTGCCTTCACCACCCGCGCTGTCTGCGGGTATCCGTCGCTGGTGTTGACCCGAGCCGAAATCCCGAAGCCCGCGACAGTGATCCCGGCGATGAGAGCTACCACCACCACCTTCAGGTGGGTGGTGCGATCGGCGCTGTAAATCGAGTGGTTCATCCGAAGCCTCCTGCCGCCTGACTGCCGTTGCCGATTTGTGTCGGCGTTGCGACGGCAGGTTCAACGTCTCGCTGCAGGAAACGTAGGGACCCGGCTTTCCGTTCCGAAGGGGTGATCACAAGGTGGTGAAAAGACGTGATCGGCCGCGAGACAGAGAATAGCGGAGATTAAAAACGCAACATATTCAGTTAGTTAAAATATGTCGCCAAGATTCGCCGATCCTGTTCGCTTCGGCCTGTCGACATCTAACTGCTTGTCTGTGGTGAATTTGCATCGGTATTTCAGGCGATTTCGCACAAGTCGGCAGACCGCCGGTTACACGCTGCCGACGGTCTTGAGCCGTGCGCGGGGATGGATTTCGGCCTGCGACAGGACCGTGGTCTGGGCGCGGAAACGTTCCACCAGAGAGCGCACAAACGGACGGATCGACGCCGAGGTCACCAGCACCGGCGCCTCGCCTTCGCGCGCGGCCTGTTCGAAGCGGTCGCGCACTGTGGTCATGAATTCCGACAGTTTCGACGGTTGCATCGCCAGGCTGCGTTCTTCGCCCTGGCCGATGATGGATTCGGCAAAGGCCTGCTCCCACTTCGCCGACAGGGCGATCAGCGGCAGATAGCCGTTGTGCGACGTGTTCTGCGCGCAGATCTGGCGGGCCAGGCGGGCACGGACGTGTTCGACGACCGTGGCCGGGTTGCGCGAGAACGCCAGCGCGTCGGCGACGCCCTCGAGGATGGTCGAGAGATCGCGGATCGAGATCCGTTCGGTGAGCAGCAGCTGCAGCACGCGCTGGATGCCGGACACGGTGATCATGCTGGGCACGATATCCTTGACCAGTTCGCCCTGTTCCTTCGGCAGATCCTTCAGCAGCTTCTGCACTTCGCCGTAGGACAACAAGTCCGACATGTTGCCTTTCAGCAGCTCAGTGAGATGCGTCGACAGCACCGTGGCGGCATCCACAACCGTGTAGCCCTTGAGCGATGCTTCTTCCTTGAGCCCGGCATCGATCCAGGTGGCCGGCAAGCCGAAGGTCGGCTCGGTGGTGTGAATGCCGGGCACGTTGACCTGGTTGCCGCCGGGATCCATGACCATGAACTGGTTCGGCCAGATCCGGCCGGTGCCAGCGTCGACTTCCTTGATCTTGATGATGTAGGTGTTGGCCTCGAGCTGCACGTTGTCGAGAATGCGCACCGACGGCATCACGAAACCCATCTCGACCGCGAGCGAACGGCGCAGCGCCTTGATCTGCTCGGTCAGGCGGTCGTTGCCATCCGGCCCGTTGACCAGCGGCAGCAGCGCGTAGCCGAGCTCGATCTTGAGGTCGTCGATCTTCAGCGCGGCGGAAATCGGCTCGTCGGCGGCGGCGCTCGCCGCGGCTGCGGCGGCCGGCGCAGCGGCTTCCTTGGCTTCATTGTCCTTGGTGATCTTGTTATGCCGGCCGGCCTTAATGGCGAGCCAGGCGGCGCCGCCGCCCAGCGCCAGGAACGGCAGCATCGGAATGCCCGGCAGGATCGCCAGCATCAGCATCACCCCGGACGACATGCCGAGCGCCTGCGGATAGAAGGAGAGCTGCTTCATCAGCGCCTTGTCCGCGGCACCCGAGATGCCGGCCTTCGAGACCAGCAGGCCGGCCGCGGTGGAGACGATCAGCGCGGGAATTTGGGTGACGAGACCGTCGCCGACGGTCAGCAGGGTGTAGGTGCGCGCCGCCTCGCCGAATGACAGGCCCTGTTGGGCGACGCCGATGATGATGCCGCCGATGATGTTGATGAACACCACCAGCAGGCCGGCGATGGCGTCGCCGCGCACGAACTTGGAGGCGCCGTCCATGGCGCCGAAGAAGCCGCTTTCGTCCTCGAGGTCCTTGCGGCGCTTCTTGGCGGTGGCCTCGTCGATCAGGCCGGCGGACAGGTCGGCGTCGATCGCCATCTGCTTGCCGGGCATGGCGTCGAGAGTGAAGCGTGCCGCCACTTCGGCGATGCGGCCCGAACCCTTGGTGATGACCACGAAGTTCACGATCACCAGGATGGCGAACACGATGATGCCGATGACGAAGTTGCCGCCCATCACGAAATTGCCGAACGCCTCGATGACGTGGCCGGCGGCGGCGGTACCCTCGTGGCCGTGCGACAGGATCAGCCGGGTCGAGGCCATGTTCAGCGACAGCCGCAGCATGGTCGAGATCAGCAGCACGGTGGGGAAGGACGAAAATTCCAGCGGCGTCTGGATGAACAGCGCGGTCATCAGGATCAGGATCGACATGGTGATCGAGATCGCCAGGAACAGGTCGAGCACGACCGACGGCAGCGGCATGATCAGCACGACCAGGATGGTCAAGACGCCAAATGCCAGGGCCAGATCGCCGCGCAACACCATCGTGCGCAGGTCAGTGAAGGTGAAGCTCGCTTTCGGCGTCGCCAGACCCGAACCCGCTATCAAATCCGTCATCGTTGCCGCTTCCCCCCGCGCGAATCGCTTGCGGGCGCCGAACGTCTGCGCGGTGGCCGAAGGTCCACCGGTCTGAAAGTGAGGCACCGCACTGGCATCCACGGGCTTTCCCCCGATCGGCTGACGACACGCGACTCCACCCGGCAATTTTTGCCCGGTTTATGGTTATCAAAGGGTTAACGAACGGGGGTTTGGGTGTTTTGGGCGCCGAATGCGGGCGTTTTCACGCAAAGACCGGGCCCGGTTCCCGATTTAACCGGGATCGCGGGTATCAATGTTAACGGCTGAGTCTTGTTGAAGACCCGCTGCCTCGACGGTAGTTGTTCGTCACGACCATTATGGTCAACGGGGACTTAACGCCCATGAGAACAGTTTATTTGATTGTCGCGCTGGTCGTCCTGTCGGGGTCCGCCCAGGCGTGGGAGATCCGGACAGGCTGTGCCTCCAGCCGGTTCTATGGCAGTTCATCCTGCAGGATCATCGGTACTCCCGACCAGCCGCCGCCGCCGCGCGACTATGCCCAGGAAGCCGAAGACCTGAAGGCGAAGGAGGCGCGGATCCGCAAATGGGAGGCGTTTTGCCAGCCGATCCGGACCTACGACCATGTCGGTGTGGCGCGCCTGGTCTACGCCAAACGCGGCTGCGAGTTCGGCCGAAGCGAGTGACGGAGCCGCGCAATCGCCGCCACGCACGTAGGCGCGGGAATTCCAGCAGCGTCTGAAAGAAGCGCGCGAGCATCGAGGGTCGGGACCCAGCGACGCCATTGTTGCGCTGCTTCTGCATGGCCACCGGTGTATTGCCGCCGCTTGACCCAGCGGGTTCCAGCACCGAAGTTGCCGCGGTGGAAAAAGATTTCAAGATTCGGGAGATTACGCCCCCATTTGCCCCTGATTCACGTCAGGCGTGGTTCAGACTTGCCGTCGCCCTGGTGATTGGCTCGATCGGCAGCGTGGGCATGTGGTCGGTGGTAGTGGCGCTGCCGGCCGTGCAGGGGGAGTTCGCTGCCAGCCGCGGGGCGGCGTCGCTGGCTTTTACCCTGACGATGGCTGGCTTCGGGATCGGCGGCGTCGCGGCTGGCCGGTTGACCGACCGCTTCGGCATTGTCGCCGTCATCGCGCTGGCGGCGGTCCTGATGGGCCTCGGCTATGTCGCCGCGGCGCAGGCCTCGGCTCTCTGGCAATTCAACCTGATTTGCGTGGCCGTCGGCGCCGGCTCGTCGGCGACTTTCGGCCCGCTGATGGCCGAGGCGTCGCACTGGTTCGAGCGTCGCCGCGGCATCGCGGTCAGCATCGCTGCCACCGGCAGCTACATCGGCGGCACCTTCTGGCCACCGCTGGTCGGCTGGAGCATTCAGGAATTCGGCTGGCGGCCCGCCCATATCGCCATCGGTGTCGCCAGCAGCCTGACGATGCTGGCGATGCTGGCCGTGTTGCGGGTGCAGATCGGTGCCGGATCGCGCCGCAGCCACCTCGATGCGCCGCCGCCGCGGATCGACCTCCGGCTTAGCAGCAACACCCTCACGACATTGCTATGCGTAGCCGGCATTGCCTGCTGCGTGGCGATGGCGATGCCGCAGGTGCACATCGTGGCCTATTGCGGTGACCTCGGATACGGCGTGGCGCGCGGTGCCGAGATGCTGTCGCTGATGCTGGGCTTCGGCATCATCAGCCGGGTCGGCTCCGGATTTCTCGCCGACCGGATCGGCGGAATCCGCACCCTGTTGCTGGGCTCGGTGGCGCAGGGCTTTGCGCTGCTGTTCTATCTGTTCTTCGACAGCATGACTTCGCTGTACATCATCTCCGCGATGTTCGGACTGTTCCAGGGCGGCATCGTGCCCGCTTATGCAATCATCATTCGCGAAGCGATGCCGGCCTCCGAGGCTGCGACCCGCGTCGGCACGGTCATCTTCGGCACCGTGGTCGGCATGTCGCTCGGCGGCTGGGTCTCAGGCATCATCTTCGATGCCACCGGCTCCTATGCCGCAGCGTTCGTCAACGGCCTCGGATGGAATGCGCTCAACGTCACGATCATGACAGCACTGCTGCTGCGGGCGCGAAGCCGCTTGCGGCTCGCCGCAGCGGCCTGAGCGCGCGGCTCAACCCTGCAGCAACATCGCATCGGTTGTATTGCGCTGGCGCCAATAACGCGCCTGCAACCGCGGCGCCATCCACCACGATATCGGCGCCGACAGCGCGAAGCTCAGCACCACCACGGTGGGGATCAACGTGAAGGCATGGCGCGACAGCGCAGGAACCAACAGCACCGTCAGCAGTCCGATGCCGAACACCACCGCATTGACCATCAGGGATATCAGCGCAGCAATTCTCAGGCGTGTACTGAACATACGTCTCTCCTGTAAGAGTTGGCTGCACCACCAATTCCCACGCTTAAGGGATGTTCCCGCGGAACCTGTGCCGTGGTTGCGATGGATCAATGTGCACATGGCCCAGACTGATATCGGTGCAATAGATCCTGCACTTCGCGCATGCAGCATCGAGTAAGCAGGCTGCGTTCGTCGACATCGAAGGCACCGCCACGGCGGTCGTGGCTATTGCCCAATAGCTTCTGGAGGTCGCAATGAGCAAGATATTCAGGACAGCGTTATTCGTCGCCCTCGCATTGTCGCTTGGCAGTGCGATTCCGGCTCAAGCCCAGGCCCAGCGTTCGGGTCCGGAGGCCGGCGATCGTGGCTGGGGTTGGGGACACATGGGTCCCGGCATGATGATGGGGCCTGGCATGATGGGCCGCGGCGGCTTCGGCCGCATGTGCAATGCCCGCGCAGTGGGGTTTGCGGAGTGGCGCATCGACAGGCTCGAACAGACACTCAAGCTGACCGATGCGCAGCGCGCCAAGTTCGACGACTTCAAGGCCGCATCGAAAAAGGCCTCGGAGACCATGCAGGCCGCCTGTCCGACGGACGTTCCGGCGACGATGGTCGGTCACATGCAGGCGATGGAAACGCGTCTCGATGCCATGTCTGCGGCGGTCAAGGCGATTCGTCCGGCGCTTGAGGGGTTCTATGCGACCTTGAACGACGAGCAGAAAGCGAAGCTGGATTCCAGCGGCGGCCGCGGTCGGTTCTGGCGCTGGCGTGAACACTGGTAGCGTCGCGGCTCGCCGAGGCGCCCATCAGATCAGGTGAATGGCCAGCGCGCCGGCCCAGGCTGCTGCGGCGACAAGCAGCAGACCCGGGATCAGCCGCCATGCGAATGCCCGGCCGCCGCTCCGGGCGAACACCATCTTGCTGATGGTGTTCGCGGAGAGCCCGGCCAGGATCGGGAAGACGGCATCCGCGGCGGTCATCTTGCCGGAAGCGACCAGCGATGCCACCGCGATGGCAGCCGAATGGGTGTCGACGAAGCCCGAGACGAATGCAGCCATGATGACGCCGGTCTCGCCGAAACTGTCTCGCAGCGCTGCCGAGGCGATCAGCATGGCGGAGACGGTCAACGCAAACATCAGTGCTACCGGCACGCTGAACGCCTGACCCGGCTGCGGCTCGGCCGCGGTCTTCTCTTGCATCGCTCGGATCGTGAAGGCCGCGCCATAGGCGACAGCGGCAAGTCCGGCGCAAAGCAGCGGAACGGCGAGGGCGCGCAGCGCCAGCATGCTGGTGACGGCGAGCACCAGCGCCATCTGGACGACGGTGGCGACCGTCGACAGCGCGGCACCGGCGACCGTGGCCGCAAGAAGGTCCGGATTCTTGTGCGCCCGCATGCCCATGGCGCCAATGGTTGCCGTGCTGGAGATGAAGCCGGATGCGAGGCCGGCGACGGGAAGGCCGAACCGGGCGCCGAGCAGACGTACCGCGACATAACCCGCGGCGCTGATCGCCATCACCAGCAGGACGATGATCCAGATCGAGTGCGGGTTAAGGGCACCATAAGGTCCCATCGGTCGATCCGGCAGCAACGGCAGCACGACCAGGGTGGCGCTGGCGAAGATCAGCGCGTCTCTGACCTCGGCCTCGGTGAGGACCGAACTCACAAAATGATGCAGTGGCGCGCGCGCTGCCAGCAGGACCGCGACAGCGACCGCGATGCCGCCAGCCAGCGCCGGCTGCTGCGTGGCCAGACCGCCGAGCAGGGCAGTGAGGATCAACGCAATCTCGGTAGTGAGGCCGGGATCGTCCTGACGCGACCTGAAATAGGCCACGGCCGTCAATGCGGCCACGCCGGCGACGGTGACCGCCAATACCATGGCGTCCCCGACCATCGCGGCAACCGCCCCGGCCAAGGCGGCCACCGAGAAGGTGCGAATGCCTGCCGGCGCGCGCGCCGGTCCCTCGCCCTTGTGGCGTTCGCGTTCGGCGCCGATGAGAATGCCGATGCCGAGGGCAACGGCAAGGTTCACCAGTGCAGGGTCGAGAATCGGCATTTGTGTCCTGCTTCGCGAAGCCGCGGGCGGCTGCGCGGTTCGTGGCCGCCCGAGCCCGATCAGCGTGTCGCGCACCCCTTGTTGTGGAAGGAGTCTTCCTTCGACAGCTTGGTCTGACGCGAAGCGGTGCCGGTTGCAAGGGTGACCGCGGGCTGCGGTGCGCTCCTTGAGGCAAATCAATGCCGAACACAGCCGGAAGCCTAGGTTTTCCAAAAGGGAGGATGACATGGCGATCAAGCAGGTTCTTTTGCCGCTCGTAAGCTACCCCAGGGCGACGGAGGTGGCCGCGATCGCGAAGGCTGTCGCAGTCGCAAAGCGACTCGGCGCAGGCATGACGGCGATTGCCTTCGATCTCGATGTGGTGATTCCCGGATCGCTGCAAACCCGGCCGCTGAACTCGGACAGCCCTGTTGTCGAGACGCCCGAACATCAGAAGAGTCATGTGAATGCCACGCAGTTGATCAAGGCATTCGAAGCCACTGCTGACGCATCTGCGGTCAGGCACAGTCAGATCATCGGACGCTGCGTGTCGGAAGACATGCCGACGCAGGTCGCCGTGTATGCGAGAACGCATGATCTGGCGCTGGTGCCGATCGTGCCGCTCGACGATGCCTACGAAAAGATTGTCGAAGCGCTGATCTTCGAATCCGGTCGCCCGTTGCTGATCTTTCCAGCGCAGTCAGTAGGCGAACTGCCGGACGCTTTCGGGCATGTGGCAATTGCATGGGATAACAGTCGCCAATCGGCGCGGGCGGTGGCGGATGCGATGCCACTGCTGAAGAATGCCAGGATGGTCAGCATCTTCACTGCGGCGGACAAGAATGCTGCAGCGGACATCGATTCCGGCGCGACACTGGTCCGTCATCTCGACGCCCACGGCATCAAGGCGACGTTCGAGATCGTCAGGAAGAACGGCAGCGCCACGGGCAAGGTATTTGAGTCCTTTGTGCAGCAAAACCAGATCGATCTTCTGGTGATGGGCGCCTACCGGCATTCGCGTCTGCAGGAATTCATCATGGGCGGCGCGACCTATTCGATGGTCGGCCGGCCGCCATGCTGGGTGCTGATGTCCCACTAGCCAGTGCTGGCGGTGCTTAGCCGCACACCCCGAACTGCGCTTCCACGTCTGCCAGCGAGGCCAGCGGCGCGGTCTGCCGCGGCAGCGATGGCCGGTGATCCTTGAACAGCAGGCCGAGGCTGTAGCCGTCGTCGGCAAGCGTGGCGGCCTGGGCCGCGGCGCGGTCGTCGATGACCGTGAGCGACGCGGGATGCACGCTCTCCTTCCATCCGAACGCCTCGGAACGGAATGCCATGCATGGGCTGAGCACCTCAATGAAGGCGAAGCCCGGCCAGCGAATGCCTTCGACAATCAGATTGGCAAGTTCTTCCGACCGCCCGGCAAAGCCACGCGCGACGAAATTGGCACCGGCGGCGAGCGCCAGCGCGATCGGATCGAACGGCCGCAGGCCGAGGCCGCCCGGTGCGATGTCGCTGTCCCAGTCGGCCTCGGTGGTCGGCGAGGGCTGGCCTTTGGTCATGCCGTAGACCCGATTGTCCATCACCAGATAGAGCATGTCGATGTTGCGACGGCAGGCGTGGATGAAGTGGTTGCCGCCGATCGAATAGCCGTCGCCGTCGCCGCCGACCGCGATCACTTCAAGGTCCGGCCGCGCCAGCTTGACGCCGGATGCGAAGGGCAGCGCGCGGCCATGCACGCCATGGAAGCCGTAGCAGGACGTATAGGCGGGTAGCCGCGACGAGCAGCCGATGCCCGATACCATCACCACTTCGTGCGGCGGGCGGCCATGCATGGCCAGCGCATGTTCGAGCGCCGACAGCACGCCGTAATCGCCGCAGCCCGGACACCAGATCGGCGTGGCGCCGGAATGGAAATCATGCGCGGTGAGCGCGGCGGCCGGGGCGGTCATGTCGGTGATGCTCATGGTGTCTCCGTCACGCCAGATGCGCGGTGATTTCAGCGGGCCGGAACGGCAGCGGACCCGGGCGAGCAAGGCTTTCCGCCGTCGGCGGAATGGCCTTGTGCGCGAGCAGGTGATGATAGAGCTGCGCGCCAAAGTTCTGTTCCATCACCACGATGCGGCTGGTGCCGTCCAGCGCGTCGGCCAGCGACTTCAGCGGCAGCGGCGACAGCACGCGCAGTGCGACGACGCGGATCTTCTTGCCGGCGGCTTCGAGCCTTCGTGCGGCTTCCTGGGCCGGGCCGATGCTGGAGCCGAACACCAGGATCGCGGTATCGCCGTCGCCGGTGACGCTGCCCCAAGCCGCGCCGGGATCGAACTGCTCAATCTTGCGCGCCCGCTTCTTGATCTGCGCCAGATGCGCTGCGGCGCCGCCGACCGGAATGCCGATCTCGTTATGGGTGAGGCCTTCGCCGACCCATTGGCCGTGAGGTGTGCCCGGTCGCGGCATCGCCGTGACCGGATCGGGGCCGATGGCGTAGCGCTTGAACGCCCCGTCCGGCAATTCAGTCTTGCGGGCCAGCGGCTGCGGCCGATCGGGCTTCGGATCGATCACGCTGTTGGCCTGGCCGAGCGCCATGTCGGACAGCACGATGACCGGGGTCTGCAGCGATTCCGCGAGATACACCGCCCATTCGCCGGTGTACATGCAGTCGCGCACCGACGTCGGCGCCAGCACGATGCGCGGCGCATCGCCGTGGCCGCCATAGATGGCGATGTTGATGTCGCTCTGCTCGGTCTTGGAGGGGATGCCGGTGGACGGCCCGCCGCGCATCACGTCGACGATGACCACGGGGACCTCGGCGGCGATGCCGAGGCCGATGGATTCGATCATCAGCGACAGGCCGGGGCCCGAGGTGACGGTCATCGAGGGCACGCCGCCAAACGAGCCGCCGAGCACCATGTTGATGGAGGAAAGTTCATCCTCCGCCATCACCAGGCGGCCACCCAGCTTCTGCAACTGCGGCGACATCCACTCGACGAGGTCGGTGGCCGGCGTGATCGGATAGCAGCCAACGAAGCGCACGCCGCCGCGCAGCGCGCCCATGGCGACGGCCTGATTGCCGGTCAACAGCCAGCGCGGCGCCGGATGCGGCGCGTCGAGCCGGACATCGAGATCGAGCCCGGCCGCGGCGGCGATGCCTGCGTTGAGCGACGCTGCGTTGGTGCGGGTCATGTCCTCGCCCTTGCCGCCCAGCACGACTGTGAGCGCCGCCTGGAGGCCATCAGCCGGCAGGCCGGCGAGGGCAGCGACCACGCCGGCCACGAACACGTTGATATGCTTGCCGTGCAGCGCCCGCTCCAGCGGCGTGGCGTCCGCCTGTCCCATGGTGAGGGCGATGGTTCTGCCCCTGCATTTGGCAATGCTGGCCGGCACCGGGCCCGAGCGCGGATCGGCGACAATGATAGTCTGCTCATCGAGCGGAATCTCGGCGGCAAACTGGTCGACATTGGCCCAGTCCAGCGCCACGAACAGGTCGAAGCGGTCGGGCTGGCAGGACACCGGCGCGGTGGAGATCTGCACCAGCGCCGCGGCCTCGCCGCCGCGCACCTGGGCGCCGAACAGCTTGCTCATCACGCCGTAGTAACCGGCCTGCGCCGCCGCGTTGAGCAGCAGCTCGCCCGCGCTCATGGCGCCGGCGCCGCCGCTGCCTGAAAACACCACCGCAAGGGAAGGTTTAGCCATGGATCGTTCCTTCGATCGGCGCTTGCGACATCGCAACCAGCGGGGACCCGCCGGCACGTGGAGTGAGCAGCAGCATGGCATCCATGTGCCAGGCGCCGGTCGGGCAATTCTCCGCACACAGCCCGCAATGCAGGCAGAGGTCTTCGTTCTTCACCATGATCTTGTGGCTGACCAGGCCGCCGGCGACGTAGAGCTCCTGCGACAGATTGGTTGCCGAAGACTTCAGCCGGCCACGCAGGTCGGCCTCGTCGCCGTCTTTCGTGAAGGTGATGCAGTCGGTCGGGCAGACGGTCTCGCAGGCCTTGCACTCGACGCACAGAGGCGGACTGAATACCGTCTCCAGTTCGCAATGCAGGCAGCGTGCCGCTTCGGCGATGGCATGTTCGATGTCGAAGCCGAGCTCGACCTCTTCATGGATATCGGACAGCGCCGTCGCCAGCGATTGCAACGGAACCGCATGGCGAACATTGACCGACACCGTCGGGATGTGGCGCGGCGGCAGCGGCGTGCGCTCGGTGACAAAGGACGCTGTGGCTGCTGGACGAACGCCGGGATCGGCGCCGCTCAGCAGCAGGTCGATGGTGACCGCGGCCTGATGGCCGTGTGCCACCGCGGTGATGATGTTCTTGGGACCATAGGCCGCGTCGCCGCCGAACAGCACGTGCGGCAGCGTCGACTGCAAGGTGCTAGGATCCAGCTTCGGCATGTCGCGCTCGCCGAAAGCGATGCCGAGATCGCGCTCGATCCAGCTGAAGGCGGATTCCTGACCGACCGCGATCACCACGTCGTCGCAGGGAAAGTGCTGCGGCGGGCCGGCCGATACCAGCGTGCGCTTGCCGTCCTTGAACACGCTGGTCACCGGCTCGAAGGTTACGCCGGTCAGGTGGCCGTTCTCATGGGTGATTTCCTTCGGCACCAGATCGTTGCAGATGATGACGCCTTCGCGGCGCACGTCGTCCTTCTCCCAGGCCAGCGCCTTCATGTCCTCGAAACGCGAGCGCACCACCATCTTGACGTCTTCGCCGCCGAGCCGGCGCGCGCTGCGGGCGCAATCGATCGCGGTGTTGCCGCCGCCGATCACCACGACGCGCTTGCCGATGCTCTTGACGTGCTGGAACCAGATGCTGGCCAGCCATTCGACACCGATGTGGATATTGGCTGCGGCCTCGACGCGGCCGGGGATCGCGAGATCCTGGCCGTGCGGCGCGCCGGTGCCGACGAACACGGCGTCCCAGCCCTCGGCCAGCAGCGCCTTCATGCTGTCGATGCGCGTGCCGCCGCGAAATTCGACGCCGAGCTTGAGGACGTAGCCAGTCTCTTCGTCGATGACATGCTCCGGCACCCGGAAGTGCGGAATGCGGGTGCGCATCATGCCGCCGGCTTTGGGATCGCCGTCGAAGATGGTGCATTGGTAGCCGAGTGGCGCGAGATCACGCGCTACGGTCAGCGAGGCCGGGCCGCCGCCGATCAGCGCAACGCGCTTGCCATTCTTCTTTGCCGTCGGCTCCGGCAGGAAGGCCGCGATATCGCCCTTGTGGTCGGCGGCGACGCGCTTCAGCCGGCAGATCGCCACCGGCTCTTTCTCGACGCGGGCGCGGCGGCAGGCCGGCTCGCATGGCCGGTCGCAGGTGCGGCCGAGGATGCCGGGAAACACGTTGGCGTCCCAGTTGACCATATAGGCCTCGGCATAGCGGCCCTCGGCAACCAGGCCGATATATTGCGGCACCGGCGTATGCGCCGGACAGGCCCACTGGCAATCCACCACCCGGTGGAAGTGGTCAGGCGTCGAGATGTCGGTGGGCTTCATAACGGTGCACCTGTTGAACGGAAGTGGCTACGGTTCTAGACGTAACCCAGCCAGCGCCAGTAGGTGGCGCCGAGCAGCATCACCAGCGCGAAGGCGATCACCGTCAGCACCAAACCGGTGCGGACGAAGTCCCGGGCGTTGAAGGTGTCGGTGCCGTAGGCCACCATGTTCTGCGGCGCGTTGACCACCAGGATGAAACCGAAGCTGACCACGAACTGCAGCAGCATGGTCAGGCCGACAATGTTGATGCCGGGGGTGGCGACGCTCTGCAGCACGGCGATGATGATGGGGATCATCGCCGACGCCAGTGCCGTGGCGCTGGCGAAGCCGAGATGGATGACAATCAGGAACAGGCTGAGCACGCCGAGGATGAACATCCCGGTTGCGTTGCGCAGGCCGAAGTCCGCGACCACAAGGTCGGCGACCCAGATGGCGCCCTTGGTCTGCAGCAGGGCAGTGCCAAGGCTGATGCCGATGCCGAACAGCACCACCGTGCCCCATGGAATCTTCGGCTGCGCCTCCTTCCAGGTCATGATGCCGATGCCCGGCAGGAACATGATGGCCACTGCGGCGATGGTGGTCGACGAGGTGTCGAAGCGGTGCAGGATGCCTTCGGTTGCCCAGAAGCCCAGCAGCGTCAGCGAGATGATCAGCAGCTTGATCTCGGACGTCTTCATCGGTCCGAGATCCGCCAGCGACTTGCGGATGCCTTCGCGGCCGCCCGGCACGTCCTTGATCTCCGGCGGCATCATGCGGGTCATCACGAAATACAGCGCGATCGACATCAGCACGCCGAACGGTGCCGCGGCGATCAGCCAGTCCAGCCAGGTGATGGTCTTCTGCAGCATCTTCTCGATGAAGCCGATCGCCACCATGTTCTGCGCCGCGGCGGTCTTGATGCCGACGTTCCAGATGCTTGCGGTCTGCACCGTGGTGATCATCAGCATGCCGGCAAAGGCGCTCTTCTTGCTGACGCCGTAGGCGGAGATGATGCCCAGCGTAATCGGAACGAGGCAGGCCACCCGTGCCGTGGTGGAGGGCACCAGGAAGGCGATGACGAAGCCGACGATGATGGTGCCGATGACGACATGTCGGGCTTCGGTACCGACGCGGGAAAGAATGACGAGCGCAATCCGCTTGTCGAGTCCGGTGGCGGTCATTGCGGCGGCAAGAAACAGCGCGGAGGCCACCAGCGCCAGCGCGGTGTTGGCGAAGCCGCTGAACGCCAGGCCGAGGCCGGCGCTGGTGCCCATCAGCACCTTGGGATTGGCGGGATTGGGGGACAGGCCGAGCAGGAACGCCATCAATGCGGCGATGACCACCGCGGAGACCGCGTAGTCGAGCGCTTCGGTCATCCAGACGATGACGGCAAAGACCAACACAGCGAGCATGCGCTGCCCAGCGACCGAAAGCCCTTCAGGCGTCGGCAGGACGATCACCACCACCAGCGCGGCGATGGCCAGCAACAGGCCCCAGTTGGAGCGCAGCCACGAAGGCTGGACGGGAGCAATAACGGCAACCGGTGCGGAATCTGCAGTGGACACGAAATTCTCCCCGAATGTGACGCTGGCCTGATGTCACAGCATACTGATGACGGCGCATTGAGCAGGATCAAACTGGGCGATGCCTGAAGAGGGGCACTCGTGCAAGCCATCGTGATCTCGTCGCCGAGCACCCTTCTGATAAATATGTATATGCGGGGTGGGGCACGTATTGATCCACCTCAAGTAAGACTGGTGGCTCCGGTGATTTCTTCGGTTGTGAAGCGCTTCCGACATTCTCGACGAGAGAGCCATCAGTGCCTGAAAAGTCATCCGCGAACGGCAGAAAGGTTTTCGAAGCACGGGGTCTCTCGAAGACCTATGTCATGGGCGACATAACCGTAAATGCGTTGCACGATCTCGATCTCGATATCTACGAAGGCGAATTTATTGTGCTGCTCGGCCCTTCAGGGTCCGGCAAATCGACGCTGCTGAACATTCTGGGTGGCCTGGACGCGCCGACCGGCGGACGTGCGACGTTTCGCGACCACGACCTTGTGGGCGCGGACGATGCGGAACTGACCCGCTATCGGCGCGAGCATGTTGGCTTTGTGTTCCAGTTCTACAACTTGATTCCAAGCCTCACAGTTTTAGAGAATGTCGCGCTAATCGGCGAAATCGCGACCAATCCATTTGATCCGCGGGAAGCGCTGGCACTAGTTGAGCTTTCGGACCGCCTCGATCACTTCCCCTCACAGATCTCGGGTGGCGAACAGCAGCGCGTGGCCGTTGCCCGCGCGATCGCCAAGCGACCCGACGTTCTGCTCTGCGACGAGCCGACCGGGGCGCTGGATTATGAGACGGGAAAGCTGGTTCTTGCAGCGATCGCGCGGGTCAACAGGGAATTGGGCACCACGACCGTCGTGATCACACACAACTCTGCGATCGCCGGAATGGCTGACCGTGTGTTGCGATTGCGCGGCGGCCGTATCGTCGGCAGCGACCGAAATGCGCGTCGCCTGACGCCCGAGGAGCTGAACTGGTGAGCCTGCTCGATCGAAAGCTATATCGCGACATCAAAGCCATGAGCGGCCAGGTGGTTACGATTGCGCTGCTGGTTGCTGCCGGACTTGCCGTCTTCATCGCGTCGGTCTCGACATATGACACGCTGGAAGCGGAACGAATCCGGTTTTATGACGAAGGTCGATTTCCCGACGTCTTCGCATCCGTCAAGCGAGCGCCCCTGACGATTGTTTCGCGCATCGCGGAGATACCCGGTGTGGCCGCGGTGGAGCCCCGGATCGTCCGCGATGTGATCGTGGACTGGCCATCGTCAGCCCTGCCGGTCTCCGCGCGGATGGTTTCGCTGGCGAATGGCGGGGACGAACCGCTCAACCGCATTCATCTCAGGCGGGGCGCCGTTCCGCGGCCCGGCGACGCCCGCGGGGCCGTCGTCAACGAAGCATTTGCAGAGGCGAATATTCTTTCACCAGGGGCGGATCTGCGCGTCATCCTGAATGGCCGCCTGGAGGCCTTCACCGTCGACGGCATCGCGCTGTCGCCCGAATATGTCTATGCGGTCAAGCCGGGTCTGCTGATTCCGGACGACCGCCATTATGCGGTGCTGTGGGTCGATCGCACGGCACTGGAAGCTGCGTTCGGCATGGAGGGCGCATTCAATGATGTCGTCATCAGGCTGGCTCCTGGCGCGAACAGCCGGCAAATCATCGAGGAACTGGACACGCTGCTCGAACCCTATGGCGGCGTCGGCGCGGTGGCACGACGGGATCAGCCGTCGCACCGTTTTCTCGATGATGAGCTGACTCAGCTAAAAGTAATGTCGACCACCATTCCGTACCTCTTCTTCGGGGTTGCGGCATTTTTGCTCAATGTTGCGCTGGGTCGACTGGTCACCGTTCAACGTGAGCAAATAGCGGCGCTGAAGGCGCTGGGATTTCCGGCCAGCCCTATCGTCATCCACTATCTCAAGCTGGTCGGAGTCGTCGTCGCTCTTGGTGCAGCGCTCGGAATCGTCGGCGGGGTAGCGATGGGCCGGGCCCTGATCCTTAGCTATCAGGGATTCTTTCGATTTCCAGACCTCGTTTTTGAATTGAGCCCATGGTCGGCCGTCATAGGCACCGCGATCAGCTTCGTCGCTGCGGCGCTTGGCGTTGTCACCGCACTACGAAATGTCATGACGCTGGCCCCGGCGGTCGCGATGAGGCCGGTCGCCCCCATGCGCTTCCGGCGTGCCGCGCTTGAGAGTCTGCTGCCGCGCCGGCTGCTCACACCCCGGCGCATGATGATCCTGCGCAACCTCGCCGGGCGTCCTGTCCGTGCTGTACTGACGATCGTCGGCATCAGCTTCGCTGTGCCCATGGTCGTGCTCGGATTGTTCTGGCGTGATGCGATCGACCATATGATGGATGTCCAGTTCAACCTGGTCGAGCGCGGCAATGCCACCGTGACGTTTCCGCATCCGCTCGATGCCAACGTGGTCGGAGACCTGACGCGCGAGCCCGGTGTGATGCTCGCTGAGGGGCTACGATATGTGCCGGTGCGACTGCGCGCTGGCCAGAGGAGTTACCTGACCTCGGCGATCGGGCTTTCGGTCGACGCGCAGCTTCGCCGACCGCGCGACCTTTCGCTGAAGCCGATTGAGTTACCCCCCAAGGGGCTGACGCTTGCACGCTCGCTGGCCGAAAGCCTCGGCGTCGCAACCGGTGACCTCGTGGCGGTCGAGGTGATGGAGGGGCGTCGCCGCAAGCGCGATCTTGAGGTGGTTGCGATCGTCGACGAAATCCTCGGCATGAGTGCCTATATGGAGATTTCTGCGCTCAATCAGCTCACCGGGGAGGGGAACGTGGTTTCGGCGGCGGCGCTGCTGGTGGAGCCAGCAGCGATTCTCGCCCTCGGAAAACGACTCAAGGAATTGCCGCTGATCGAATCGGTTACCATGAAGGCGAACGCCATCGCGTCGTTCCTCGACAAGATCGCCGGTCTTGTTCTGGTCAGTGCGGCGATCCTCACCGGATTTGCCGTCATTATCGCGCTTGGAGTCGTCTACAACAGCGCCCGCATTGGCCTGCAGGAGCGGGCCTGGGAGCTCGCCAGCCTTCGCGTTCTTGGATTCACGCGTTCCGAAGTATCGACAATCCTGTTTTCGGAGTTTGTACTGGAAATTGCGTTGGGTTTGCCGCTTGGCTTACTGTTGTCGCGACTGGTCGTTGACCTCATCTCGCGCCTGCACTCCAACGAAACGTTTCAGATACCGGCGGTGATCGGTCCCCGCACATTTGCTGCCGCCGCCGTCGTCATTGTCGCGTCCGCTGCGGCAAGCGCTTATGTCGTTCGACGCAGGATCGATCGCCTCGATCTCGTCGCTGTTCTCAAGACCAGGGATTGATTTGATGCGCGTGAACCCAGGGCGAATTGTCCTCATCGTCGGCGCAATCATCGCTGTCGCGGCGATTGTCTGGTCGTTGATGCCGCGACCCGTCGAGGTCGAGATTGCGAAGGTGACAGCCGGGCGGTTCACCGCGACTGTCGACGAGGACGGCAAGGCCAGGGTGAGGGAGCGCTATGTGGTGGCGGCGCCGCTGGCCGGTCGTTCGGCGCGTATCCAGCTCAAGGTCGGCGATCATGTCGCAATCGACGATGTCATCACGCTGGTTCAGCCGTCACCCGCGCCGCTCCTTGACCGCCGTGCCAGGCGGGAAGCCGAGGAACGCGTTGGCGCAGCCGAAGCCGCGCGGGAGCGCACGCGGGCGGTCGTCGAGCGGGCCAATGCCCAGGCTACCCAGGCGCGTACCGATCTGGAGCGGACCCGCACCCTGGTTCGAGGCGGTGCGTCCACCGCGCAGGCGTTGGAGCGGGCGGAGCTCGCCATGCGCGTTGCCGACCGGGATCTCCGCGCCGCCGAATTTCAGGATCATGCCACCGAACACGAAGTCAGCCAGGCGAGGGCGCTGCTCGCGCGGCACGACCAGGGCGGCGATACCACGACGGATCTGTGGAAAGTGGGCGCCCCCGTCGCAGGCGTCATCCTGAAGGTTCTGCAGGAGAGCGAAACGATCGTCACGCCTGGAACGCCGCTTGTCGAAATCGGGGATGCGAGCGATCTGGAACTGGTGGTTGACGTCCTCAGCTCCGATGCCGTCGAGATAAAACACGGCGCCGAGGTCATGATCGAGCGATGGGGTGGCCCCACAACGCTTGCCGGCAGGGTTCGGCGCGTTGAGCCGGCAGCATTTACCAAGATTTCCACGCTCGGCGTCGAGGAACAGCGCGTCAACGTTCTTATCGATGTCGTTTCGCCGCCCCCGTCTTGGGCGGGTCTGGGTGATGGCTATCGGGTCGAGGCCCGGATCGTCGTGTTCAACCAGGACGATGCGATCGTGGTGCCAACGGGCGCGCTGTTCCGGACAGGGACGCAGTGGCAGGTCTATGTCGTCAGCGACAATCGGGTGGAGCGGCGGGTGATCGAGGTGCTCCGGCGTTCGGGGCGATTGGCAGCGATTGCCAAAGGGCTTTCCGCAGGCGAAACCGTGATCATCTACCCAAGCGACCGGGTCAAACCGGGGATCAGCGTCAAGCAGCTTTAAGCGACAAGTAACGGCTCGCACCGACCATGAACCTCGTACGGATTCATTTTTCTCTGTTCAGATAGATCACGATCACCATGTTCTCCGGCTTTTCCATTCGCCCCTGGCTGATCGCTTTTCCTGCCTTGGGAATTGCCGTCGGCTTTGCATTGCGGGTCTGGGGGCTGGACGCCTGGGCGGCTGGCGTATGGGCGGTATCCACCGTTCCGGTTCTGCTGGCGCTGCTGTTCGATATCGTCGCGAGCCTGCGCCGCGGCGAGGTGGGCCTCGACATTGTCGCCGCATTGTCGATGAGCGCCGCGCTGCTGTTCGGCGAGGAGCTGGCAGCGGCAGTGGTGGCGCTGATGTATGCCGGCGGCCAGTATCTCGAGGGCTTTGCCGAGCGTCACGCGCGCCGCGAGATGACGGCACTGCTGGCGCGGGTGCCGCGCACGACGATGCGGCATCGCGACGGGCAGTTGGAGGAGATCGGCCTTGCACTGATCATGCCTGGCGATCGTCTGCTGATGCGGCGGGGCGACGTCATTCCCGTCGATGGCACGGTGGCGCTGGGCACGGCTGTGCTCGATCAGTCGGCCTTGACCGGCGAGGCCATCCCGGTTCAGCGCAAGGTCACGGAAGCCGTGCTGAGCGGATCGACGAATGTCGGCGAAGCCTTCGATCTCGTCGCCCTGCGCCGCGCCGCGGAGAGCACCTATGCGGGCATCGTGCGGCTGGTGGAGGCGGCGCAGCGCTCCAAGGCGCCGATGTCGCGGCTCGCCGATCGTTTTTCCATGGTGTTTCTCGGGGTCACGGTGGTGATTGCCGGTGCCGCGTGGCTGTGGACAGGGGACCCGATCCGTGCCGTCGCGGTGCTGGTGGTCGCCACGCCATGCCCGCTGATTCTCGCGGTGCCGGTGGCGATCGTCTCCGGCCTGTCGCGCGCGGCGAAGCACGGCATCCTGATCAAGGGCGGCAAGGCGCTGGAGATGCTGGCGCGCATTCGCGCGCTGGTGATCGACAAGACCGGCACGCTGACCGACGGCCGCGCCAGGGTCGTCTCGGTGCACGCGATGCCGGATTTTTCGGTCGACGAGATCATCCGGATCGGTGCATCGCTGGATCAGATGTCCCACCATATCATCGCCCAGACCATCGTCGCCGAGGCGCAGGCGCGCAAGCTGCAGTTGGCCTTGCCGACCGCTACGCTGGAAACTGCGGGCGAAGGAGTCGAGGGCAATGTCGAGGGACGACCGGCGGTGGTCGGCGGCGTGGCCTTCGTCGCCTCGCGCATCGCCGTCGGCAGCGGCGCCAGGCTGGAACGCTCCAAGACGCCTGGCGCCGTGCGGGTCGCAGTGGCGATCGATGGCGAACTGGCCGGTGAAATCGTGCTGGCCGACGAATTGCGCGCCGGCGCCGAAGCACTGCTCGGC
>LNAP01001320.1_pt1 | contig 26552 bp, 21 predicted proteins | sample 602601 | NCBI WGS metagenome assembly LNAP01 (sample SAMN02440304, study PRJNA202911) | soil metagenome | biome: Subtropical and temperate rainforests or woodlands; isolation source: soil samples (1 kg each in a 20% v/v slurry with milli Q water) were... ... | reverse complement strand
CCTGCGCGCGCTGGAAGAGGCGCTGGAGGATTTCGCCGGCTGCGCGGTCATCATCTCGCATGACCGCTTCTTCCTCGACCGCATCGCCACCCACATGCTCGCCTTTGAGGGCGAGGGCCATGTCGAGTGGTTCGAGGGCAACTTCCACGATTACGAGGAAGACAAGAAGCGCCGCCTCGGCGTTGACAGCATCATTCCGCACCGCATGAAGCACAAGAAGCTGACGCGCTGAGGGGGCGGGGCTTCTATTCCTCCCTCATCCCCGGGCGTGTCTCAACCGATTCCGACATCCACTTCTGAGCGAAATCTGAACGTCGATCTAGCACTCGCGTTCATTCGGAAGGACGCGGCTTCTGCGTTTAAAAAAAACCCGCTGCGGGGCGCACCGTTCGCTCGCTTGAAATTGGGTGGTCGCGCTACAGATTGGACCGCGGGTGGAGAATTTTTGCTTCAAACGGCTCGGTGTGCTGGTCCATTACTGCAGTACCGTAAAAGTATTCGCTGTTGTACCATCTACCATGTTTTGCCACACCATCCAGAGCGAACCTGTAAGTCAGCTGGCGCTCTATATCGGAAAAACCACTGGAAACCATTTCGGTCGTGGGCATCCAATCATAGAGATAGCGACATTCGTCCAAGATCGTCATGTCCATGAACATGGGAGTATCTTTTGCACGGTACCGCCATCGCCGGGTCATTTCGACATTTAAGTGATAGGGAACCGTGACCTGACGGAACAATAGCTCTACGATCTGGTGCGCCAATACGAGGTCACAGAACTGGTAGTAGTCTCGAAAATCGTGACACCCGACAACTTTAGCTAAAGGGGTAGCCAAAAAAGCGTCCGCATTCATGCCGGCCAGCATCGAAAACGTCAATTCGCAAGTGCTTTTGATCAGTTCATCTTTACGCCCGTCTGTTCGAAGCTGCGACAGGAAGAGCTCTGCAAAGACTGCAAAATCGGTATCGAGGTTAACCCATTGCGGATAATTTTCGTCTTTGGCGTTTGTCTTCTTATCCAAGGCCGCAAATGCCCAGAGTATCGGATATTGCCCCGCGTCCACGATAATGTCGCCACCGCCGGACTCTTTGGATTCGACAAAATGGAATGCCGATTCCACCATCTCGGCGCTATCCGTTTGCGATACATCTTTAAAAAAATTAGCGAAAACCTTGCTGTTCTTCGATAGGCGACTATAGGGTGATATGAAACTAGCGTGATCCATCAGTATCCTAGTAACAAATTGCCCATAGTAATCTTCGAGATCGGCAGACACTATAGTGAGCCATTCCTCGAAGTTGTAGCCTTGCGCGATCGGACCCTCGGGGGTCGTGTCGACCTCCCCTTCAAGAAACTCCTTGGGATAGAGATAGCAAGCGACCAATTTCGCCAACAGAGCACGACCTTTAGCGTCCCCAACCTCGGTAGGCAGGGAAACATTTGTAATCAGCGCTCCTGGCGAATTAAGGGCATGACGGGCCAGCACCCTCGAGATCGCAAGCAGGGTCTTCTGCTTCTTGTTCCGACTGGGAAGGGGACCGCAAAAATCAAGATAAATGATGTCAAAGCGCATTGGCGACGCTTCAAGAAACGTATCGATTCCGCAGTTTATGATTTTGATGAACGGAAATTCTGATGCGAGAGCCGACGCCACCGCCTTATCGTGAATGAAGGTGTCGGATTCGAAGGCCCAAATATTTTCTGGAAGAATGCCGGCCGCGCATAATACGCGAAGGTCGTTCTCCGGATTAGGGCCGCACAGATATGCCACCTTTAAATTATCTGCGTTCCTGGCTTGCGTAACGGAGTCGTAAAATGCCTCCCATCTACCGATTGTCGCATTGGTCAGCTTTGCTGCAAAGATTGCGTCCGAGTTGCCGTATCCTACCAGCGTGTCTCGCACTTCGCGAACATATGTTCGCCGACACAAGGTAGAGCTATTCCGGTCCTTAGTAAGCGCGCGTATCGCGCTGTCAATCACCAGCTGACGGGCCAATACCTTTTGAGGCTCTACGTATTCAATGGTCATTTAAATCACTCGGACGTGAATGAAGTCGAGGCATAGTTTTCTCCTCGGGGCACTAGATGAAAAAAGGTCCTACCGTTCGGTATACGGACGAAAACAACGCCACGGTCAACTCCTCTGGACGCCTCGGGCGCAGCTGATCGCTTACCGCTATGTTTCATCGAAACGTCCGGTTCGTTGGGCAGCAGACGCTACACGCCACACTCAGCAATGCACAAACGCGCACGGCCTTCGTGCGAAATTTAGATGGATGGTAGTGACATGGTGCATGTGGCCCGCTAGCAATCGGGAATGCCAATAAATGCTTTGCTGCAAACTTACGCCCGTCGAATTAGGGATCAGCGCCGGGCGAATGCAGAGGTCGCCGAGACGGCGCTTGCACCGGCTTTTCAGGAGCTTCTCGCGGGACTGATACCGATTCTTCCGGCTGCACCAAACTTGACCGTCGCTCCCGAATTCTGGAATCCTGGTGTTGGCAGGCCTGATATAGCGCTCGTGCGCCAGGGTGCGCCTGCGCGAGCATTTGTGGAGCTCAAGGCTCCCTCCAAATCGGCCGACCCGACGCGGTGGCGCGATCATGACCGGCGACAGTTCGAGCGCCTGAAAGAACTCGCTTGCTGGGCTACGTGCAATTTTGTTGAACTGCGCTTGTATCAGCGTGCTGAGGAGATAGGCGCAGCGACGATTGTTCCCGAACGCGCCCTTCGCCCGGATCGCGAGGACGCGCGCGCAGACCGCGATGTCGCCGAACATGATGCGCGTCCTTTTCTCCGACTGGTGGAAGTACTATGCGCCGCGGCCGGTCAGGAACCGGCCGCGCGCGATGCGGAGCACCTCGCCACCCTGATGGCCCATTCGGCTCGCCTCGTGCGAGGCATCGTGCAGGAGCGTCTCGCGGAACTTCACCAAACCGGCAATCCCAGGCACGCACTGTTACAGGTGCGCCAGGAATTCCGCGATGTTCTCTATGCCCACCCTGAGGCTGGTGGTTATGCCGCGGCCGATTTCGACACATTGTTTTCGGGGGCGTTCGCCCAAACGCTGGCATTCGGACTGCTTCTCGTGCGTGAAGGAACCGGCCAGCCTGTTGCAACGAATGCTTGGGAGAATATGCCGGAAGAGCATCCGTTGATGCGCACAGCGCTACGCGTCCTTAGCTTGCCGGAAGTGATGCAGGATATTGGCATCGGCTTCGATGTGATGCTCGACACGGTGAACAGTTTCGCACCCCAGATACTGGACATACCGCCAGATGGGCGCGATCCAATCCTGTATTTCTATGAAGATTTCCTCCGGACGTTCGATCCTCAGGCACGTGAGAAGTATGGCGTCTACTATACGCCGGTTGAGGTGGTGCGTTACATGGTCGGCGCATTGGACCGTGCATTGCGCGATAATCTCGGCACCGAAGGCCTGCGCGATCCTGCCGTAACGATTCTTGACCCAGCGACGGGCACCGGCACCTTCCTGCTCGGCATTGCCGAGCGTGTCCGACAGCAGGAGAGTCAGGCAGGCGAAGGCATGGCGGCGCTCGCATTGCAGAATCTCGCGTACCGCATGTTCGGATTCGAGCTTTTGGTTGGCCCCTATGCCGTTGCGCACTATCGGCTTCATCATGCATTGAGAAAGTCCCGCACCGACGGCGTGGAGCAGCGCCAGCAGTTGGACTTACCGCGTCTTGGGGTCTATCTCGCCGATACGCTGGCTGAGCCCGGTGCAGCCGCAGCGATCGGGCCCCTCGGATTTGTATCGGATGGGATTGCCGACGAGCGTCGCGAGGCCAACCGGATCAAGACCGAGCAGCCGATCTTGGCGATCATCGGTAATCCGCCTTATCGCCGTCTCGAAGAAGGGGAACACCGCACACTGGTCGGCGACTGGATGGACTCGATCTGGGACGATCTGAAGAGGCCTGTGCGCGATGCTGGGCATGGCAACCAACTTAACACCTTTCCCGAGCTGTCAGTCGCCTTCTGGCGCTGGGCGATCTGGAAGCTCTTCGAGGCAGAAAACGCGCCACGTCGTGGCGTCGTTGCCTTCATTTCTAACCGGAAGTACCTGACCGGATGGCCCTATGCTGGCTTACGCAAGATGATGCGTGAACGCTTTGATCGGATCGAGATTATCGATCTGCGGGGCGACGTTCGCCGGGGGGAGCGGGCTGGCGTTGAGGCCGATCAGGGTGTTTTCAACATCATGGTCGGCACTGCCATCACTTTGGTCATTGCCGATGGCAGCAAAGCCGATGGCGAACTAGCTGATGTCCTCTATAACGATAGCTGGGCTGAAGGGCTTTTCGCGCGGGCCACCAAACTGGACTGGCTGAGCGAAGGAGCCGATCAGGGAACTCTGCCGAATGCGGTAACCGTGGACCGCGGCCTTCTGGAAGACATGAGGCCGAAGCCGTTCCAAAACGGGGAATGGTTGAGCCTGCGTGAGGCATTCGCGTTCTCAAAATCAGGGATGAAGAGCGGCGACGACGACGTATTTGTTAGTATCGCTCGCCCTCAGCTTCAAGCACAGGTAGAGCCGCGCATAAGAGAAAGGGCGGATAGTCGATACGATACGTCGCTTGAGAAATACTATTCGTATAGACCACTCGACCGCAGGTGGTTTTTCAATGATTTGAACTTGCTAAACCGCCCCGGGCCGATGATGCAGCGCGTGTGGGGAAGAGAGAATGTTGGGCTCTATGCGCTTCCCTCCGGCACCGGAGCCGGCCCAGCAGTTTGGTGTCATGGCCTTTTGCCTGACTATCATGCCCTCCGGGGCAGCTACGGCGGCTATGCGTTTCCGCTCCACGACCGTAGGCCGAACATCAACGCTTCGAACATTGCTGCCGGCCTCCTTGCCGGCCTAAGCGCGGCCTATGGCGAGCCGGTCGCCGCGGAGGATGTTTTTGACGTCATACTGTGCCTTCTGTCCGCCACGTCATACTCGCTCCGCTTTGCGGAAGATTTAGAAGACGTGTTTCCACACATGCCCTTTCCGGCGCGTCTCGCCATTTTCGGCGAGGCAGCGCGTATCGGCCGGGAGATCCGCGCCGTAGAAACTTTTGCACGCCAGCCCGAAGGCGCTTGGCACCAGCCGGACTTCATTCGCGTGGCTACGCAGCCCCGCAGCACGCTGGCCGCGGTCAACTATGTCGATCGCTCCATCACCCTCTGCGAGGACGGTTCGGGCTTTGTTGACGGCATACCACTCCCTGTTTGGAGCTTCTCCGTGAGCGGATACCGGGCGTTGCCACGCTGGCTTGAAGCGCGCATTGGCCAACCCGCTGACCTCGCACTTCTGCGCGAACTGCGTGATATCTGTGGGCGCATTGCGGAATTGATTGATCTCTTTGCCGAGGCCGATATCGTATTGAATCGGACGCTGCAGGAATCGTTGACTCGCGAGGTCCTCGGCCTTGAGCCGCAAGTGCATGGGACAGATGACGCAACAGAATGACCTTTTCGGCTACAGCCCGGCGCAAGGCAGCCTTTTCGGCGATGGCGAGGCTCGCTTGCAGCCCCCTAGTCAGTGCCCGACGCCGAGGCCTGAGGATATACGTCGCCGTTTGACGTCCATAATTGAGAAGGTTCGGTCGTCGGAGAAGATGCCGTGGTCGGAACGGGATGCCCGGATGTGGCAGACCGTGTTTCCAAACATGGCGAAATGGCTGCCGGACGAAGAAGCCGAGCAACTGCGCTTCGATTTTGCCCGAGAGATGGAGCGGCTAGCTAAAGCTGCGTAGGTCAAATTTCGTTTTTGGTTGCTGCGTAGCGAGCTGTGGACTCACGTCTCTTTTAGCTCCGATGACCCTTCACAGGATTCGCCGCCCAGAGCCCGCCTCGTAACGAAATCGAGATGACGATCAGCGAGGCGCAACTTAAAGCTCGACTCTTTTGCAGCTATCACGGATCGCTGCTACTGATAACATCCAGACGCAACTCGTGAGCGAAGACGCAAATGCCGAGGCATTATAGCTGGAAGCTCGGCGAGCCGATTCCTATTCTCGGCGCCCACAGTTTGGCCAAGCATCACGTCTTTGCCAATTACACCGCGCGCTACATCAGAATATTATCTCCGATGCTTGCTAAGCGCGAGCTCAACTTAACTGTCGTCGACGGCTTTTGCGGAGGCGGCGCGTATAGATTTGGTGGCGGCGTGGTGCCCGGCTCACCGCTGCTGCTCCTTCAAGCTGTCAAAGCCGCGGAGGCCGAACTTGCTGCAGCACGGCAGCATGGCTTTAAGGTGAGAGGCGATTTTTTCTTCGTCGACCGAAATCCTCACCATACGGCATTCCTGCGAGAAGAAATCGGCAAGTCTGAGTTCAGTCGCGATCTCGACCATACGATTCAAGTATGGACTGGCAATTTCGAGGACCGGGCACAGGACATTATCTCAGCTATCCGGGACAAGGGTCCGAGCCATCGCTCGCTGTTCTTTCTCGACCAGTACGGCTGGAGCGCTGTCTCCTTCGCAACCGTTCGTCGTATCTTCGCCGAGCTTGCCAATCCGGAGGTCCTGATCACCTTCTCCGTCGACAGTCTCATTGACTACCTGACCGAGCAGACCGCCAAGATGCGGAGCGGTCAGGCTATCGAACTGGATCCCCAACTCGGAGAGGTGTTAGCGGACCTTCGGACCGAAAATGGTCAGCGGATGGTTATCCAAGGCTTTCTCTACCGCCACATCCTCAAGCATACGGGTGCTAAGTTCTACACTCCGTTTTTCATTCGATCACCGAGTAGTCACAGGTCCTACTGGCTTTTGCACTTGTCCAAACACGCGCGCGCTCGGGACGAGATGGCACGTCTTCATTGGACCCTCACCAACACTTTTGTGCATCCGGGGCGATCGGGCTTCAATGCGCTCGGATTCGACCCAAGCGTCGATCCCAATCAACTTAGACTTGGGTTTGATTTTGGTAACGATGCCCGGACCGACTCGATAAATGCAGGCATCGATCAGCTGCCTCGAATGATTCGCGACGATTCATCGGGCGCTGGCGATCCAATTTCACTGCGCGCACTTTTCGAGGCTAACTGCAATGAGACACCACTCACCATGCAACTGGTTTCTGACATTGTTGTTTGTCTGCGAGACGAGTTCCGCGAGCTTGAAGTCTTTGATTCGGACGGAAAACCTCGCCCACGCGCGACCAGACTTACGGGCGGAGACCTTGTTCGCGCGCGCAGTCAGCGGACCTTTCTGAAAACCTTCGGACGGTTAAACTAACAGCCGCTCTATCCTGCCTGGCGGAGCGACGCTGACCGAATCGCGATCTGTAACGACGAGAGCAAATGCTCGCGGGACGCCCGCGCTTTTGTGGTAGTCGAGGCCGCGGCGAAGAACCAGAGCCACAGCGTATGGGTAGATAACAGCCCGTCAAAAGTGAAATCTGTCGGGCAAACTGCAAACTTTAACTCCCATCTCAAGTTACCCACATCTGCGCCGAGCTGAGCCTCGATGCCACGGCAGAAAGCAAGCAGCCCATTCTTATCGAGTGGTCCGAGCGGCAGCTGTGCGAATTGCACGTATCCTCCAGCGATACGCCTGCGATCTAGAGGACGATTTCGCTCGGTATGATCTCCGAGATCACAGCCGAGCGTCATGAATAAGGAGCTTACATCGGTGAGATCGATAAGGAGACTACGGAGCGCTGGACTAGCGTCGATCTCAGGAATGCATTCAACAAGTTCGGGCCGGCCTCGTAAATCAATAAAACCGTAGTTACTGCGGATCTCGTCGAAACGCGGTGGATATGGCACGGTGTTCCCATTCTCTACCGGATAGCTTACCTTGATACCCATCGCCCTTCAACTTTCTGGACCCTCCACTTCGCGCCACAGCTCTTCCATATCGACTTGGCTAGGCATTAGATCGATTTCAGCGCGGCCGGAGACTTGTCGATAGGCCCGCAGCATTAGGGTTGGAGCCTCTTGGTGATCCGTGGCGTGGATCATGTGATACATGGTACGTCCACGCTGTTTTCGGCTATGGATGGCGTAGGCGCGAGCCGAACCATATCCCAACTCATCGCGAAATCGCGCAGCTACAATATTCGCGCGAGGAATGCTTTGTAGGTCGCGCAATCCGGCCCAATCGGCCCGGCCCCACCATCGTCCAAGCTTAGCGGAAGTGTCTGGACGACGAACTGCAGCTATTGAACGGTCGAGCCAACCAGTTGCTAAAAAGTAGAATATTTCGATTTTGGTGTCACACGGCCCAAGACTTGGCTTATGGGCGGCGATGCGACGAACCGTCTCCCATTCGCACTCGAAAGTCCGCTGATCAAGGAGCGCAAAGGTCGCGGTTTTCGCGGTGATGCGACTCGAAGCGAGCACCCTGTCGACTGTGCGATTGAAATCGCCAAGCAACACTTCGACGCGTCGCGTCTTGGACCTTTGCCGTGACGCCATCGCCTCCAAAATCTCGACGCCAGTAGGGTTCAGATCGCAGAGCCAGAAATCTCGAATCCATTTCGGTTCGGTTTCGAGGACCAAGCGGGCCGAGCACAGTTCGGCCATGTCCCGCCGCTGCGGTGCAGCGAACCCATCAATATACGTGCCGTGCTTGGTAATAAAGGTAAAAAGGCGCAGATAAGCTTGAATCAGGCGTGCCTTCTCCTCGGTCCAAACCGGGCGCTCCAACGAGCGAAAGTTCGGCTCCTGCCGCGAAGGATGCAACGGGAGCTCTACTGCGGGGAAAAGGAGCTGCGTATCGTCTACGCCACTAAGCGAGGAAGACCGTCCCATGTCGTTCCATCCAGCGTTCGTCCGGCCACTTTCTTGCCTACGCGTAACATTGTCGTGCCATCCGCAGCACGTGCGCTCCGCGCCCGTGCCAAGTTAATTCCCTGCCCAGGGGCCCAGTCTCCCCACTGCTTAAAATGAAACGGAATGTCGGCTGTCATGCATTGATTCAGCAAGTCTCTGAACCACGAGGGACTAGAGGGCCTGGCTTTCGAGCCACTCTCGCCGCCGGTAATCACCCAATCGATGTGGGTACTCCAAGAGCCGAGATTCAAAGGGCCAAGGAGAGGCTCAGCCGAGATGAAGCGGACTGCCGCCGGAATGCGGGCCAACTCGGGCAGACGCTTATTCGCCCAAATTTGATTCTCGACCGTGGTACCTAGCCAAACGTTCTGAGGCCAGACCTGTCCCCAGGGCGTTTTGTGCATCACGAGGTCCGGTCGCTTAGTGAGTAGGAGCCAATCAAGAGCGGGCGTCTGCGCAATCAGGCTCCAAAGCCGTTCACGCCACACATCCAGGTCATCGCGATCCTCGAAGACGTCCGCCATGGAGGCGCAGAAAACCCGTGCTCGGATGCCTGTCCGGGCCGCTTCCGCGTTCCATTTTATGGGTTCCGCCCAATGCTTCTCACCAAAGAACCGTCGAGGCGCGCTAACGCCCCAGACGCTCTCTCCAACGCGTTTAGCCCAAGATTCCGCGTAGCAGTGCTTGCAGGCGGGAGACATTTTTACGCATCCCCACCACGGATTGAACGTATGCGTCGTCCACTCGATCCGTGAATTTTTAGCCATATAACACTCCGAGGCGCATATCAGACGGGAGCAGCAACCAAATGTTCGTGGTTCGTTCCTGTCACAATAATCCAGTTCTCGCAGACTTTAAACGCCATTCGCTACTTGCGTTTTAACGCGATGGATCGACAATCCGCCTCAGTGCATTTTAGCAAATTTTCGTCGCGGACTGACGGCTCTCGTCATCCAGCTTTATCTCTCCAGCTGCGGCGCACCGCTCAATTGCACGAGATTCCTGAGAATCCGTCGCAGCTCTGGCCAAGGGGAGTGCTGTCCCTCCGCGCCATCGGCCCCGACCGCAATCAGCACGTCGAGCTTCACGGAGATACCGCGCAGCGAGGTGGCGTTTGCTGCAAGCAGTCGCTCGACTAGGTGATGTTCTTCGTGGAGCGCCGTCGCCTCGTTCTGCCGCGTAGCGGAGTAGCCTATGGCATCATCAGCGTGGTCCCAGCGCTGCTGATGCGCGCGCAGCTCTGCAACGACTTCAGCGCGTCGACTGAAGAGTAACGGCAGTTCGGAAGCAAGTTCATCGAACTGCCGAAGTGAGCCAATCCGCACTGGGGACGGCAGCTCGGCTGCGACAAGGACCACCTGCGGAAAGCCGATCGTCCGCGCGAGTTCGGACTCCAGACGCTGCTGCTTCCGGCACAGGGCGAGCGTACGCCGATGCGCGGCGCGCCACGCCTTCCACGCAAGCACGGCCGCATCACTTGCGCCGTCATCCTGCTGCGGGGTTGCAGCCGAACTGTTGAATGAAGTCCCGCCAGCCGTCAGAATGGCGGCAGAGAGGACGTCCCTCCGGGATGGCCGGGACAGACTCGTGCTAATCTCAGAGTCAGCCATGATCCGAGCTCCACACAGCTTGGGTTGTGGTTAGGCCGTTCTGAGTGGACCAACACTCGGAACGGCCGTCTAAACGACAATCGTAACCCGGGTACGATAACTCTCGCGACGGCGCCGTTCGATGAATAATCGTATCACCGTTACGAAATGACCCCTATTCAGTCCAAAATGGCGCGCGTGGCTCTCGGCTGGGGCACACGTGACTTGGCGCAGAAAGCGAACGTTTCACCTGACACGATTGCGCGTCTGGAGCGCGGTGAGCGTCTTAGGTCCGCAACGATCGAAGCCATTCGCGCCGTGTTTGAAGCCGCCGGTATCGAGTTCATTCCTGAGAACGGCGGCGGCGCCGGTGTGCGCTTCCGCAGGCCGTCCGCGTCCGATTAGGCCCGCGTGATTTCAGCTGACGCGCGAAGAAACTGCAGGCTCGGTGGAGCTCGACGACAGTTTCGCTGCAAGGGTTCTGCACGCTAGCTCGCGGTCACGTGCATCTTCGCTGCGGGATCGGCGGGAGCGCGGCTGTGGTCCTAGTGGCTTTTCACCGCGCGCTTGTCACATCACATTTGCCCCTCCTATGCGGTCCGGGACAGCCTACGGCGGCGCTAGCGCGTCATCGGCTGACTGGGGCAGCAGCGGAAATTGTTCGGTTGCTGCGTCGTAGTATATTTGGCATGTCTCATTAGCTGAAGTGCGCCAATAGTGAAGCAGAAGAGATTGATGGCAAGATAAAGCGGATTTTCAATCCGCGCGGGCTTTGCCCGTAAGGTACTGTCTGCACGTTGTTTTCCGTGCCGGAAAACGGATCTAAGTGGCGTTTTGGATGGTGGGAATTTGCGCAGCTTTCAACCAAGCGATTGATACGGCTTTAGTTTTCGTGCGAACGCGCAATGTGCGCTCCGCCGGTCGCGCGCCATAGGCGGCATTTCAACGCTATACTTTGATCAGCTGATTTTCGACTTGCAGGAGGCATTTTCGCGGCCAAACCTGCGGTCATGACACGCCGTAACGACGATGATTTCCGCATCAAGCCGGGCCGACCGCGAAGCCGTGGGACGCGGTTGAAGACGCACGAGTTGCCCTTCGTCCAGCAGGCCCTGATCGCCGCGCGCAATGCTGGTGGGGCTGCCAGGGAGGGCGGCAATGGCCGGTTCAACGCCCGCGGTCGTGGCGCGAAGACGATGGCGTCGCTGCCGCGGGATAGCGGCGGCTGGCAGAGCAACTCATCAGGCCGGTTCCGCTCCCGCCGCGTCGTGGTCAAGGCGCGGGTGGTGAAGCTGGCCGGTAGGAAGAGCGGCCGCGGCCCGAAGATGCGTGGCGCTGTCTCAGTCGGCGCGGTCGGCGCGCATCTGCGCTACCTCGAACGAGATGGCGTGACCCGCGACGGTGAGAGAGGGCGTGCTTACTCGGCGCTCGGTGACGAGGTCGACGCCAAGGCCTTTGTGGAGCGCAGCGGAGAGGATCGCCATCAATTCCGCTTCATCGTCGCGCCGGAGGATGCCGCCGAGCTAGGTGATCTGAAACGCTTCACCCGTGACCTGATGCAGCACATGGAGAGCGACCTCGGCACCAAGCTCGACTGGATCGCCGTCGATCACCACAACACCGGCCATCCCCACAGCCACATCATCTTGCGCGGCGTGCTGGATGATGGCCGCATCCTCAACATTGCCGGTGACTACATCGCCCATGGCATTCGCCATCGGGCGAGCGAGCTGATGACGCTGGAACTGGGTCCACAGACCGAGGTCGAGCTGCAGAGCAAGCTGCGCCATGAAGTGGACGCCTGTCGTCTCACCCGGCTCGACCGGATGATGATCGCCGAGCAGCGCGAACATGGTGTCCTCGATCTGCGGCCGGACGCTGGCGACAGCTACCTCGTGCGGACCAACCGGCTTGTACTCCTCGACCGGGTGAAGCGGCTGGAGAGCTTTGGTGTCGCCGAGGAGATCGAGCCGGGACGCTGGAGCCTCGCCGAGCGAGCTGAGAGCACCCTTCGGGCAATGGGCGAGCGCGAGGACGTCCTGCGTACCATGCACCGTGCACTGGCCGATCATGGGCTCGCTGACGAGCGTAGCGCCGCGCAATACGTCACCCATGGCAGCCGCATCTCTCGTGCCCTTGTTGGCCGCGTGCTCGACAAGGGACTGGCCGGGGATGAGATGGGCGAGCGGTTCTATCTGGTCATCGATGGCGTGGACGGACTCGCCCATCATGTCGAAACCAGTGACGCCTCCCGGCTGGACGACATCAAGCGCGGCCACATCGTCGCGCTCGATCCACTGCCGACACGGTCTGACCCACGCCCCGCCGACCTCAACATCGCCACCCTGGCCGGGATGAGCAGCGGCATCTATCGGCCGAGCGAGCATCTGGAACTCACACGCCCGGCGATCGAACAGCAGCGCGGCGATCCCGACACCTTTATCCGCGCCCATGTGCGCCGACTGGAAGCCCTACGGCGCGCCGGGCATGTCGAGCGCATCGACGCCGATCACTGGAAGATCCCAGACGATCTTCCCGAGCGCGGCATCGCCCATGACGCGCGAACCGAGCGGAAGGACTTCGCGGTGCGTACGCTCTCCACCTTCGATCTCGCCCAGCAGGGGGGCAGCGACGGAGCCACCTGGCTCGACCGGGAGCTAGCCTCACGTCAGCGCACCGAGCTCTCCATCGCCGGTTTCGGGGGCGAAGTGAGTGCAGCGCTGGAGCGCCGCCGCCAGAGCCTCGTCGACCAGGGTCATGCTGTTCGACTGGAAAACGGCAACGTACGGGCGCCCCGCGACATCCTCGTCCGCCTAGAGGCCACCGAAGTGAGCCGCGTCGGCCGTGCCATGGCTGCCGAGCGCGGACTTTCCTACGCCCCAAGCCAACCGGGCGAGTACGTGTCCGGCCGGCTCGCCGGCTCGGTCAACCTCGCCAGCGGGCGCTTTGCCATGATCGACGATGGTCTCGGCTTCCAGCTCGTGCCCTGGCAGCCCGTGCTGGAGAAGCAAATCGGCCGGCACATCTCAGGTGTTTCCCGCGATGGCGGCAGCGTCGAGTGGAGCCTCGGGCGCAAAAGAGGGCTAGGCATCTAGGATCGCTCGATCGACCGCTCCGTTTGGGGATTTGGTGCCCTTGCCAATACCGACCCTCCGATGAGCCCCGGACCAGGCATGAAACACCATTGAACAAGGTCGGGGCGAGATATCCCGTCCCGACCCATCCAGCAAAGCATAGAATTCAGGCGGCCTTCTGCGCGCGGTGCCGCGCAACGACTTCGGCTTCGTCCTTCAGCGCTTTACGCACCGACGGGCGAGCGTCTATACGTGCTTTCCAGGCCATCAAACGCTCGAGATGGCCGATTTCAGTGCCGCTGCGGGCCTGCCACATCGTGGCCCAGACATAGGCGTCGGCGACAGTGAACGTGTCGCCCATGAGGTAGGGCCGGCCCTCCGCGAGACGGTCATCAAGAAGCTTGTAGGCATTCACCAGCTTGGCGCGCGCCCAGATGATGCCTTCCTCGGTCATAAGCTTGCGCATCAGCGGAATGTGCTTCTGGGCAATCTCGGTCGCGACGAAGGTGAGGAACTGGTCGAACCTAACGCGGTCCAAGGTGCCGCGTGCCGGGATCAGTCCGGCCTGCGGGTGCTGATCGGCGAGGTATGAAGTGACTATGATGGTCTCGGAAATGCGATCCTGTTCTTCGTTGTCGAGCACAAGAACCGGCACATAGAAAAGCGGGTTTACCTCGGCAAAGTCGTCGTTGTTCGATGTCGTCTTGTCGAAGACGTTATAGTGGATCAGTTCCGGCGAGAGGCCGAGTTCATTGGCGACGATCTGTGCGGCCTGAGAACAGGTCTGGTCGGCGATGTAGAGTTTCATTTCAGGGACCTTCCGGGTTCGCTGTGTTTGCAAAGCCGGTTCTACTGGTCTCTCAGATAACGATAAACTTGCTGTAGCGCGACGGTCTGTATCCAGCAGGGATACAATAACCGGCGTTGAATTCTACGGCGCGCCCCTGAGGGAATGATCAGTGCGCGCGCAGCAATTCGATCAGGCCGTCCAGCACGACCCTTGTCTTGGGTGGCATGCGGCGTCCAGCCGGGATCAGCGCATGCACCGGTGGCCCATCCGTATCTGCCTCGGGCCATATTTCCACGAGCTCGCCTGACAGCAGATGGGGGTGGGCGACCCGATCGAAGATCTGCGCCACGCCCAGCCCGTTGATCGCTGCATCGATCATCGCCCGGCCATCGGAGACGATCAGGCTGATGCGAGGCGAAACCTCATTGACACGCCCTCCATCCGATACCGTCCACTGCCTTAGCTTGCCGGACGCGCTGCGAAAGATGACGGCGTCCTGCTCCCAGAGATCCTTTATCGAGGTGATCGGTTCGCGCTGCTTAAGATAGTCGGCCGAGGCATAGAGCTTCAGCCGGAGATCGCCGAGCTTGCGCACCGGCATTTCGCCGCCGGCCGGCAACTCGCCGATACGGACAACGACGTCCCATCCCTCGCGGATCGCATCCGAGGCGCGGTCACTGAGCGAGAGCTCCACCGTCACCTTCGGATATCGTTCGCGCAGTGAGGCGAGCATCGGCAGGAGAAGCTTGCCGAATCCGATCGGCACGTCGAGCCGGACCCGGCCGGTAGGCTCATCACGGCGGGCATTGAGCGCGACCTCGGCCTCGTCCAGGCCGTCGAGCGCCGCCCGCGCCGCTTCCAGATAGGTCTCGCCATCCTCGGTGAGACGCACCGCGCGCGTCGTTCGCTGAAACAGCCGGGTACCGAGCCGGTTCTCCAACCGCTGCACCGCCTTGCCGACATTGGATTTGCTGGTGCCAAGCTGTTCCGCCGCCCGCGTAAAGCTGGCGTGCTGCGCCACCGCGACAAACGTGGCGATGTCCTGCACCGGCGGTGCGCTGCGGTTCATTGGCGGCAATCCAGAAGCAAAAGCGGGGCGAATGGAGCGCCACGATCTCACAGGGCATCGATCCCTGGAAGCAAATATTGTCGCCATCCGGGCGACAGAGCATCGCTTTATAGCCCGTTTATCGAATGGGGGCGCTCGGATCATATCGCCGGGAGATAACAAACCCGGTGTCAGCCCATGTCATTCCTTCATCTGCGATCCAGTGTCGCCGCCTTCGTCGTCGCTTTCGCTCTGGCGGGATGCGAGCCCGAAGCCGCGCCGCTCATTACCCCACCGATCGTTGCCGCAAGCACCCCCATGCAGCGCGAGGTCACGGGGTGGGACACGTTCACCGGCCGGTTCGAGGCGGTGGACATGGTCGAAGTCCGGCCGCGCGTCGGCGGCTATGTCGAGCAGGTGGCTTTCCATGACGGCGACATCGTCAGCAAAGGCGATCTGCTCTTCACTATCGATCCCCGCCCTTATGAGGCGGCGGTCACCCAGGCCGAGGGGCAGCTTGCCCAGGCGCGCTCGCAGTTTGAGCTCGCCGGCAAGGAGCTTGAGCGGGCCAAGTCGCTGACGGTGACGCAGGCGATCTCGACCAGCGTCCTCGATCAACGCAAGCAAGCCCAGCAGGCGGCCGAAGCGGCGATGACGACGGCGTCGGGCACGCTTGCCCGCGCGCGGCTCGATCTCGAATTCACACAGATTCGGGCGCCGATTGCCGGCCGCATCAGCCGCAAGCTGGTCAGCGAAGGCAATCTGGTCGCGGGCGGCGATGCCGGCGCGACCTTGCTAACGACGATCGTCTCGCTCGACCAGATCGACGTCTATTTCGATATCGATGAGGAGAGCTATCTCCGCTACGGCCGCCTCGCCAGGGATGGCAAGCGCGTCACCTCTGCCAATCTCGGCAGCAAGGTTCAGATCGCCCTTCCGGGCGATGCCGCGCCGACGATCACCGGCGAACTCGATTTCGTCGAGAACCGGCTGGACGGTTCGACCGGAACACTTCGGGCGCGCGCCCGTGCCTCCAACCCCGGCCACACGCTCAATCCCGGCCAGTTCGCCCGCGTTTCCATCATCGGCGATGGCCCGCATTCGGCCCTGTTGGTTCCGGCGTCGGCAGTGACGACCGACGCGACCCGGCAGGTCCTCTACGTCGTCGGCGACGAAGACCAAATCATTGCCCGCCCGGTCACGCTTGGCCGGCTATTCGGCAAGCTGCGCGAGATCACCGAGGGGCTTCAGCCGACCGACAAGGTCGTCGTCTCCGGGCTCCAGCGTGCCCAGCCCGGCACCAAGGTGACGGCGCGAATCCAATCAATCGACCCCCTGCAATTCGCTTCGATGGGAGAGTAGCCGTGAACCTCGGACGCATTTCCGTTCATCAACCCGTCCTCGCGATCGTTCTCTCGATCGTGACGATAATCATCGGCGGGCTCGCCTATTTCGCGCTGCCCGTCACCGAATATCCCGACATCGTGCCGCCGACCGTTGTCGTCAGCACGAGCTATCCCGGCGCATCGGCGCAGACCGTCTCCGACACGATGGCGACGCCTATCGAGCAGGAGGTCAATGGCGTCGAAGACATGATCTACATGTACAGCCAGGCCACCTCCGATGGCGGCCTGACGCTGACGGTCACGTTCAAGCCGGGCACCGATCTCGATAAGGCGCAGATGCTGGTGCAGAACCGCGTCGCGCTCGCCGTGCCGCGCCTGCCGCAAGCGGTCCAGCGCAATGGCGTGTCGGTTCGGAAATCCTCGCCCACCATTCTGAGCGGCATCTTCCTTTATTCGCCTGATGGCACCTACGATCAGCTCTATGTCTCGAATTTCGCGCTGCGCCGCGTCGTCGACGTCATCAAGCGTATCGAGGGGGTTGGCGACATCCAACTCTTCGGCGTTCGCGAATATTCGATGCGGGTCTGGCTCGATCCGGACCGTGCCGCCTCGTTCGGCCTGTCGCCGGGCGAGATCGTCGCCGCCATCAATGCGCAGAACACGCAGGTCGCTGGTGGCGTGGTCGCGCAGGCTCCGGTCGCCAGCCAAGCCTTCCAGCCCAGCCTGATTTTCGACGGGCGCCTGAAGCAGCCGGCTGAATTCGGCAACATCGTCGTGAAGAGTGGCGACGGCGGCCGGCTGGTGCGGTTGAAGGATGTTGCCCGCGTGGAAGTCGGGGCATTGACCTATTCGACCGACAGCTATCTCGGCAGCAAGCCGGCCGTCGCGCTTGCGGTCCTGCAGCGCCCCGGCGCCAACGCGCTCGCCACGCAGGCCGAGATCAACCGCACCATGCAGGAGCTCAAGAACGAGTTTCCGCCCGGCATTGAATACGACATCGGTTACAACCCGACCGACTTCATTGCCGACAGCATCCATGAACTGGTCAAGACGATCTATGAGGCGATGTTCCTCGTCGTGCTTGTTGTCGTCGTCTTCCTGCAGGGCTGGCGGCCGTCGATCATCCCGATCCTGGCCATCCCGGTCTCGCTGATCGGCACCCTCGCGGTGATGGCGGCGCTTGGCTTCTCGATCAACAACCTGACCTTGTTCGGCCTCGTCCTGGCGGTCGGCATCGTCGTCGATGATGCCATCGTCGTCGTCGAGAACGTCGAGCGCCATCTCGCGGAAGGAACATCGGCGCGAGACGCGACCCTTCTCACCATGCAGGAAGTCGGCGGTGCGCTGTTCGCGATTGCCCTGGTGCTATCTGCGGTATTCGTGCCCACGGCCTTCATTCCGGGCATCTCTGGACAGTTCTTCCGGGAGTTCGGCATCACGATCGCGGTTGCAACCGTGATTTCGCTGTTCAACTCCTTCACGCTGTCTCCGGCACTGGCGGCGATGATCCTGCGCGGCCATTCCAGCCATGATGGCGACCACGCGGCGCCGCGCCGATTTAAAGCCGTAGCCTCCGCCGGCAGCCGTGCCGCGACGTGGTTCAATCGAGGATTCGACCGGGCCTCGGAGCGCTACGGCCTCCTGGTCCGCAGTCTCGTCGCCCGCACCCCCATCGTGCTCGGCATCTACGCCCTGCTTCTCGGTGCCACCGCCTATCTACTCGTCGCCACGCCGAAGGGCTTCATCCCGAGCCAGGATCGCGGCTACATCATCGCGATCCCGGTCCTTCCGGCCGGGGCTTCGCTGGAGCGCACGACCGAGATCGCCCGCGAGGTTGGTCGCATTGCGCTTGAAGTTCCCGGTGTCGCCCGTGTCCCGACCTTTTCGGGCTTCTCGGGCGCGACCCAGACCATCGCGTCGAACGCGGCCGCGCTTTATGTCGTGCTGAAGCCGTTCGCTGAGCGGATCGAGCACGGCCAGACCGCGCAGTCGGTCTCCGATGAGTTGACCCGCCGCGTCGCCGACATCACGGGAGCGAACATCCTTATCGTGCCGCCGCCGCCGGTTTCCGGTATCGGCAGTGCCGGCGGCTTCTCGATGCGCCTTGAAGATCGCGCCGGTCTGGGTACGGAAGCGCTCGCCAAGGCGACCAATGATCTGGTTGCCGCCGCCAACAGCACGCCCGGCCTCGTCGGCGTCTACACCACCTTCTCGGCCGCCTCGCCGCAAGTGAAGGTCGATGTCGATCGCGAACGCGCCCAGATGCTGGGAGTACCGGTCCAGGGCGTCAATGAAACGATCGAGACCTATTTTGGATCGAGCTACGTCAATGACTTCAACTTGCTTGGCCGAACATACCGTGTCACCGCGCAGGCCGATCTGCCATTCCGTAGGGCCGCTGAAGACCTCACCCATCTTCAGGTCCGCAATGCGAACGGCGATATGGTCCCGCTCGGCAGTGTCACACGCTTGACCGACACGTTCGGTCCGGATCGCGTGCCGCGCTACAATCTCTACCCCGCCGCTGAGATCGCCGGCGATACCCTGCCGGGCGAGGGCTCAGCCTTCGCCGTCGAGGCGATGGAGGCTTTGGCCGCCAAGGTGCTGCCCCCTGGCATTGGCTATGAATGGACCGACCTGACCTACCAGCAGACCACCGCCGGCAATTTCGGCCTGCTCGTGTTCCCGCTGTCGGTCGTCTTCGTCTATCTCGTCCTGGCGGCGCAGTATGGCAGCTGGAGCGTGCCGTTCTCGATCCTGCTGATTGTGCCGATGACGCTTCTCGCCGGTTCGGTGGGTGTCATGGCGATGGGCCAGGATGTGAACATCCTCACGCAGATCGGCTTCGTGGTCTTGGTCGGCCTTGCGGCCAAGAACGCCATCCTGATCGTCGAGTTCGCACAGCAGCTTGAGAAGAAGGGCATGGACACGGTCGAAGCCGTGATCGAGGCATCGCGTCTGCGCCTGCGGCCGATCCTGATGACATCGCTCGCCTTCATCCTCGGCGTCGTGCCGCTGGTGATGTCGAGCGGTGCGGGCGCTGAAATGCGCACGGCGGTCGGCACGGCGGTGTTCTCCGGCATGCTCGGCGTCACCTTCTTCGGCCTGCTCTTCACCCCGGTCTTCTACGTCACCGTCCGCCGGCTGGTGTCGCGGCGGGCGTCTGCCGCGCCTGAGGCGGCAGGGGACGAGGCACGCCAATCATGAGCACGCATGACAATTCGAAAGGCGCGGAACCTGTTCTCCTCAGCCGAGGCTTCATCGAGGCCGGCGGCATCGGCGAAATCGTTGCCCGCGACGCGCCGGCACTTCGCCAGCTCACCGACGCCGAGCGGGAAGCGTCTCGCCGCGCACTGCTCGACACGCGTCCACCAGGCGATGTCTGGCTGTTCGCCTACGGCTCGCTGATCTGGAACCCGGCCATTGACGTCATCGAGCGGCGGATTGCCCGCATCGATGGCTGGCATCGCGCCTTCTGCCTGTCGACATTGGCCGGGCGCGGCACTACCGACAATCCGGGCCTCGTTCTCGGTCTCGAGGAGGGCGGAACGTGCGTCGGCCTCGGCTTTCGCATCGCCGAGGGCGATCTGGAGCGCGAGCTGAAGGTAGTCTGGCAACGGGAAATGCTGGCCGCGTGCTATGTGCCGCGCTGGGTGGATGTTCTCGACGACAACGGCAGCCGGTTCGGCAGCGCGATCGCCTTCACCATCGATCCCTCCAGTGAGCATTATGCCGGCGATCTCGCGACCGAAGCGGTGATCCAGCGGCTCGCGACCGCATCCGGCGCGCTCGGAAGCTCGGCTGATTATCTGTTCCGGACCCGCGACGGCTTGCGCGCCCTCGGCATTCCGGACCTCGATCTGGAACAGCTTGCCGCGCGCGTGGAAGCCGTTCAGGCGGCTCAGCCGATTGTCGCCTGTGAAGCAACGGACAGTCGCTTCTAGCCACATTTATCTCCGAACCCAATTGCCGCATATCAACCGCAGGCCCAGCGCTCTCAAGGCGTTGGGCCTGCATGGCTTTGGCGCCTGATCCTCTTTCCATGATCGGATATAAAATGACCGTCAATCAGAGTACAGGGACGCATGCCGCCGTCGCCACGCCGCCCGCCGGCCGGATCTCGGTCATCGTGGCGGTCTGCCTCGCCGCCTTGATCCTGCCTCTCAGCTTTTCCGGCGCTGCCGTGGCCACGCCGGCCATGGGTCGCGATCTCGGCGGCAGCGCCGTGGCGCTGACCTGGATCACCAATGCCTTCATGCTAACCTTCGGCGGTCTGCTGATGACATCCGGCGCCCTGGCCGACCAGTACGGTCGCAAACGCGTCTTCACCATCGGCGTCGGGCTGTTCGTCGCCTTCTCGCTGGCCCTCAGCTTCGCGCCGTCGATCCTGATCATCGATCTTCTGCGTGCCGGCCAGGGTGTCGGTGCCGCGGCGGCACTCGCCGGCGGCTCGGCCGCCATGGCCCAGGAATTCGAAGGGCAGGCCCGGATTCGCGCTTTCAGCATGCTCGGCACCACTTTCGGCATAGGCCTGGCCTTTGGCCCGATCGTCGCCGGCTTCCTGATCGAGAATTTCGGCTGGCGCTCGGTGTTCATCACCAGCACCGCCATCGGCGCGCTGGCGCTGCTGTTCGGCGTGCCGCGCATGCATGAAAGCCGTGACCCCAACGCCATGGGGCTCGATTGGCCGGGCGTGGTCACTTTCACAGCCACGCTCTCACTATTGACCTTCGGCATCATCCAGGCGCCGGAGAGCGGCTGGAGCAGCCCTCTCGTGATCGGCATTCTGGCGGGCGCGGTCGCCTTTCTCGGCGCCTTCATCGCGATCGAGAATCGCGTCGCCCGCCCGATGCTGGATCTCAGCCTGTTCCGTTATCCGCGCTTCGTCGGTGTCCAGCTCCTGCCCATCGCGACCTGCTACGCCTACGTCGTGCTTCTCATTCTTCTGCCCCTTCGCTTTATCGGCGTCGAGGAAATGAGCGAGATTGATGCCGGCATGCTGATGCTCGCTCTGTCGGCACCGATGATCGTGGTGCCCTCGATCGCCGCCACATTGGCGCGCTGGGTCTCGGCAGGCGCGATCTCAGCCATCGGCCTGCTGATTGCCTCGGCTGGAATCCTCTGGCTCGGCCGGCTCGCGCCGGATGCCGGGGCCGCCACGGTTGCGCCCATGCTCCTCATTGGTATTGGTGCCGGCGCACCTTGGGGACTGATGGATGGCCTCTCGGTCAGCGTCGTGCCAAAGGAGCGCGCCGGCATGGCCAGCGGCATCTTCAACACATCGAAGGTCGCGAGCGAGGGCCTCGCGCTTGCCATCGTCAGCACGATCCTGTCGCTATTCGCCGCTGAAAGCGTCCGCGGTCTTGCTGGAAATGCGGGGATGACGGCCTCGGATCGTCTCTCCGAGGTGGGGCAGCGTTTGGCGACCGGAGACATCGCCAATGCGTCGGCGATCGTGCCGGATATAGCAAAGCCGCTTCTGGTCCAGGGGTATGCCAACGCCTTTGAGAGCCTGACTCATGTCCTTGCCGCGATCACCCTATTGTCGGCCATCGCGATCTTCGTGTTCCTCGGTCGGGATACGAAGGAAGACAAGCCCGTGTCCGGTGGCGAGGCGCAACCGGCCGAATAGCGTGGTCGACACCTTCGCTCAAATTGCGCTGCAATCCATTGGGAGGAACCAATGACCGCCCGCGACAGGAAACTTCCGGACGAGAGTCATCCGATCTCGCTCGAACACAACAAATCCCGCATCGTCATCCGGCTCGCGGGGCGCATCATCGCCGATAGCGTCGACGCGCTTACGCTCCGAGAAGCAAACTACCCGCCGGTTCACTATTTCCCGCGCAAGGACGTGGAGATGGCGCTGTTTGAACCGAGCTCGCACAGCTCCTATTGCCCCTATAAGGGCGAGGCGAGCTATTACAGCTTGCCGCTAGGTGGCGAGCGCTCAGTCAACGCCGTCTGGTCCTATGAGGACCCTTATGACGCGGTTGCCGGGATTCGCGGCTATGTCGCCTTCTATCCCGATCGAGTCGATTGCATCGACGAATGGGAATCCGCCGACGCTAGCAGAACGAGCTGAGCTTCACGGCAGGAGGCATTTCGAGCCGATATGGGTAGGTCAACACCTGCCCGTTCATGGAATAGTCGGCACCAAACATTGCGGGCCGCAGTGGGAAAACCACTGCGGCCCGGAGTCGTTTCCGATCCTCGCCGGATCGGAGGGAAATCGCGGCGACGTCAACGCGTGCTGCGGCTGTTGCTTTCGATCTGACGAGCAATATACGGCTCGACGCCCTGCACCGGCGCCGCCTGCACGGCCACGTTGCGGCCCTCAGTCACGGTCGGCGCCGGCTGGCTGTGGTTCGAGCGATCGATGCTCTGCTGCCAACCGGCATACCAGGTGCGATCCCGGCCGGCGGCATCAGCGACATTGGCAACACCGAGCACGGTGGCGCCAGCCAAAGCAAGGGTAAGGACAAGGTTCTTCATCGTCGTATCTCCTGTTTGAACGCTCTCGGTTCGAGACGTTCTTGGCTATGAGGCCGTCGCCATCATCAGCGGCGGCGGTTGATGACCAGGAGAATGACTTCAGCGATCGAGTTGATAAACTCTCGTATTTGCGACGATCTGTTTCCTTCTGAGATACAATTGCAGTTTGGCGATTTGCTCATCCGAACCGACACTTGGGACCGGGCCGCCGAGAGGCTTTGCCTCTTCTCCGCCCCAAACAGGCTTCCGCCCACCTTCCTCGCTTCACTCGTGTAGGCGGTTCCCCGCGAAGCCTGTTTTCCCCCTCCATCTCCACCGCTCACGCGGCCCCGGGAAGCAGCTGGAGCTGCTTCGCCTTCGATTGAGGAAGGTGGCTGGCAAGGGGCTCCACCCTTGTGCAGGTCGTTGTGCGCTGGAGTGCGATCAAGGTTTGGCAGGCCTTTTCGATGTTCGGAGAAGCCATTTGAGTGTCGCTCGTTGCTTGAACGGGTGGACACATGCGCGACTATCGCAAGCGTGGCGATCGGATGGGTGCCGAGAAGATCGGCGGCCTTGATCGACACGCGTCAACGGAAGACAGGATCGATCTCTCCGTTACGAAGCTCGCCCGGTTGATCGGCCGGCGTATGGCTCGCGAGATGTTCGAGGCCGAGCCCATGGATGAAGGCGCGGCATGTGGACAGCGCCAGACCAGCAAGCGCGAGCCGTCGGGAGGGTCTTGAAGGGTCGAACCAGATGTGAGTCAATCTGGCGATGATCCTGAGCCATTGACTGACAAAGGTTGGAGGAGTGTTCCATGACCCGCGTTGCGCTCTACGCCCGCTACTCCTCCGATAATCAGCGCGATGCCTCAATCGAGGACCAGCTTCGCCAGAGCCGGGACTATGCCGAGCGGCAAGGCTGGACCGTGGTCGAGACCTATGCCGACCGGGCGATCTCCGGTGCCTCGCTGATCCGCCCAGGCATTCAAAAGCTCATGGTCGACGTCCAGATGCGGCAGTTCGATATCGTGCTGTCCGAGGCACTGGACCGCATCAGCCGCGATCAGGAAGACGTTGCCGCCGTATTCAAACGCGTGCGCTTTGCCGGTGTGCGGCTCGTGACGCTATCGGAAGGCGAGATCAGCGAACTGCATGTCGGCCTCAAGGGCACGATGAATGCTTTGTTCCTCAAGGACCTCGCCTTAAAGACCCATCGCGGCATTCGCGGCCGGGTGGAAGCCGGCAAGCTCGGCGGCGGCAACGCCTATGGCTATCGCGTGGTGAAGCAGCTCGATGCCAAAGGCGATCCGATCCGTGGCGAGCGCGAGATCATCGACGCAGAGGCGGAGATCGTCCGCCGCATTTTTCGCGAGTACGCCGCCGGCAAGGGACCGCAGCGCATCGCCGCCGATCTGAACCGCGACGGCATTATCAGTCCCAGTGGAGGACGCTGGTCCGACACCACCATTCGCGGCAGCCGTACCGTTGGCTCCGGCATCCTCAATTGCGAACTCTACATTGGCATCATCCGCTGGAACCGGCAGCGTCGTCTCAAAGACCCCAGCACGGGCCTACGGGTGATGCGGCGGAACCCTGAGAGCGCCTGGGTCCGCAAGGATGTTCCCGAGCTACGGATCATCTCTGACGAACTCTGGGCGTCGGCCAAGGCCCGGCAGATCGAGCTCGTTGAGATCTACAAGCACAGCATCGAAGGCTCCCGGCGGGCCGAGGATCGCAAGGCAGAGAACGCTCTAAACTCAACCCGCCGGCCGCGTACCATGCTGTCCGGCCTGACGTTCTGCGGCTGCTGTGATCAGCCCTATGTCCGCAGGGGGCAGGACCGCTATTGCTGCACCAGCCACTTGATGGGCACGGGTTGCACCAATAGCCACACCATCACCCGCACCAAGCTCGAGGAGCGCGTCGTCAATGGGCTCAAGAACCGGCTGATGGCCCCCGAGAAGGCTGCCGAGGCAATGCGAGCTTTTGCCGAGGAGACCAACCGGCTCAACCGCGAGCGTCGTTCATCCGCAGAATCCGACCGCGACCAGCTGATGCAGACTGAGGCCGCGATCCGCGAGATCGTCACGGTGATCGAGCAAGGTGGCTTTCATCGCGCGCTGCTGGATCGGCTCACCGTCTTGGAAGCCAAGCAGGCGGCTCTTCAGGAGAGCTTAGCGAAGGCACCTGTCGATGTGCCCGATCTGCATCCCAACATCGCCGAACTCTACCGCCGCAAGGTGGCAAGGCTATCGGAGGCTCTCGACCATCCCGATGATCGATACGAGGCCATGGATGCCATCCGGCAACTCGTCAGTCGGGTCGTGCTCACGCCGGGCGCCAAGCGCGGCGAGGTTCACGCCGTTTTGCATGGCGACATCGTCGGCATTGCGGACTGGGCCTCCGCAGTCCAGGATCGGCGTCGGAAGGCTAATCAAACTCCCCCTTCGACCCAGGTCTTCCCGCCATTGTCAGAATCGGTTGAGCCACGGGCTTGACCCGGGGATCCAGCTTTCACCAGCGCGTAAGGATGGAGTTTCGAGGGATGGCCGAGGATTGGAGCGCCCGCCAATATCTCAAATTCGAGGATGAGCGCACCCGTCCGGCGCGGGACCTGCTCGCGCAAATCCCGCTGACCGTGCCGCGCCGCGTGGTCGACATTGGCTGCGGCCCCGGCAACTCCACCGAGCTGTTGGCCGCCCGTTGGCCGCAGGCGAAGATCACCGGCCTCGACACCTCGCCGGACATGCTGCGACAGGCGCGCGAACGCCTGCCCGCCGCCGAGTTCGCCCTCGCCGACATCGCGACGTGGAAGCCGGAACCCGACACCGACGTGCTCTACGCCAACGCCTCGTTGCAATGGCTGCCGGACAATATGGCGGTCATGGAGCGCCTGCTTCAGGCATTGCCGCAAGGCGCCGCGCTGGCCGTGCAGATGCCCGACAATGTCGGCGAGCCCTCGCATGTGTTGATGGCCGAGATCGCCGCTGACGGTCCATGGGCCGACCGCCTGGCAGGCGTCGCCCGCGCCCCGCTGCCGGATGTCGCCGCGTTTTATGACCGGCTGAAGCCGCACGCGGCTCGCCTCGACATCTGGCACACGAATTACAACCACCCGCTGGCTGGCGCCCCCGCCATCGTCGAGTGGTTCAAGTCGACCGCGTTGCGCCCCTTCCTCAGCCCCCTGACGGAAGACGAGCGCGCGGCGTTCCTTGCCGCCTACACCGCCCGCATCGCGAAGGCCTATCCCGAGCAGTTTGACGGCAAGGTGCTGCTGCGCTTTCCCCGGCTGTTCATCGTGGCGGTGCGGTAAACTCCCGGTCAGCGGAGCCGGCTGCGGTTTCCGCAAGGTCCGATTCCGGCTATGCCGTTGCCATGCGTATCTGGCTCTCTCCGATTTTCGCCTTGACCGTGGCGTTTGTCCCGCTCACCGCCCAT